>SDBU01008031.1_pt1 | contig 12068 bp, 11 predicted proteins | sample 2277071 | NCBI WGS metagenome assembly SDBU01 (sample SAMN10397929, study PRJNA504765) | marine sediment metagenome | isolation source: marine sediment core GS08_GC12, 126 cmbsf | place: Arctic Ocean: Gakkel Ridge, Loki's castle | collected 2008
CCCTAAACTCTGCATGACACTTTCATATTCCAGCCCCTTTCCAATGACCAGGAACTTAACATTTTCGTATTGCTTGGCGGCTTGCTCGATGATAAAAGGGAGTTGGTGCAGTCCGTGCCATGGGTAAAAAGTGCCACTGAAGGTTATCACAATAGAGCCCTCGAGGTGGAAAGACCTGCGTACCTCTCTAATCTTTTCTGGTGATACGGCAGGTCCAAAAAGGGACACATCTACTCCGTTTGGAATTACATATATCGGCTTGTCTGTAAACCTAGCCATCATCTTCTGCAATGTGGCTGTTTGGGTAATGAGAGCGCTGGCAAGCTGGAATTGCTTTCTTCTATCTGTCTCGACCAGGCTCCTGATAATGGAAGGGTTCTCCCAAAACTCCTCAACGTAGGGATTGTTCACTTCCAATACCAGGGGTTTACCAAGTAGTCTATTAGGTAAGAAGAACGGGGTGTGGAAACGTTCATGTACCAGGTCAGCTCCCCGTAATAATCGCCTAAGCTTGAAGTAACTGACAAATGAAATGGGTAGCTCTTTCAATAAATGTACCGGGAAAAAACTGAGAGGTAATCGAACATATTCCATGCGTATGCTGTTGAAGGTCGTTACGCCTAAACGGTACCGATGTGGGCTGTAGCAAACAAACTGCACTCGATGTCCGAGTTTCCTAAGACCATTGACAATTCCGGTACTGTGCGTCGCCATACCACCAAACATGCCGGCCACGTTAAATTGTGGTACGAAATAGATTATGTTCATCTTGGTCTAAGCTATACATCCATTAAGCAAATTTTTAACCTGGTGGAATGTGCTCCAAGCTCTTGTAGAAACAGGCCTGTGCCCAATACGCCCCGTTCTTAGTTCAAGAATAGAGCCTGCAGATAATTAATTTCTCTATGTCAAGGCATCTTCGTACACTTCCAATGTCTCCCTGGCCGCTTTCTCCCAGCTGAATTCCTGTGCCCTTAGCAACCCCTTCTCCCTTAGTTTGTTTCTGAGGTCTATGTCATTTAACAGGAGATACATTGCCTGGGCTATATCCTCTACATTGTAGGGGTCTATGAGCAGGCCAGCATCTCCCGCCACCTCCGACATGGAGGAGATGTTAGAAGTGATAACCGGTGTGCCGCATGCCATTGCCTCAAGTAAAGGGAGTCCAAAACCTTCATAGAGAGAGGGATAAATCAAAAGCTCTGCCGCATTATATAGTAAAGGAAGGTCATCTTGCGGCACAAAGCCAATGCAAAGGACTTCGTCTCTTAAATCTAGTTGCTCCAAAAGAAGAGGAACATCAGGATAAATCCCTGATTCCTCCCCGGCAAGGACTAGCTTGTGGGGGAGCTTATGTTCCCTTTTAAGTAGACTAAAAGCTTGCAGGAGCCTGGTGATATTCTTCCTCACATTGATAATACCAGTATATAGGATAAACTCGTCTTCTATTCCGTATTTCTGTTTAGTGGCTTTGATGAGACTTCCATCGTCAATAGGTTTAAACATATCATGGTCTATACCATAGTAAACTACCCTTATCTTTTCTTCAGGCACCTTGTAATACTTCATTATCTCGTGCTTGGTGCTTTCAGAGATGGCAATAATTTTGTGTGAGAGCCGGGCAGCTAGTCCGATATACAGAGTCAACAGCCAGTAGACCCGAAACGGAACCCAGCGACGGTTTGCCTTAAAGCACAGGTCGTGGATGGTGAAGATGAACTTACAACCTCTGATTGGCGGCGGGGCAGGACTACCAGAATGAAAAACATTTATCCCTCCTTTCTTCAACTCAGAGGGTAATCCCAGACGCCACTGCCAGCGAGAAGGCACTGAGCAATAACGGAAATTAGGCTCAAGCGGATTCAAATCACTAATAGGTTTTCTGAAATAAAGCAGATATTCATTTTCCTTATCCACCTTCATCAGACCGTTTAGTAGATATAAGGTGTAGTGTTTAATGCCACTCCATTTCACCGCTAAAGCGTTGACATCAAATCCTATCTTCACGATTAGCCTCCGCAGGCTGCCTATTAAGCTCGTCAGGCGGTATGGGCCTTTGCCCGATTACTCTAGCCGGAGCACCAACTGCAATGGCATAGGCTGGTATGTCTTTGGTGACCACAGCGCCGGCACCTATGATGGCTCCCCGGCCTATCCTGACCCCAGGCAGAATTGAACACATCAGGCCAATAAAGGCAAACTCTTCAATAATAACCGGTCCCCTGGTCACATACTGCAGCGATTCTGGCGCAGAAGCAGACATGCTTAACAGAACCTCCTTTTCCCGTCCGTCTGGAGTCTTATAGGTATTGGAAGCAGCATAGATTACGCTACCGTTGGAAATAGCTACATAATTGCCTATTATGACCTCGTCTCCGCTTTGTATATAGACATTAGGCGCTATATGAACATATCTCCCAATCCTGATGGGTGCAGACATCTCGAAATGCACATTAACATCAATATAACTAAAATCCCCTATCTCCAGTAGACCAACACAAGACCTGACTATAAACCCTGAATCTATCTGAACGCCTTTGCCCATCTTCTTAACCTTAGGTCTCCAGTATCCAGCCCGGACTCGATTCATGATTCGCCGTGGCGTAGGCTCATTTAGCGGCAGCCTGAGCATCCCCATCAGACGAGAAACATTGAAGACTAAAGGGTCTATCAGTTGCACAATGCGCTCTTTGAAGATTTTACCCTTAGATTCCGACATTGTTTACAGTTCCCCTAGCCTATTTCAACCAAACTTCTCATACACCTCTAGGGTTTCCCTGGCTGTTTTCTCCCAGCTAAGCTCTTTGGCCATCTCCAATCCCTTTTTCACCAGCTCTTGTCTTAGACTACCATTGCCCACTACCTGAAACATTGCCTCGGAGATAGCTTCTATATTGTAAGGGTCTACGGTTAGAGCAGCCTGGCTATAAACTTCCCCCAGAGAAGAGACATCGGAGGTAACTACCGGGGTACCACATGCCATAGCCTCCAAGGGTGAGTTGCCAAAACCCTCATATAGTGACGGAAAGACGAATAGCTCAGCACCATTATACAGCATGACAAGCTCTTCCTCCGATACGTAAGAAGTGAATAACACCTCCCCATCCAGGTTAAGCTCATGAATCAGGTCTTTTAATCTACTTCGAGTTCCTTTCCAGTAAGGAGGCCCTACTTTCACCAGTTTTAAATCTTGCCGTTTTTGCTTAAGCTGGGCGAAGGCTTTTATCAGCCCGTCTAAGTTTTTCCGAGGGTGCTCATTTCCTACATACAGTAGGTACTTGTCATCATGGTGAATTCCATATTTTTGAAGATAGTTCCTGTCCACAGTCTGAGGCTTGTATTTTTGAAGGTCAACGCCTAGATAGATAACATCTATTCTGTCCTCCGGGTACCCTAGATATTTGACTATATCAGTCTTAGAATTGTAGGAATCGGTAATTAGCCTTTCTGCTTTCATCATCCCCCGATAGCAGAGTTTGGATAGTGCTCTAGACTCAAGAGAGGAATAGTCTTCCTTTCTCACCAGGGGAATGACATCATGACAGGTCACCACACAAGGCTTCAAATTAACCAAATTAAGGATGTAGGCTTGCTCTTGAGTGGTAATGTGTTTAATACTGTTTTTTCTCTTTCTGAACTGGGCAATGGCCGAATAGTAAGCAGACACAAGCCAGAGCTTAGAGAAGGGAAAATGATAGCGAAGGGGATAGCTGATTATCCTGCCGTCTAGCCCTGCTTCCTTTAGAGACGCAATTAGATTGCTGGAATACCTGCCCGGGCCGTATTCCTTTGCTCGGCTCCGCCCCGTAAAGAAATCCACTTCCACTTTATTTGCTCTCTAACCTTTTGTTCGCGTTATCTCGCTTATGAGGTAACCTGTTCATATACTTTAATGACCTGGTCACAAATTATATCCCAGCTTAAACTCTCAGCCATCTTCTGTGACTTCAAGCCCATTTCTTCTCTGAGAGAGGAATTGTGGCTCAATGTGCTAATAGCCTCAACCAAAGCTTCCTCGTCACCCAATCTCACTAAAAAACCATTCTCGCCTTGGATAACAAGTTCAGGGTTAGTTCCCACCTGAGTAGTAATGACGGGCTTACCAGCCGCTAGAGCATTAACTATAACGCTACTGGTTTCGCCGACAGTAGATTTCTTAAGCCAGGTCACAAAGTCACATGCTTTCATTAACATAATCATTTTTTCTACCGGGACGTATCCAGTAAAAGTGACCTTATCTTCTATCGCCAACTTGAACGACAGACGCTTTAATGAGTCCAAAAGTGGCCCATCGCCGAAGACTATGAGCCTCATTTTTCTATCTATTTTGGAGAAAGCAAATAGTAACTCTTTGAGCCCTCTACCGGGGTAAAGTAATCCCCCGCTAAGCATTATTACATCTTCCTTAGGCAAGGATAGACTGGTTCTCGCCTCCTGCATATTCGTATTATGCCTGCCCAATGCTATCCCGTAAGGGATGACCCTAATTTTATCTTCGCTGACATTATAGTAGCTGCAAATAAGGTTTTTAGCGTATCTTGAATTAACAGTGATAATGTCAGCCAGATGGCATAATCTTGCTTCTAATTTGCGGGAGAAGACCTGCCACACAAGCTTTCTTACTGGCTCAACTTTACTTAACTTCACCAATGAAATAAAAGGTGCGTCATGAAGTGTGATAACCGAGGGCAGTTTCAGTCTCCGCCTTAGGATAAGATTAGAGAAGATAACGAAGTAATTCTTATAGGAGCCCCCGTGCTGATAATGAATTAAGTCTGGCTTTCTCCTTTCTACTTCAGCGAAAGCCTTATTGAAATTGAGCCACGGGAAGTCCAGAACGTCAAAATCAGTCTTTAAGTCCCCGGTGCTTAAAGCGAAACCATCTATTCCCTTCTGCTTTAACTCCGATATAAACTCGTGTGAGTATTGAGATATCCCTGACCTGACCGGGGGAAGAGGAGTAATATGGCACACTTTCATTTCTTCGTCCTGGGTGTTGTCTTAAATTAGCTCAGGCTTGGCTGCCCAATACCTTATGATAGACCTCAATAAGTCTGTCGACGGTGACATCAATGGATAGCTTCTCGTTGATCAACTGTCGGCCATTGTCCCCTAACCGCTTTCTCAGCATCGGGTCGGCGATCAGCCTCTCAATGCTGCTTTCAAGGGCATCTACATCACCAGCATCGATTAAAAGAGCATGCTCCTCATTTGTGAATAAGGTAGCGTGGTCAGAGATGTTGGTGCAAATCAACGGCTTCGCGCAAGATAAAGCTTCTAAGGGAACAAGGACCCCCCCTTCAAAGATGGAAGGGAAGAGCACGATATCGGCAGCAGCATAGTAGTAGGGTAGCTCAGCATAATCCACTTCGCCTGCCAAAATGACATTGTCCAGCCTCTCTTCCTTTAGCTTAGGTAGAAACAGCCTTTTCCTCCACCCCGCCTCTCTACCCTCGCCGGTTAAAAGGCATTTGATGTTGTCATACTTGCCCTTCAGTCTTCCCAGAGCATCCAGAAGAAAAAGGCCACCTTTTCTCTCGCTCCTGGCGCCACCGGGATGAAATAAAAGGATTTCCTGGTCACCTATGCCATACCTTTGCCGCACGGGAGAGGGGGAGACCGGCTTAAACTTGTCCGTATCGAACCCCAGAGGTATCTCTACTGTCTTTGTTGACGCCCAGGGATATTCCTTGACAAAAAGCTGTCTGACATAGGACCCATCGCAGACAATTATTTTCGATTTCCTAACTAATCTTCTTTCATGATAAACGGCAAACAACTTGATCACTATTTTCTGTGTCAGGCTATGGGTGTGTATAAAATCGTAAATAACCGGGTGGAGATGATAGGTAACGGTAGGTCTTTCTCCAGCAATAAAATAGCCGGCTGTATCCATGGAAGTTATGAGGTCAATACTATGCCCTTTTATGAGATTTAGAGCCTTTCTTCGCAATACCCGTTCTCTAAGGCGCAACCTCAATGGGAGAAGGAAACGATCCAAGGGGATTCGGGGAACTTGCTGCCAGTGAATATAAAGGTTTTTGCTTGGCGAAACCGTCTCTGTCCTGGGGCCGGTAGTCAACACATGGACTTCAATCCCTCTGCTGGCCAGTCTCTCGACTATGTCCTGTGAGATACTTCCAGGAGCACCAGTATCATAAGGGGGATAGCTTGAGACCATATAAAGGAGTTTCAAATGCTTTCTCCGCTGCGTTTAAGCCTCATTGCCTCTTATTATAGCCGCGATTTCCTCTATCTCTTTATCCTTTAGTGTGACCGAGGAGGGGATACTTATTCCGTTATTGGCCAGCCTCTCGGCCACCGGTAGGCTATCACCAGTTTGATAAGGGGGCATGATATGGATGGGATGAAAGAAAGGCCTGGTCTCAATTCCCCTATCTGCTAATTCCTTCATCAGGTTATCCCTATCCGTCCTAAAACCGGTTTCGACCAGAAAGGAATATATCCAGACGACTGCCTTGGCCCAGGGCATCTCAAGCGGGAGAACAATGCCCGGAGTGTCAGCCAACAAGTCGTAGTACTTCTGACCGATTTCCCTCTTCCGCTCAATGAATTTTGTCAATTTCTGCAACTGAGCCACTCCCAGGGCTGCCTGGAGATTAGTCATCCGGTAATTAAAGCCAACTACATCGTGCCAGTACCTTCTTTCGGGATTCATGCCATGGTCTTTAAGAATTCTGATACGCTCTGCCAGTTGGGCATCATTAGTCAAGCACATCCCCCCCTCCCCGGTAGTGATTATCTTGTTACCGTAGAAGCTGAAGCAACTGATATGACCAATCGAGCCAACCTTTTTCCCTTTATACTCGGCCCCATGGGCCTCAGCTGCATCCTCGATAACATAGAGACCATGCTCCTGAGCAATTTCCATGATAGCATCCATATCGCAAGGGTGACCATAGAGATGGACAGGAATAATAGCTCTGGTATTCTCGGTTATCCTCTCCTTAATCTTATCGCAGTCCAGGCACCAGTACTCAGGGTCTGAGTCCACGAATATCGGTTTAGCACCCACGTAGCGGACAGAATTGGCGGTAGCCACAAAAGTAAGGGACGGAACCAGCACTTCGTCACCCTCTCCGATACCCAATGCCACCAGGGCCAGGTGAAGCGCCGTCGTCCCGTTGGAAGTTGCCACGCCATATTTGGTGCCACAGTAAGCGGCGAAAGCCTCCTCAAACTGGGTGATGAACTTCCCTTTGGAGCTCACCCACCCGGAATCGATCGCCTCCAAAACATTTCTTCTCTCTTCTTCCCCCAAAAAGGGCTCGCTTACTGGTATTCTTATCGTTTCCAATATACTCCCGTACCAATTGCGTTTATCAGCATGAAAATTCGCCCCTCATCCAAGACCTGATTTATTGCTCTTTTCTCTTCGGGTCCCAGTTTGAAGTCACCTATGGCAATTCTCTTCATCGTCATAAACACCTTCTGGAGTCCTAAGCAGGTATCATATCAGCAAAGTATTCTCATCTTCAATTATCAAAGCGAAAAGCACACCCCATGGTTAATCGGTTTCCTCTCCCGAGGCAACCTTTCTAGCTCGAATGAGAATGTTATCCCTCAAGAAGTCCCCCTTACTTTTAATTCCTCGTAGGCTTTGTTAAATTTGTCGTTTGCTTATTCTGCCTCCGCCCAGATTATGAGCTCCGTTATACCTTGCTCAGGTGAGTTTCTGGCATTCCTTCAGATAAGTCAACCCATTTTGGAAAGCCCTTCTTCTGCCTGGTGAAAATAATCTTTTAGGGCTCCTCTCCACCCCTTCATATCATCGAGTCCAATTCTTTTTAAATTAGCATTTTCTAAGACTGAATAAGGAGGGCGCTTGGCATAAGCTCCAAAAACTTCCGTAGTTGTGGCACTAAGATTAGGCGTCAGTCCTGAAAGCTCAAAAATCTCTTTTGCGAATTCAAACCAAGAGCATTCACCGTTATTAGTGACATGGTATAACCCATATTCATTGGTTTCGATCAAATCCTTAATTTTTCTGGCCAACTCCAAAGTATAGGTTGGGGTTAGGATTTGATCATTTACCACCATGATATCTTTATCCTCTCGCGCTAACTTCAGCATTCCTTGTACAAAGTTACCTCCCTTACCGCTACTACCTGCTATTCCATATAGCCCTGAAGTCCTGATGATAAAATACCTATTCAAAATGTATTTAATGAAGTATTCTCCCGCAAGTTTAGATACCCCATACACATTGATTGGATCTGGTGGGGCAGATTCCACGTATGGCTTCCTTTTACTCCCACCGAAAACATAATCAGTACTTATATGAACTAAAGTGATGTCATGTTCCTTGCACCAAAGGGCAAGATCGTAAACCCCCGCAGCATTCACTTGGAAAGCCCTTTCTATATTCCTTTCACATTCATCAACCCTATGATAAGCTGCCGTATTAATTACCACAGATGGTTGATAGCTATCCAGTGCTCTCCTAATTGATTCTTGGTCTGTTATTTCAATGTCCGCGTGGGTCAACCCGACAGCATTTTGAGAGGTAAACACCTCCATTAGATCGGTCCCCAGTTGCCCATTAGAACCAATGACAAGTATCACGTCATTACCTCCGCTAGTTTCAGTTTAAACCATTCTACATTCGTATACCGGGGGTTATCAAAGTCATTACACTCATGTAACTCAGTAACATGAGTCATAATATTGTCAACAGATTCCCCTATCGATATTTTGGCACGAAAGTCTAAGATTTCATAAGCTTTCTGCCAAGATACCCGGTAGTTCCTTGAATCTCTCCTTCGGTGTATTTCCACAGGTACGGAGATTTTCCAGTGATTCCTAAGTCTGGCAGCGATTTCATCCGCAAGCCGACCGATGGTGAAATTATCATATGCAATGTTGAATACACCCGTAGTGCCCTCTGGGGTATCAAGGGCTCTAATATAAGCTTGGGCAACATCTTGAACATCAATTAGTGGCCGCCACAGGCTTGGATTGCTGACAACGATCTTACCTTGTGTCAAAGCTGATTTCACCATAGTATTAACAACAAGGTCGTATCTCATCCGCGGTGACCAGCCGTTTATAGTGCCCTTCCTTAGGATGATAGGCCAGAAATCATCGCCAGCGAGGCAAGTTACTGCCCTCTCCGCCATTAGTTTGGATATGGCGTAGGGAAACGAGGGACAGATTGCCGTCTCCTCATTCATCTCTACCCCAGCAGTGTACCCGTAAACTGAGCAAGAGCTGGCTAAGATGAACCGCCTTATACCGGCTTTTTTACACGCAAAAGCCATAATGGCAGCACCAGCAGCGTTATAAATGAAGTTCAATGCCGGACTAAAGTCGGCCATGGGATCGTTAGAGAGGCCAGCAAGATGAATAACTGAGTCAATACCATCCAGCCATGCAGGGTCAAATTTGCTAACATCGCCACGGATCACTTCAACGCCCTCTGCTAAATGATCCCTGCCCCACAGCAATAAATCAACCACCTTTACTTCGTAGCCTCGCTCCAAGAGAGCAGCTGTGAGCACTGCTCCTACGTAACCAGCTCCACCTGTAACGAGAATCTTCATCTCTTACCTTCCTTTCACAGTCCATATATCCCCGAAGGCGTCGGGAGGGATTCTAATCTCATCTGGCTTCTCTCGGTTGTAAACCTCAGATGCGATACTTATGAGGATAGTCTCGTCTTCAAGCGACATCCACCCATGCAAGACCCCGGGTGGGACAGTGATAAGTCTCGGCTTGACAGGGCTTGCCACTATAATCATTTGCTCTTTGTAGCTTTTGCTTTCTGGCCTGTCATCAATTAAGATGAACTTAGCTGACCCGTGGATGATGCAAAACCAATCCCAGGTGATCTCATGTTTGTGGAATGCCCTTATAGTGTTTCTTACTGGGTCAACTACCATGTAAACCTGACCAAACTTGGTAAAATGTGGGTCAATGCAGCGTAAAATCTCTGTAAGAAGCCCTCGATCGTCTATATTAGCGACCAATTCAGCTACACTTACATCCCTAATCATTCAAGTCACCTCCCGTGAAAACATAGTGCAACATTTCCTCTCCTCACTCATTGGCTGTAATGTTCCAGTGCCAGCAAAACCAGTTTATTATTGGATTATACTAATATGCTCATCAATATCTGTAAACCTCCTTTCTGCATTTGTTGGCATATTCATATTACAGCTTATGGTTTCTAGGAAACCACATTAGCTGGGCAAATGCATATTTATCATTGTCTATGCTCCCAAGATTCCTTCAACTTTTCATAGAAGTTATCCCAAGAGAACATAAGTGCTCTCGCCTTTCCATTCTCCCCCATCTGTCTTCGCTTCTCCGGGTTGTCGATAAGAGACTGAACTTTTTGGCATAAATCATCAATGTTCCCCTGTTCATAGATTAGACCCGTTTGTCCATCAATGACGGTTTCAGTGGGGCCACCTTCATCGGGGACAATTACTGGCTTGCCGGCAGCCATAGCTTCAATTACAACCAAACCATACGGCTCTTTCTTTGCCGTAAAAATAAAGATATCACTTCCACTATAATACTCCGGCAGTTCTTCTATGACAGAGCCAGCAAAAATGATGTTATCTGAAATTCCCAGATTCCTTGCCATATTCAATAATTCTTCTTCTTGTTGTCCATTGCCTACAATCAGCAAATGGATTTGGTTATTTCTTTCTGAAAGCCTCTTAATCATCTCCAGTTGCAAGATAAGGTTCTTCCTGGGGTGGAGTTTTCCTACAGACAATAAAGCTAGCTTGTTATCTAAGTGATGCTTCCCCCTGATTCCATCCCCTCCTTTGTTCGAAAACATATCAGTGTCTACCCCAAGATAGTCTGTTACTACCCTGCTGTGTTTGTATATGCCTTGTATCACTTCCCTGCTGTATCCTGAATTGGCCACCACAAAGTCAGCCATTCTTACGCTGACCTGGTCTACCAACTTCAGCAAGGGGACAAGAAGAACAAACAAAACTCTTTTAACTAGGCCCAATCGCCGCTTTGTTTCCTCGTATAGGTCGTAAGCGAAGCGTGGCGGTTCCTGGCACAGGTAGATTAGTTTGCCTCCGTTGATTTTCCTCAGAATCGCCGAGGCAGGAAGAGAACCAGCAGCGTGAGCAATTATCACATCAAATTCCCCTTTCTTTAACATCAATGGCAAGGTAAGAAAAGGTAACGCTGTATACTGTAAAACAGCAGCCCAAAATCCATCCATTCCAAAGGTTAAGCCAAACTGGCTTAACTTTGCTTCAGGGTTTAACCTTTGCTGGCACTCATCAGCTATGAATAATGAACGTATTTCAACATGATGTCCATCTGCGATTAGCCTTTTTGTTAGCTCTATCAATGTCCGCTCAGAGCCATGCAATGTTTTCATTATAGGGTGGATTTGCAATATCCTCAATTTACCCCTCGATTACCTCTTCTATAATATCTTTGATTTGCTTTCCGATTGTCTTTGGTGTACATCTCTCTTGGAAGGTCTTATACCCTTCCCGCGCTATTTTCCCCGCTAATTCTTTATCATCCCTTAAGTTGAGTATCGCTTCAGCTAAAGACTCTGGATTTGCCGCATCGCACAAAAAAACGTTCTTCCTATCAACCATAAGCTCTTTTATGGCTGGGGTATCGGCAGTAATCAAGGGCTTTCCCATAGCTAATATTTCGTATGCCTTAGCAGGTATTACCCTCCTAGTCTTGTCCGAGGAGCCAAATATACCCAGGCAAACATCAGCTCGGGCGATATAATCCGGGACCGTTTTCAGCGGGACACGCCCCAGAAACCTGGTATTCTTTAACCCGAGTTGTTGTACCAAAGCCATATCCTGCTTAAATGTTATACCGTTCCCGATAATCTGGAACTCTATATCTTCGTATTTTTCTAATATCTTTGCTGCTCTAATAATGTAACTTACACCCTGTAAGGGGATGAAATTTCCATGAAAGTGAACTATGAACCTTGATGAATCCTTTTGACTCATTCGAGGATAGAAGATAGAGGAGTCTGCTCCGACTAATATCCTTGCGAATTTCTCCCTTTTTAAACCAAACTGCTGACAAAAGAAGTC
>SDBU01008032.1_pt1 | contig 12068 bp, 11 predicted proteins | sample 2277071 | NCBI WGS metagenome assembly SDBU01 (sample SAMN10397929, study PRJNA504765) | marine sediment metagenome | isolation source: marine sediment core GS08_GC12, 126 cmbsf | place: Arctic Ocean: Gakkel Ridge, Loki's castle | collected 2008
ATCTTGAAATTGGTACATTTTCTAAGGCATTCGGTGTAATTGGGGGGGATTGTCTCCGGAAATGCGGTGATCATTGATTGGTTAAAACAGCGTAGCCGCCCCTTCTTATTTTCATCCGCAATGACTCCCCCGGACGTTGCCGCCTGCATCGCAGCGGTTGATATCCTGGAGAGTTCTACCGAATATGTTGATAAACTCTGGAAAAACTCTGAGTATTTCAAATCCGAAATGTTAAAAAACGGATTCGACATTGGGCACAGCGAAACACCAATCACTCCAGTTATGCTGGGAGATGCACCGCTTGCTCAGAAGATGAGCAAAGACTTGTTTTAAAATGGAATCTTTACGACTCCTATTAGTTATCCAACCGTACCAAAAGGCAAAGCACGAATTCGTGTAATGATTTCCGCCGCCCACAGCCAAGAAGATCTGGATCAGGGATTAGAGAAATTTAAGAATTCTGGAAAAGATCTGGGAATAATATAGGAAAATTTGACCGCACAAAAAGGGGCTTTTCTTTTATTCCTTTTCCTTAATTTCCGCGTCAATCACCTCTTCATTAGAGGGTGATTCGGACTGTCCCTTCAGGTTTATAAGATATTCACTGACAATATCCTGAGGGCATAAGCTGATGAATAAATCCATCCCAACATAAAGAATAATTGCATCATCAATTGGCCCTATCAAAAGATCAATCGGTACAATCAAGTATATAAGGCAAAACACAGGTATCGCTTTTACCCAGATATCTATCCGATCATCCTGTATTAGCCTAATTACCAACTTTATCTTAAGGATTACATCAGAAATAAATCCCCCACCCATATTTTGCTGCATTCCTGATTTTCCTTTATTCATACTTTTTTATCCTTTCTACAACTTCTATTTAAATAATTTGCGCCTTCGATAACTAATGAAAGGTGCCGCAATTTTCCGAAGATAATATTTAATCACGATTTGTGAAAACCAGGATCCTCCGTCCCTATAATGCACACGCAGCATCTCTGGCCAGCAGCGATCATCAGCAGAGATGGTTTTCGCGTCTACATGCAAGCGGAAATTTGCCCATAATCGAGGTAAATACTTGATTTCCGACACAGATGCCAACCGTACCCATAAATCATAATCCATTGCGAAATAAAAGCTGGGATCTAATGGTCCTACCTGATCCCATAGAGATTTTCGGAATAATGATGCCTGCTGGGGAATATGCACATATCCATGCTGTAATTTTTTCAAAGAAGTTTGGGCAGCTGGAAATTTCCCGATCACCTTGCTGTCTTCATCAATATAATCTGCGTCCCCATAAACCAATCCAACTGCCGGGTTGTCAACAAGAAAACGAACAGCTTCCGATATCGCGTATGGAAGTAATGTATCATCAGAATTCAACCAACCGATAAACTCGCCGTTTGCTAACGAGAAACCCTTGTTTATAGCATCTGTCTGTCCTCGATCGCATTCAGATATCCAGTTGGTAATTTTATTTTCGTATTTTTTTATGATGTTAACACTACCATCAGTGGACTCACCATCAACGATGATATATTCTATATTTCCATAATCCTGATTAAGAACAGATTGAATGGTTCTCTCTATATAAGCCACTTGATTATATGAGGGGGTAACAATTGTAACTAAAGGTTCTTTTTTCATTTATTTCTCCAAAGCTGAAATGGATTCAACCTCATAATATTTGGCAGCACATTGGTTTACCCAAAAATTCGCATTATCCATCAATTCAGCAATTTCCTCGAACGAATCAAGCGCGAATACTGAAAGATCAACTTTTCCAATATCTATTTGATAATTTATTTCCGCATTACGTTTATCCCATAAAGCAGCTCTATTTAAATAATAACGCAAATCAGATTGGCGTACATCTAAGGTCGATAATGGATACATAAATAAAATAAAAATAAGAAATATGCTAGCCATACGAACTGACGGATAAACAAATAAGAAACTTTGAAATAAAAGACCTAAAATCACTCCTTCCATGCTTATTCCATAAATCAAAACGAATTGCGCTAGCATAAGCACTCTTTGTTCAGGATAAGCCATCATCCCATATGATGTGGGTGCACAAATACAAATGATCAGCGCAAACGTAATCACAGCTATGAAGAAAAATAATATAAGTAACTTTGACGCTTGAATTTCATAACTAGGCGGTCGAATGAAATAATATGTAATTAGAATGTACAACCCGAACATAATACCGAATGGGAGCCACAAACCCCTTATAGACAGGATGATGAAATTAATCGCTGATGTGGATGATATTGACACAATTGAAAAGAGATCTGCTGCTTGCTGCAATGTATCCAATCTCAAGGTATTTCCTGGTGAAACTATCATTGCTCCCATTGCTGCAGCAGTTCCTATCAAAGTGGATCCAATTAAATAAGTTCTGTATTTCTGATGGGTACTTTTATCCATAAACAATACAAACAATAGCGCTATTCCAAATGTCCCCATTTGTAAAGCCGCATAAGATTCCGACAATCCCGCCGCAAAAAATGAAACGAAGAATAAAAATATTCCTTTATTTAAATTCTTTTTCCCTGTTTTTGCAGGGAAAAATATCAACAGGAGTAAAAAAAGAAGAATTGGAATGGGGAGAAAATAATGGGAAAGCCCTGACCGCCAATAGACACTCTGGTGGATATTTGGTGCCAAATATAAAATAAAAAACAATAGTATCTGTGAAAACAAAACGGATATTTTTTTTGATTGTTCAATATGGTATCTGTTTAATAATGCGTCGAATATTTTATACAAAATAAATCCGATGAAAATTATTGCTATAGGGGGAATCGCTCTGATTGCGTTCTTTCCAAATAACTCGCTGAAACCTGTAAATATAAATGCCGAAAAGCGGTTCGATGTGGTGGAATAAAATTCAATTAAGCCGCGAGCAAAACCATACTCCTTGATGAAACCCGAGAAACAGAAATCATCTGCCCAATATCGAATTGAAAATCCTTGTATAGCAAAGAAGATATTTGGGATTAAGAATGCAGCTGAACCAGCCATCAATATGATCGAATATAGGCGCTGATTCCTTATATCCTTTTGCCCAGCTTGTGCTTTCAAGTTCATATTCAATAATCGATTAATCCTCACATTACATGCAATCTAGCATTTATCAATCATATAACCCAATTATTTCATTTCTCTTAATGACTACCAAATTCCAGAGCATTAATAGTGAATCCTTAATCAGATGAACTTTGCTATCTAAACGATTATTTTCCATCCGAACAGGTAACCTTAATATGGAAAAGAAATGTTTTTGCCCGATTCGCAAGACTTCTACATCAAAACCAAACCCATCAATTGTGGTTCGTGAAAAAATAAATTGTGCGGCTTTGGCACTGAAACCTTTCAAACCGCATTGTGTATCCGTGATCCCGCCCGAGACCAATAACTGGACAAAAACACTATATAAAGAGCCAGCCAACTTCCTTATTGGATGCACGTTCACAAGTTCTGATTCTGGGTTATTTCGGTCTCCGATAACAATATCATTGTCATCCAAAATTCTCTTGTGAATTTCATTAATAACCTCCAATCGGAAGGGAAGATCAGCATCTATGTATACACGCACTTTTTCAACGGATTGGAGCATGCCTTGCTTGATCGAATATCCTTTTCCCCGATTTTGTTTATTATTTATTAATTTCAGATTAATTTTTCCGCTGTTTTTTGCAATCAGATTCTCAAGAATAGATTGTGTATTATCTGTACTTCCATCATTAACAATGATAATTTCACCTTTATTGAAAGTTTTTAAAAGAAATCCTGAAATAGCCCTGACTGTCGATTCAATTAAGGGGTCTTCATTATATGCAGGAATAATAATGGATATGGTCATTTTAAACTTATAGTTTTCTCAGTCCATTGTACGTAAGTCATAAATGATAATATCTTTGATTTCTTCTGTTTTTAAGAAATTGCTTTCAAAATACTCTTTCAGGAATTTTTGATTTTCATATTCTTCTTGATCCGCGATCACAAAATAATCATAATCAGATATCCGATCTAAAAACTCCGCTTCGAGGTTAACATTCTGTCCTGCTAATTCACGCAGGGCAACATCATCTGAGGTGGTCCAGGAAGAGACATGCATCCACCCCCAATATGCAAGGCGATACCCATAATTTGAGAATAACCCAATCACACGAGATTCATGCCCTAATTTTTCTCCTAACATCTCCCATTTCTCAATCTCTTCCTTAAAATTCGACCTACTAAGTGCCGAACGAATCTCCCATGTATTGATTCCAATGAATAATAATGCAGCACAGGTAAATATAATCTTTGTTAATGTACGATTTCTCTCAGAGATATCAAAGATCTTACCTAATATGATTCCGATTCCGATAGAAATGGGTATCATCATTGGCAAATGATAATAATCATGTGTTGTAATATGGTAAGAAAATACGAATCCATACAGAACATACCCGACCAGATAACCCACAAGCAGATAAAAATACTTCTTCTTTGTGAAAAGTGAAATTCCTAGAATTGCCGCCAGTACAATAACCAGGTCGATCGTATAATCTAATTCCAAGATCCATTGTAAGTAAAACAATGGGTCTGTCCAACGATTAGGAAAAAATCGGAAACTAAATTGCCCGCCAAGAATCCCTAGGATCACTACCCCGTAAAAATAATATGCCAGAAATGGAACGATTGATAAAATTCCAATAACCCATACTTGGCGATTCTTGAGTGCACTCTTCAAACCAAATTTTTTGATGATAACCCAAACAAGAGCTGGAGCAAGAAAAAAAACCGCGGTTGATTTTACGTAAATTGAAAAACCAATTAATAAACCGCACAAGATTGCCCAAATTATATTTTCTTTTTCCATCCATTTCAAAAAAGCCCAAATTGCGGCTATTATTGAGGCAATCAGGAGCGACTCAGGTTGAAATGCTCTGCTGGCCGCAGCAGCATAAGGCCACACCATGAAGAATATAACGGCAAAAGTCCCCGCAGCGAAATTCGCAATCCTCTCAGTAACAAGAAATAAGAAAATACCTGCAACCATCCAAAAAAGGATTGCCCACAACCTGGCAGCCCACAATTGTTCAGATCCAAATAATTGATAGGTCAAAGCAGTTAATCGCTCCATTATCTGCGGTTCGATCAATCCTTCAGCCTGCCACTGTTTATAAGACATTTCCCGTTTCCAGTCAGGGGCATCATCTAAAGTTTGAAAATACATCCCACGTGCAATTAATGCTGAATGAAGCTGCCGTGTTGGATGAAAATCCAGAGGAGCATCAAAAAGATCTGACACGCGGATAATTAAACCAATCATAAACACGAGAATTAATAGTGCGTACCAAAGCCAGTGACTATCTTTCATTTTCTTGTCCAATAAATATTTACCTAAACCTCTTTATCCTTTGTAAGAAATTCAATTAAATAATCAAGACCCCTTTCCTTAATTATTTCCGTTTTTTTATGAAGATAATTTTCTTTTAGTTTTTCAAGCGGTAAAAAACCATTCAACAAAGAATAAACAATTCGGTTAATTTCACGATGGAGAATACTTATATCAAGTGTAATGCCTTTCATATAACTCTTGAATGCCGCCCAATCTTTTTTACTATCAAGTAAGTATCTCGCTTTTAATAAATATGCGCCTGCTTCTATTTTTTTCTTATTCTTCTGAAAAAGCGGCATGAAATCGGGCTGCTTTCCCATCCATTCATAAATACGAAATGCTTCCTCACCATATTTCGCTGAACCAAGAGTATTCTTTGCGGCCGGATGAAAACGAGCCGCTGCCCAAAATTCATCTACATGCTTGATAGGAAATTTTGAGGCGATTTTGAGCCACAAATGAATGTCCATTAAATAATGAAAATTAGGTTCAAGAGATCCCACGTCATCAAGGGCTTTCCTCCGCATAAATACACCTGGTTGCCCTATGATTTTAAATTCCATCAATTCACGCATTCCCCAGTCACCATACTGCATGGTATTAAAAATTGATGATTCCGAATTGATGGAAAGTACATTTGAAAAAACCATGCCGCAATCGGGATTCGATTTCAACTTCTCTACAGCACTCGAAATCGCGTTTTCTGTGTAAATATCGTCAGAATTTAACCATGCCACAAATTCACCGGTTGCTTTTTTTAAACCTTTGTTTATCGCATCTGCTTGTCCGCTGTCAGCTTCTGAAACAGACCAAGCCAGCTTTTTTTTATATTTCTCGATGATAGCTTGGCTGTTATCTGTTGAACCTCCATCAATGATGATATATTCAATTGCAGGATAATCCTGTAAGAGGACCGAACGAATCGTTTCTTCCAGGAATTGGCCCTGATTGTACGAGGGTGTGATAATTGAAATACGGGGAAATTTAGGTTTCATTAAAAAGTGTTTCATAGTTGACTTTCGGGAAAACTGTTAGCTTACCATTTACAGTTGCATCAACTACTTCTCCTCCATTCTTTTGAAATGTCTCGCTGGCTAACCAATATCCAACTTCTGAGGTATCCAGATCTGGAAGCTGCCATTTAAATCCTTTTCCAAAATAACCTGGGTGGAAGTGATTTAGATCATCACCTTTTGAGACAATAGTTGTATTTGGTTTACCTTTTGTGGAAAAACTATGATCTACGCCAATCAAGATCACCTTTGAAAAACCCATATAGAAAGCCAATTGCAGGCAAGAATATGTAACGGTTGCACCTTCCCACATGCGTTTCGTTACATCTTTTGCAAATTTCTTCCCAGTGTAGGTTGTGTAAAGATAGTAAATATTATCCTGAGGTTCCAGCCATCGCCTTGCTCTCCAGGATATGAAAGTAGGGATATCTATCTTTTTAAATTCATCTCTAGATTGTTCGATCACAAGATCATTTACTGAAACAAGAAAGCTTGTTTTAAATCCGAGTTCTGGAAACATAAGAAATATTCTGTTCATCCCAAAAGTGAACTCATTTCTTAATTTTTTCATATCCATTTTGCGTAAACTGGGGCCATTACCGATGATAAAACATCTCTTTCCGATATATTTATTATGGTATGAGCGAATACGTTTAATACTGTCCCGCCTCCATGGATGAAGACTTGCTTCTATTGACTCGGGTAAACGATTGATAAAATCCCATGAATTCTTTAAAACCAGAATACCGTTATTAATTATTGATTGATTCTTTTCCATATTTATTCAGTACTTAAACGCGCAATAGCCCCGCCGTCTACAACCAGCGCTTGTCCCGTTATGAAAGATGATTGGGTATTATCCGCTAGAAAATAAATCGACCGGGCAATTTCTTGGGGTGTGCCAATTCGCCCAATAACAGTTTTATTTGCTAAATTTTCCAACCACATCTGGATTGATGCTTCACTAGATTGCCCTCTTTTCTTACTTTCTCGCAACATTGGAGTATCTACGGCACCAGGGAGGACAGCATTTACACGAATATTATCTGGAGCAAACTCAATCGCCATTGCCCTAGTGAGCGCCAATAACCCCCCCTTGCTTGCCGCATAAGCGGATATGTTTGCAGATGTAGCGATCGCGTGAACCGAACTCACATTGACAATCGCCCCTCCTCCTCCAGCTTGCAAGAATGGATGAGCAAGTTTTGCTCCAAGGAAAACGGAACGTAAATTAGAAGCCATCGTTTGGTCCCACTCTTCCACGGATGTCTCCAAAAGTGGTTTCGATATCTGAATTGCAGCGTTATTAATGACAGCATCAAGTACCGGGCTGAATTGCTTGGTCTCTGCATACATCATTTTAATTTGATCTGGATTAGAAATATCCGCTTTGATATAAAGAAATCCCTTTTTTTGTTTCATATCTTCCTGGCGCCGATCCACTCCGATAACTTGCCATCCCTTGTTAAGAAATAAATCAACTACTGCACGACCAATTCCGCCTTCAGCACCAGTAATTAACGCAATTTTTTTTCTCGTACTCATTATTCCCGCACTCTCATTTTTTCATTTTTAATTGCATCAAATTTATCAAGCGGTAATTTCAACCCAATCAATAAGTTCCGAATTGTATTCCAATGGACCGTTTCCCGTGCGAGTGGGCTTGAGTTTGAGTTATGTGGAGCAAGCATCACTTGATCCATTGAAAGGAAGGGTGAATCACCTGGAAGTGGCTCTATCTCGAAAACATCCAGCGCTGCACCCGCAATTTTTTTCTCTTCCAAAACATCAATCAATGCAGTCTCATCGATAATGGGTCCGCGAGCAGTATTTATGATCACCGCCGATGGTTTCATAAGTGAAAGCATTTTTCCATTAATCAGATGCCGACTGGTAGAGTTGAGATCGCAATTGATACTGATAAAATCCGCCTGGCATAATAGATCTTCCAAGCGCACCATATCGACTTCATATTTCTTAGTGAATTCCTGAGATATTGGAACAATGTCATTCCCTAGTAGTCGCATATTAAAAACACGCGCTTTTTTCAGTACGGCTTTTCCGATATTACCAACACCGATAACTCCCAAGGTGCTTTCCACTAAGGATTTGCCTGGTATCTTTTTCCAATCACCTTTTTTTACATTCCGATCTAACCAGGGTTGTTTTCTTGAAAATGCAAGAATGTAAGCTAGTACACTATCAGAGACAGGTGTTGTAAAAGCATTGGTTGTGCGGAAAACCGAAATACCCAACGTATCTGCTATGCTTTTTTCGATCGAATCAATACCAGTTCCCCACTTCGATATCACTTTCAATCTTGGTGCGCACTGTCTGATTACTTTACCAGAAAAACGATCATCACCACATATAGTTCCATCAAACTTTCCAGCATAAGCCAATATCTCCTCTTCGGATAACCGCTCATTGACCTCCGGAATAATTACATCACACCCTAACTGATCCAAAATCGGTAGGAAGCGATCAGTATACATAAGCATATATGGTGCTGATAACAAGATGGCGTATTGATTCATATGAAACCTTTTCTTATCCGGCCAGTCGGATTATACCAGTTACAAGTTCTACCGATTTCTTAAGATAATATCAGCGATCATAAAATCACTCTCTTCGTCAATATCCAGAGCTTCATCAGCTTTTATCTCATACATCATCGGTCTTTCGCCAATACGGTTTCTTCTTTCACGCAACTTTTCTGCTGTGAAAAGGTAAATGCATGAATTTTCTTCAAAAACTGGGGGGAGATCCTGAGTCTGAAGAAGAATATTCGGATCGTGATTTATTGGTTTCGTATATTCGTTCCATAACCTTGTTTGAAGGCGAGTGACCGAGAACAATGAATCATATTTTTTATTTTGTTTATTAAAGGATTTTATTGCGTCTGAGATGGTTTCTGATCTCAGCAATGGGTTTGTACTATGAGTCTGCAAATATAATTCGGCGGACACCTGATCTATATCGTATAACAGGATATCATTCATCGGAATGTTATCTTTACAAAGAGCTGCAGGGCGCTCAATGATTATTACCTCCGGAAAATCAGCCCTGAGTCCTTCCATGATAACTTGGCTGTCCGTATCAACGACTACTCTATCAATCTCCGGGCAATCATCCAATGTGTTCAGAATATGATGATAAAGTGGTTTACCAGCCATTTCCCGGTAATTTTTATACGGAACACGTTGTGAATTATGACGCATAGGTACAAGCGCAACTATCTTTAAAAACTGCATGAACCCTCCAAATCCTTTTTATTCCATTGTATCGGAATTCTTCTGATAATTGATCGGCTGGATATCTCTTTGCGAATCAAGGGCAGTATGGGAATTGTTATTTCTTGGATAATAAAAAGATTGCTTGAGTTGCCATGTCAAGGGTCCAGAGCGCCTGTACCCTAAATAGGTACCATAAAATTGCTGCCAACGAAATCTTAAAATACCGATAATTTCTCGCAACAATATATGTTCTCTCTTTGCTTGGCAAATGTCGCTAGATATATTTTTAATAAAAAGGCGGATGAGGTCAATTAACGTAAAATGCTCTTGTGGATAAATTCTCTTGAATGCCATTCCTTCCCTTAGATACCGTTTTTTTATCCCCCGCCAGGATTCCTCATGTACATGTATAATTTCTGCTTTGGCAAGATACACAATTTTATAATTATTCTCCTGCGCCCATTTCGCCCATGCCAGATCTTCCAACCCCGGAAGTGATTCATCATACGGATTCTTCTCCCACAGGGATCTTCTAATGGCTGCATTCGCGTTATTGCAGAAAGGATGATCTTGTGGATTTTGTGAGATATCAGGGTACCAGTGATTGAAAATCTGTCTTTCAGAAAATTGCGAGCTGGACAATCCACATTGTTTGCCATAAACAAGAGCAATTGAAGGATCATTAAAGGGCTCTAACATTTTCTCAATCCAATCAGGATATACGGGATAAATATGTGCACTGGCAATGAGAATAAAATTAGATTCCGCGGCCTCTATTCCCATATTCAATGAACGCCCGAACGTGAAATCCTGAGGGTTAATATTCACGATATTAGTATTTTTTTCTTTCGCAATTTTTACTGTATTGTCATTTGAACCCGAATCTAAAAGAATTACCTGAACAGCTTGAATGGTTTGCTGCGAAATTCCTTCCAACAGTCGCCCAAGACGTTTTTCCTCATTAAACGCACGAATAACTATCGAGCAAGCTGGTTTCATATCTCTCTAATAAAGGATTGGTTTTTTAAAATCCCATTTAATACTACATTGATTGTTTCAGATTGGCCTTGCATTAATAACTGTGGAGGAAATTTCTTCAACCGTACATAACCACGCCAAACATCATCATCTTTAAGAAATTGATCAAAAGGCAAAGAAGCACGGAATAATTGACTGTAAAGTACACGGCGCGCATTTTTAACAAAATTTTTCGGGTGTTCAATTGAATCTGATTTTAAAAACTCTTCCAAAAGTTTCTTGTATGCTTCTTTTGATTCTGGAAAATATACGGTTGGTACCTGTGTATATCGCGCTTTTCCCGCACATAGAACAGGTTTTTCCATAATAGAAGCTTCTAAACCTATTGTTGAGTTATAAACCATCACAAATTTTGCGTGTTTTATCAATTCGTAAGAACTTATAAATTCGTCAGGCGGTATAAAGATAATGTTCGTAATTTCTTTTATCCCATTCTTAGCAACCCATTCGGACACCGATTCACGGCTTTCTTTTCCAGGCCGGATCTCATCAGGATGAGCACGAATCACAAATAGGATTTCTGGATGCAGTTTTACTTCTTCAATCACGAGATTCAGCCAGGCAAACATATGCTTAAAAATAGTATTTGCATGCGATTGGCTGGTATCAAAAATCACATTGGTAAAAACCGGAACTACCGCCAAGTATTTTTTCATTTCGTCGATGAAATCATTGTTGAAATGCCGAATTTCTGGCCAGAATTGAACACCCGCAGTCTGAAATCTTCCTTCGAAGCGGTTTGTTAGATAATTATCCAAGCGTACTTCCTGGTCATTAGATAATCGAAACTCATTATCCACATCAACCGGATATGCTGTCGCTTCTTTGTCCGTAAAGAAAGCGGAATAAGGAAGCATACCAACTTCGTGAGAAAATACAGACACTTTTTTTTGTTGGGCAGCGAGACGTGCCATCGCTTCTGGATAGAACATTCCATTAAAAACAATAACAGCTTGAGGATGGATGGAATCAATCAATTTAGAAAATTCACGAAATACTCCCCAGGCAGATTGGATATAGGATTGAGCTAAAAACCGGTTTTCTATTGTATCTTCTAAATGATGCCTTCGTAAAATCCATCGCATTGACGGTAGAACTAGTTTGCCTAATGGGATATCCTTATGAACATATGTTATCAACTGGCTAAGATCAAGATTGTTTGTTTCCCGACTGATTTCTTCATCAACTCTATAAGAAAAGTAATGAATATTATTTTTCCCCAGAACAAGTCTGGAAGTTCGCATACATTCACGACAGGGGGGGGCTTTTGATATATTCTTTTTATCTGTACCTAGCACACAAGGTCGTAACCCGCGATTGCAGATAAAATAGTAAGTAGGTATTTTATTCTTACGCAATGCCAAGCTGGTTATT
>SDBU01008033.1_pt1 | contig 12066 bp, 8 predicted proteins | sample 2277071 | NCBI WGS metagenome assembly SDBU01 (sample SAMN10397929, study PRJNA504765) | marine sediment metagenome | isolation source: marine sediment core GS08_GC12, 126 cmbsf | place: Arctic Ocean: Gakkel Ridge, Loki's castle | collected 2008
CTATTTATCAATTACTTACGGATGATTCATTACAAACTTTAGATAACGATTCTCGTAAACAGTTGAAATTGTTTGAGTTATAACTGGACACTAGTGATCAAGAATCTAAAATGAGTCTATAATATGTCCAGATACATTCCATTTGGACGAATCGACCGGGAAGGGCTCAGGATGGGATTACTTCCCCTCTTTTATCTGATCCCAGTTTTTTATTTTGTAGCGTTTGACCTGGAAACATTCTAATTCCTGACTGTAGGGAGCACTGAAAATATATCCTTGTTTAATTAAAAGGAAGCTTGAAACCTCCGATGGAACTTTCAACCTGAATAAATAATTTCCTTTATCATTGAAAAAGTCGAGATCATAGCTTTTGTCCTCACTCAGACGGGATTTGAGTTTTTCTGTATAGATATTACCATTTTCATCCATTCTGATTTCATCAAAAAATGGCCTGGTTTTTGGAATCAAAACTTTTTTTTCAAGCTCATTCCTTGGTTCTTGTTTGGAGGATTTTCTGCTTTTTATGCTATCCATCAACACATCTATGATCTTATTCCTTTCTCTGCTGGAAATTTTCTCGGCAGGTCCATCCACTTCAATGATTATTTTGACGTCTCCTTTGGAGTCAACCACAAACAACCTATATTCTGAAGGATATCCATAGACAACATAGTCATTCAAGCTCGAACAAAATTTAAGCTCAGGGACTTGAATGGCAAATCGATCTTTTCTGTTAAACGCGGAATCCATCTTTATCGAAGGATATTTGGCGATATCCTTCAACACCTTACTTTTATCGTCCATCAGAACGACACCTTCGTAAAGATCATCCGGCGGCCTTATCGTCATCCTTTCTCCGAGAAAATTTCCCTCGCTTGTAATCTTAAAGTAAGTACTATTTGAAGGAATGGGAAAAGACCTTACAAACTGTCCCGTTCTATCAAATATTTGTGCCTTCACTCCATCTTTGACATATATATTTCCTTTTTCGTCTAACGTTATAAATGTAGGTCTGCTAAACTCCCCGGGTCCTTGTCCTTCTCTTCCTATTGTTTGGATAAAGTCTCCATTTTTATTAAACTTCTGAATTCGGAAGTTTCCTCGATCCAAAACATAAATATTTCCGTTTCGGTCAACATCTATAGAAATCCATTTAAAAAACATAAAGATTTCATCCACTTCATTACCCATTATTAGATCTTCTTCAAGTTCCAATACAATCTTACCGTATAGAGGATCACTTGGATTTTTAATGATTTTTATACCATTTTCATATTCAATTTTTCCTTTCCATTCAGGTTTTTGAATTCCATATAGATCAAGACATAGGATTATGATTCCTAAGAATAGGACAATTATGGACTTCACTAGAAATATTGATTTTCCCATCTAACTCCCCCTTTAATATTCCATTTCCATTTAATATAACTCTTTTTAAACAAGATTGTCACAGAATATATGTAGAAATATGGAGTTAAGGACTCAAAATTTTTATAAATGTGGACAAATCGACTGGGGGAAAATTGAACCCGGTTTATTATTTGAGTTTCCTTGCATAAAATACCATCAATAGGCAATTATTCCTTGCAAATAATACCATTTTTGAGCATTTTATCAACTGGAAGCTATAAAGGTTTTGTGGCGGAAAACTTTGTTGCTCAGGAACTGCATGCTGAATGTCAAAACTCACAATTCTCGGTTATATGTACCGGTTTATGCAGCCGGCCTGTTGGTGAAAATGTTGTCGAAGCAGAAGCTTTGAACAACTTCTCGCTTGCCCCGGTTCCCACTATAATACAACTATCAAAGGCAGGCCGTTTGGTCAATTGGAGCAGATCATCAGATTTCACATCAGGAGACAAATCGACTGGGGAGGGGTTATCTGTGATTAAATGCCTAATTTTATCTGATTACAGTAATTGATAAAGATCCATAGATTCTGATATTAAAGGAATCTCTCATGTTGAGCTATCCTTAGACTTATTTTACGACATATCTGACAACTTGAAGAAATGGTTCTTCTACTATGGCATACAATCGGCCTTTGGAATCTATGGCTTGGATGTACCCCTTAACATCAAGGGATTTAATCTGTTGGCCATTCTCAAAGACATCGAGCTGGGGGGGCACTTCTCCGTGGCCAAATATGAAGGAATAAATCCTGTCTCTACTCTCAAAAACAGAGACGGAGGTAAAGGTGACTTCCCTGCCGTTCTTAACGGATACGGGCCAGAAGGCCGCGTTTTCACCCTTAATTTTCGTCTCGAGCTCCCCGTTCCTGTAGGCAGATATCTCATATCGATGGGGATTACAGACATAGGTCCTCTCCGATTCTGAGACCGTGAATTGCTGGGGATATAATACAGGAGGATAATCATATTCAGCCAGCTTCTGGGGAATCACGAAGTGCTCACCGTAGGAACGGATAGGATTTCCCTCGACATCATAGACATGAAAAAGCTTGCCGTCTTTGTCACCCATGACTGTCAGAGTCTCATCGCCGGAGCTTTCGATCGACATGCCATCAACATCCAACCTAAAGGAGTTGACAGCTCTCCCTTCCTGGTTAAGAACAAGGATTTTCCTTTCCATGAAATTGAAGATGAAAATTTTTCCCTTTGGACTGACAGCCATCTCTCCAGAATATGAAATCTCTCCAGGCCCCTGCCCATCTTGAATGGCATAGCTCTTGAGAAAAGTTCCCTGGCTATCAAACTTCTGAATCCTCCACATCCTCGGATCCAGGACATAAATATTATCCTCAGCATCAAAACAGATAGAAGAAATCCAACCAAATACAAGATTCTCATCTCCCTCATCAACACCTAAACTCAAATCCTTTTGGAGAGAAATCTGTGTTTCTATACATGCTTGAAAAAAGAAGCACGATACAGCCCAAGCAGTGATCATAAAAACAATCTGTTTTGTTTTTAATTTCTTCATTTCCCCTTCTTCAGATTCTTTGTTCTGCCTTTAATACGATTATCACAGGGTAAATGCTTAGTCAAACAAAGAAAATACTGACTTTTCCTCTTTGGACAAATCGACCGGGGAGGGTATAGGCCGGAATCAAATCCCCCTTTTTTATCTGATCCCAGTTTTTGATTTTGAAGCGGTTTTGTTGACTGTCAAACTAATCTTCAATTCGATATTTAGCAATACTGTAATACCCTTCACTATCCTGGTCTATTGAATATAAATAATCTTTCCAAGCAATAAGCTGTATATTTTGATATCTTTTTGGCTCTAGATTATCCGGGAAACACAAAAAGAAATAATCAACAAATTTTCCATCCATGTCATAAACATCGACTAACCAATGATCATTCTCATTTTTTTCTGATGTGAAGGCCCAAAGATAATTCCCAAATACCAAAAGTTTATGAATGTCTTGATAGTACTCTCTATCTGGACCATATGTAAATCCTGGTTTCTTTTTTCTTTTAGGTCTTTTCACACGATTAAATTTTCGAGTTATAACATCCTCAACTCTTTTAGATTCCAAATTAAATTTAGTGATTTTATACTCTGAAGTATGAACAACAAATAAACTCTGGAAGTCTTTAAGTGCATATTCTAAGAATGCCTGTCCGAACCAGGCACTTCCTACAAAATAATAATTAATGGGGAATGTATATATTTTCTTATGCTCCTGAAAGTCGGTTGAAAATTCATAAACAGGTGTAGGAACATCTACATACCCATTCTTTCCCCTGGGCACCATAGAAATTTCTTCTTGAAAAGCATAAATCTTATCTTGAAAACTTCCAATAAACTCAAGACGTCTAAAAGACTCTAGTTTGATTTCATTTTTGAGGATTCCATCAAGTTGAAATATCATGGCTTTAGGGGGGCTTATGGCTCGAATTAAGATTTCATTGTTGATAAACGCAAAATGTTTTCTCAATCCTGGATCTGCTTCTCCCGGGCCTTGTCCTTCTCCAATTAATTTGAAAATGAAATTTCCATTTTTGTCATATTTATAAAGATGTGGCGTACTTAAAAAATATATATTTTCATTATCGTCAACAACTAGGTTTTCAGGCCATCTAAATATAATATCCCTCCCATTATCTTTAATCCTCATTATCTCTTTGAGCTGCACCAATCTTTTTACGCTGCCAGATATAGGTTCGATTGGATTCTTTATGATTTTCACCCCATCCTTTTCTTCAATTGTCCCCTTCCAGTCAGTCTTATTCTTCGTACAGGATAACATCACTAATAAAAAAGAAAGAAGTACGATTGATACGAATTTGATTCTCATTTATCCCCCATAAACTAATTATAACCTTTCACTGACCTATTTCAACCGGATTGTAGACAAATCGACAGAAGTGGACTTAAAAGATTTCAGGTTAAATCATAAACTGACTTTTGCCTTATTTAAGCTTAAATATTACTGTAACTGTAAAAATCACACCCCTCTGTTTACCATCCAAAACAAACGGTTCATAGACCCACTGGAAGACAGCATCAATGGCGGCTTGATCGAGTGGAGGGACAGATCTTAAGAGTTTTACATTCTGGACGCGGCCGTAGATGCCAGTCGTCACTTCAACTATAACAGTCCCCTCGATATGTGCTTCTTTTGCCGCTTGGGGATAAATCGGCTCCACCCTCATGATTAGTTTCGGCGGCTTGATGTCACCAGTAGCTCGAACAGGACCCTGATTTTTCTTTTCTTTATCCAGCCTGAACACTACCGTAACTGTAAAAATCACACCTCTCGGTTTACCATCCAAAACAGAAGGTTCATAAACCCACTGTCTGACAGCATCAATGGCTGCCTGATCGAGTAGAGGGATAGCTCTTAAGACTTTTACATTCTGGACCCGGCCGTAGATTCCAGTCGTTGCCTCAACTATAACAATCCCCTCGATACGTGCTTCTCTAGCCAATTGGGGATAAATCGGATTTACTCTCGTGATTAGTTTCGGCGGCTTGATGTCACCAACAGCTCTAACAGGACCCTGGTCCCCTCCGACAACTCCTCCGACTACGCCTCCGACAACTCCTCCAATGACTCCTCCAATTCGAACAGGGCCCTTATCCCCTCCGGTTACTCCACCTACAACTCCTCCAGTGATTCCACGTTTTGGCTTATCAGGTGGGGGTAGAATCATTTTTTTGGGTGGAGGGGGAATTGCAGAATCGGGATTAATGATCTTAACGTCAACTCTAGCTTTTCCATCCAATTGGAACTGGCATGAAATCGTGACAATCACTCCTTCCGGTTTGCCATTTATCATCTTGGGCTCGTAAACCCACTGTCTGACAGCATCAACGACGGCTTTGTCAAGTAAGGGCACTGAATTCATGACCTTTACGCTTTGTACTCGTCCAGAGATATCTGTTGTAGCCTCAACGACCACAGTGCCTTCAATGTGGGCATTTATAGCTTCCTTTGGATAGACAGGGTCAACTTTAAGTATCAGCTTGGCAGGTGATATTTTTTCATCTTGTGTGCTTTTTTCTTGAGTTGTCGCAAAAGTCAGTATATTCCCGGCTGTAAAACCGAGGAGAAACACTGATACCACAAAAATCAATAAAATTGACGATTTTTTCATACGTGTTTCCATTTTTCTCTCCTTAGATAAGATGTATTTGACCCGATCATTCAGAGGAATAAAAGGGGAAGCCATGGGTGTAAACACGGCCAGCCGGCTGATGAGGGATTTATTTTCAGCTAAACTTATCAAACATTCCGCATAATCCCTCGAATTATTTTCTAAAAGAACATGATTATCAGAAATTTCCTCTCTGGCTCTGGAAAAATCTGCACTCAGGGTGTAGACGAGGGGATTCCACCAGTTCAGGGAAGTCGCCAGCCTCTGGAGAATCCCCGTGAGGTTATCCTTATGATAAATGTGGGACAATTCATGCAGTAGAATACTTTTAACTGTGTTTTCATTCCATTGTACATAAAGGCTGCGGGGAATGACGACAATCGGACGGAAAAGCCCCGTAACAATGGGGGTAGTCAAGGAGTTGGTGAGGAAAATAGTGGAACGAATTCGTTTTCCAAATGTATTTTCTACTGATTTTAGAACTCCGGTCATTTTTGCGTCGTTAATCTCAACGAGCTCGTTTTTAAAGCGGCTCATGGACTTGGTTCCATAAATGAAACGAAAAAGACAGACCAGAAAACCCAATCCCCAGATTATTCCGAATGCATTGATGATCCTGATCAGGAATAGACCTGAAATGGAGGGAAGGAATTTTATTCTCTTAGTATAGGAAGATTGAGTCTCTGAAGTGACACCCTCGATCTCCGGTAAATAGCTATCGCCGTTCATTTCAACTGAAGAAGAGATGGATATCGGCAGAGTAATTTGAAATGGATATAGATTAGGTAAAGTCGGATATAAACTCAGGATTGGCAGAAGCATCAGGATAATCAAGATCATGAGAATTAATCCGCTCCTTACTGGAGCTGCCTTCCGGCGGAATATTCTAGCAAGCACCCAGCCGATGCCAACAATCACGATGGAGTTGAAAACTAAATTAAGAATCCATTGAGCCGCTTGGATGTTTGAAAGGAAATTCATGATGATTCCTGCTCCTCGTCATATTCCTTCAGGAGGATTCGCAGCTCTTTAATCTCATCAGGACTAATATCAGAATCCTCAAGCAGACATTTAACCATCTCCGGCCTGGAACCACCGAAGACGCGGTTTTTAACATCATAAAGGATATCTTTTCGTGTAGTATTCTTTTCTACAACAGCCGAATAATAAAACATCCTTCCAACCTGGCTGTGCTTAATCCATCCGTATCTTTCCAGACGTCTCATCTGAACCTGGATTGTAGTCCGCTTCAAATCAATGTCTCTTCCGGCATTGATGGCTTCAAAGACATCGTTGATGGTGACTTCGCTTTTATCCCAGACGATTTTCATGATCTCGAGATTGGCGGGAGAAAGTTTTTGAATGCGATGCTTTTTCATACTCAACTCCTCTAGAGATGACACGTGTCGTGAATAATATAGACGACACGTGTCGTATTGTCAAGTATTTGATAAAGTTTTTGATTCCCTAGTTTTCCTGTTCGTTATTAATACGAATATCCCAAACCATACGTTTATTCAACTTAGGCATAGATAATAATATCAAGAAAACTCCCTCTGGATAATCGAAGTGAGAATATCTTCACTTTAAAAACGTCTATATTAATAAGGCAATGGAATTTTCTACATTTTTTTTTGTTTTAGGGAAACCCAGTATGCTCAGAATTGTGCCTTTTTATTCAATTCAACCTGGGACTAATGTTCATCATAACAACAATCGTTGTACAGAAGGGAACAAAATTGAAAAAAAGGACAGACGATCTGGTTCTGGTGGAAACCTTCTTTGTCCTCAATGCATTCGCTTAAAGAGAGAGGGGAGATAACTTTTCTCTTTTCATTCTTTGCCTGACCTGGGCTCACTACAACCTCTTTCTTCTCCTCATTACAGCCAAGGATGGCTATTACATTTTGGGGGCTCTCCCAAGTTCTTAGATGATAGAAACGAGAAAGACAATGGTTTTTTTTCTCCAGATGAGTGATCAATAAGATAAACAGATAATTCTACATCCGGTTCTATAGTATTAAAAATAGAACATCGCACCTCAGCAAATAAAAAGGAGAACATGGTTGTGGGAACTATCATTTGATTTACTTTAAGAATTATTAAGCTTAAAAGGAGGTTATCACGAAAAAAATACCAAAACAGTCATGTGGGGAGACCCAGTTATTCTTACAATCCCTCTTTAGATAATTGCATAATGATATGTCGATAGAATCGACACATTGAAATAACGTGTATGATATGTTATAAAAAATCGACACGAACAAAATGTATTATTTAGGACGAAAATTATGAAAATTGATAAAAACAAACCTTTTAATCAATTGCCACCTTTACCCCCAAAAAAGGATATAGAAAGTAAAAATATTCTAAAAAAAGCAGCATCTTCCCATCGCTATCTTGCGGAACTTAAAGGATTTGCCAATACTATTCCGAATCAAACAATTTTAATCAATTCTCTAATTTTACAAGAGGCTCGATCCAGTTCTGAGATAGAGAATGTAATGACTACGAATGACAAATTGTTTAAAGCCTTCACTGCCAAAACACAAAATATTGATGCCCAAACAAAAGAAGTCCTTCGATATCGTGAGGCCTTATGGGCAGGCTATATCCGTTTAAAAAGACGCCCAGTTTTTTCCACTAATCTATTTGTTGAAATATTCCAAACCATCAAACAATCAAACGAAGGTATCCGCACTAATCCTGGAACACGAATTGCCGATGGTAGAGGAATGGTTGTATATTCTCCCCCAGAAGGGGAAAGAGAAATTAGAAATAAATTAAAAAAGCTGGAGGAGTTTATCCAAAGTGATAACGATAAAATCGATCCCTTAATAAAGCTTGCATTAATCCATTATCAATTTGAAGCGATTCACCCTTTTGCAGATGGCAACGGCCGCACCGGAAGAATCATGAACGCTCTGTATCTTGTTTATAATAAACTACTGGACCTCCCAATTCTTTATTTAAGCAAATACATCATAAAGCGAAAAACTGAATACTACCGATTACTGCGGGGCGTAACGTTTAAACAAGATTGGGACGCTTGGATTATATACATGTTGGATGCAATTGAAAAAACTTCAATTGACACAAAAGAAAAGATACATCAAATAAGAGATCAATTTAATAAAACCTTAGAGATAGCAAAGGATAAACTCCCTCCTCATATATTCTCAAAGGAGCTAATTGAGCTTCTTTTTGAACAACCATTTTGTAAAGTCCAATTTATTGTAGAGAAGAGAATTGCTAAACGGCAAACAGCAGCTAATTATTTGAACGAGCTTGAGAAAATTGGAATCCTGAAGAAAAGCAAAGTAGGAAAAGAAAATTTGTTTTTGAATAAAAAACTTTATGAGATTTTGAAAACCTGATTTGATTTCTTTCATCTCAAATGCCTTAAAAATAAAAGTTTACAAATAGAGAATCCAACTCTTTTATATCCAATTCCAAATAATCCCTGAAGTGGAGGATGCAAAGAAGAGGCTGGGGAGGGCTTACTGTCTATCTGATTTAGGGAAAGAGGCTCTTTTCAATCAATTTGTATTTTACAATACTCAACAATTCATTTTCATCCTTTTCCAACACAAATATTGAACCCCTATCCGTAGCTAAAAGGCTTCCTTTGAGATTGATAAAAAAGGAATCTATAAACTTACCATCAAAATCATATACATCTATTAGATTTCCCTTATCCTCATCTTTAGTGGAAGTCTGTACCCATAATAATCCATCAAGGACAAATAGATTGTTGATGTCGTTCAAATAATCCGGTCGCGGAGGTGAGTAAAATTTCCCAGCAAAGCCAAGTTTAACACCTCTATAGTCTTTTGGAGGTTTTACTCGTTTGTAGGCTCTTTTAAAGCTCCGAATAATATTTTCATTCTCCATATCAAACAACTTGATGAGATATTCCTCAGAATTGGATACAAAAAGAAATTTTTCTTTAAATGGCAAAATAATCAATTTGCTCAATCTAAACATGCTAGCTCCCTGGCCTTGTCTTCCGATAGCATAGAATTTGATAGGGAAAGATATCAATTCTTTTAATTTATCTTCTGACTCTGAAATAGATAACAATATATGTGGAGAATCTACAAGCGCAAATTTCCCTTCGGTAAACGGAACCTCATACTTTATAAAATAATACCCACCAAAGAAGGCTACGAAATTTAATCCCCTGGGCAAATTATGCGGAATTGTGTACTCGTTTAAAAGTTTGCCATCAGAATCTAACCAGACTAGTTTATTGAGAGTTGTGTTATGAATGATAATTTTTTCGTCTTTAAGACAATAATTTCCCATATAGGTGAATTCACCTGGACCTTGTCCTTTTTTAAAGAAATTTTGCATGAAGTTCCCATTATCATCAAATTTAAGGAGTTGATTTTCGTCACTAACAAAAATTGTTCCATTAGGAGAAACCTTTAAATTTCTTGGGTACTTAAAATAAAAACCTCCACTTTCATCGGAAATACGAAATACTTCCTCTATTTTAAGGACTCTGCCTGCATTTGGATTTAGTGGATTTTTTGTATTTTCAATTACCTCTTGAGAAAAAGCACTGGATATTAAAAACATTAAAAGAATCAGAAATGTTGGTATTCTTTTCATTTTTTTCCTTCCTTCAGCTTTCAATTAATTTAGTTCTCGTATATATATACCATTTTAAAAAGCGAAGTGTTAAGAATTTGAGGATGTCTTTTTGACAAATCGACTGGGGATGGGGCTCAACCCGGAAGAACCAGTGAGATTACTTAATATTGAAGATTCTGCCCACTAAAAAGTATAGAGACCCGTTCTAAGTAAAATGGATGGACAAGTATCCATAATTCTCGGATTTGTGAAAGAAAAATGCAAAGATCAAAGAAAATAGTGATATTTTTATTACAATAGGCTGATAAAATGTTGTATTATATAAAAAAGGTGATTAAGGGGGATTTTAAATCAAAATGATACCCAATATTCTCTTTTGTAAAGTGAATATTGCGAAATTTAAAAAAATATCAATATCATTTATTTTTGTAGGTTTGACTTTATTTTTATATAGCAAGAATTCAAACCAAACTCATACTGAAGTTATTAATGGTATTACATATATACACAATTCAGAAATTCCTTCTAATATAAATAAGACTGTTTTTTTCAAAGAAGAATTAAAGATTAATGGAAAAAATGAAAAAGACGAAATAATTCTTTTTCAACCAGGATTCTTTAGAGTAGATACTAAAGGTAATATATTTATCACCGATGAATCAGACCAGAATATAAAGGTTTTTGACAGAGATGGGAAATACCAAAAAACAATTGGAGCCAGAGGAAGTGGTCCTGGAGAGTTTCAATATATCAGCGATATGAGTATTTTACCCGATGGGAAATTAATTGTAACAGATAACCAGAACATGCGAACAAGCATCTTTAACAAAGAATCTGAATTTATTAATAGCTATCGGTGGGATAATCGTCATTATTACATATATCTTGTTTCTGATACAACATACACAATAAGTGAGAATATTCGAGGTGAGAGAGAAAGGCTTTTCGTTAAAAAATATAACTATTCAGGTAATATGCTTTTCGAGTATGGAGAATTTAAACTAGAAAATCCTACGAAATTTCCCGTTGATAATACAATTATCTATATGTATCCACCTTATTCAGCGCATTCTATTTTTGTTGGGGATTCTAGGAAAGGGTGGCTATTTCATTGTATGAATGATGAATATAAAATTGAAGTTTATGATCCTACAGGCAAATTATTTAGGATAATCGATAGACCGTACAAACATGTTCAATTTACGAAAAAGGATGCTGATACTTATATTTCTAGATTCAAAAACAATTATCCGAGACAGAAACTTGCCAAACAGATAGTTTTACCAAAAAAGAAAACAGTCACAAATCGTATGATAATTGATGACCTGGGAAATCTTTGGATAGAGACATTTGAGAAAATGGAAAAAGATAATTGCACATTTACAGCATACGACATCTTTAATAATAATGGAGTTTATGATGCAAGAGTCTGGTGCAGTATTCGACCAGGTTTATTTGAAAATAATAAAATGTATTTATTAAAGACCGAAGAAGAGACAGGTCTAATAAGTTTAATCAGATACAATGTTCTATGGGAAGATAATTAGATGCTTTCAGTAATATTCCAAATAAATTAGAACTGTCATTTAACCTGCTCAACAATCCAGTCTGCTATGGTTTTAAGAGCAATCGGCGCTATTGTCTCCTCAATTAAAGAGTATTCCATTGGTAAACCTGTATTAGCCGTTTGAAAGAGGTGGTTTAAATTGGGGAATTCCATTATCTTATAATTCTTATTTCCTGCCTTTTGTAAAATCTCTTCTATTGCTTTTAAATTTTGGGATGAAGGAATATGGATATCTTTTTTCCCTCCTAGAGCCAAAACTGGGCATTTTACCATGGAAAGGATAGCCGCCGGATCTTTTTTTATAAAATATTGCATCCATGGACTAAGGAG
>SDBU01008034.1_pt1 | contig 12066 bp, 13 predicted proteins | sample 2277071 | NCBI WGS metagenome assembly SDBU01 (sample SAMN10397929, study PRJNA504765) | marine sediment metagenome | isolation source: marine sediment core GS08_GC12, 126 cmbsf | place: Arctic Ocean: Gakkel Ridge, Loki's castle | collected 2008
GTTCGGGGACTGTCATTCGTACAGACGCTGACGACGGGCGAAGATCTGATTCAGATAGGGGTCGACTCGGGCAATCGGCAGGGAAGAGGTGGTCCCGGATATCCTGGCGGCCGCTGGAATAAACGGCCACGAATGATAAAACAGCACAGGCCAGTGCCCACCAACGAACCATGAGAATACTGAGGACATCCGACCGCTGGTAGTTTGCCCGACGTCGGGCAAACTACCAGCCAAAATGGCTTCGTAATATTGGACTTGTTCTTCAATTATCTAATCGATCTCCTAAAAACTACATAGGCCAGCATCATACCAAAGACTGCAAAAGCTCCAACCACTACAAAACAGAGCCATAGCGACAGCTCCACGCTTCCTGATGCCGCCGCACCGCTATCAAAAATCATTTGTCGCATGCCGTCAACTACATAGCTAGTTGGATTTATGCGTGCAACTACCTCCATCCATGTTGGCAATGCTGCTAGCGGATACAGCGCGTTGCTCATGAACAGAAGCGGTAGGTTAACTAGAAAAATGAGCATGTGATATGAACCCGGGTCGTTCGTCTTTGATGCAAAGGCTAGCGCAACGCCAGCAAAACCCATTCCGTAGCCAGCTATCAGCACCAGTCCTCCCACCCAGCCCGCGGGTTCGTTGCTTATCTGGGCGCCCATCAGCACTCCAACGATGATGAGAACTATCGCCTGAAACATAGTCTTGGTTACTACACTCAGTGCGTTTCCCGCTAGGATACTAATTCGGGGAATAGGTGCCACAAGGTACTCCTTAGCGATACCCTGTACCCGCTCGTTCAACCAAACGAGTCCACCCCCGATTGCCCCACCGAGAGCGGTGAGGGCAACAATGCCTGGCACCATGAAAGTTATATATGCGTCACCGCCGCCTGCAAATGTTGTGCCTAGCAAGCCCTTCATGCCGAGGCCAAACAGTACGACCCACAGAATGGGTTGTATAAGCAAGCCGACTGCTTCCTCTGGATGCACACGTAGCTTCCTCATGTGCTTGCTCCACAGGATTATAGCTGCGCTCATTTAAATTTCCTCCTCATCTTCGGTATCCGTAGGTCATTTATGTCTATTTGTCCCGTAACTCGCGGCCTGTGTATTTCAGGAACACGTCACCCAGGCTGGGCTTGGTTACCGAGATATCCTCAACGGTAAAGCCGCTGCTGTTCGCCACAGAGACCACTTCGGCCAAACGCCGATTGCCCGAGTCGACCCCTATCTGAATCAGATCTTCGCCCGTCGTCAGCGTCTGTACGAATGACAGTCCCCGAACCTTTTCGATAAACTCAGCGCTATTGCCCTGTCCTACGATACGAATCGCATCAGCACCCATCTGGTCTATTAGCTCACGCGGCATTCCTTCTGCCACAATGCGTCCATGATCAATGATTCCCACGTAGTCGGCCAATTGCTCAGCTTCATCCATGTAGTGCGTTGTCAGCAGCAGCGTCAGGCCCTTCTGCTCTTTGAGGTTTCGGATATAGTCCCAGATATTTGCCCTGTTCTGCGGGTCAAGGCCCAGTGTCGGCTCGTCGAGGAAGAGGACCTCAGGCTCTGTCATCAGCCCGCGCGCGAGCTCCAGTCGACGCTTCATGCCTCCCGAGTAGGTAGAGACCCGACGATCGGCAGCCTCTTCCATCTCGACCAGCGCCAGCAACTCGGCGATCTTGGTTTTACGTGCTGCTTTGCCCTGGTGATATAGTCTCCCGTGATAATCCAATACCTGACGTCCTGTGAGCTCGGTGTCCAAAACCATCTCTTGAAACGTTACCCCAATGCGGCGGCGAACTTCGCCTGCTTGTCGCACCACATCAAACCCTGCAACCTTTGCTGAACCATCGGTCGGCTCGATCAGCGTTGTTAACAACGAGATAGTTGTCGTCTTGCCAGCACCATTGGGGCCCAGAAGCGCATAAATAACGTTGGATTGGATGGAAAGGTCAACCCTATCTACTGCCAGCACTTCTTCACTATAACGTTTCACTAGTCCCCTGGCTTTAATGGCCATTACATTGGATTTTCTGTCATTCATCGTAGGTAACCTCCTTTCCCCTTTGGAAATTATTCACAGTCGTGGTTTCAAGTCCCCTCATTGTCCAACTCAATCAGCACACCATCCAACCACAAAAGATCTGCCTCAAGATGTGCGAGATTGTGTCCAACTACGTAGCGCCAGTTTCCAGCATGCTCTGGAAGTTCCTTGAACTGTTGTAGAACAGACTGGATCTTTTCTCGTTTCTCTTCCAGCAACTGATGGGCTTCAGCAGTCGAAAGTTGGTCCATAAAGGCTATACCAATATCATCTACATAGTAAGTGCGCGTGAAACCACTCAGATGCTTGCGTAAAAGATCAAAGAAACAGGCCTTCCCCTTCTCAGTGATCTCATAGACACGCCGTTCAGGTCGCTTTCCCACCCGCTCAACCTCGTGTCTGACGTAGCCGTCCTTCTCCAGCTTCTCCAGTTCATAATAGGCAGTGGGTTTCTTGAGGTCGGCGCAAAAGCTCATGGCGTGCGCAACATATTCATTGAGACGGTAACCATGCATCTTTCCGCCCAATAGGACACCCAGTAAGAGCAATTGTCGCACCATTTTCATACCCTCTTTCATAGTTAAAATTATAGTCTACATGGATTAGTCATTATCAACTATTTTATATCTGAAATACCTGCCTTTGTCAAGATACCTCGTTAATGCCATATTCAACTTGTTCTCAACTCGTATTATTTGGAAGTTATAAAGTCTATCACTAGGTTGTTTAAATCCGCTCAATCTCAATTGAAATGGGGATATAATCATGCGCAGTCACGGGCGACCTGCGGTCGCCCGTTTTGCTTTTCGATAGGCTCTACCCAAGAAAATCGGCATTGAGGCTGCGCAGAGTCGTCCCCAATTACCTTAGTTGATCTCTCTGGGTACTAAAATCCTATTCTCCCAAGAACTAAATGGCTATTCCCTAAAGAGTCGAGGTGGTGTTAGTATACGATTTGGAGGTAGTGTACGAGCTAAGTCGAGAACTCGGCCTATCGTCCTCGCTGACAATAAGCAGCCGGGCATGGAGCACACTAAGGAGCCGTTATAGTGGGAGAGCACAATATCGGGCTATGTTTTCACTCCAACGTAGCCGGAAAGGTTAGTTCACCATCAGAGCTTTCGTTTCTGATTGACCGGATCATGCGCATGACCCAGAAAGCTCTGAAGGCTACCGCTTCATCTGTGCTCTTAATCGACAGCGATAAGCAAGACATGTTCTTTGAGTTCGCAGACGGCCCGGTGGGGGCATTGCTGAAGGAGGTGACGTTTAGTGTCCAATCCGGCATCGCTGGCTGGGTTGTTCTCAATCGTGAGCCGGCAATCGTCAACGATGTAGCCAAGGATTCGCGTTTCTATGTAGATGTGGATAGGGCTACAGGTTTTGTTACCAAATCCATCCTGTGTGCGCCTTTAAAACTGCGCGGCAGGGTCATAGGTGTCATTGAAGTGCTCAACAAACTGGACGGAAGCGACTTCACTGAGCAGGATTTAGAAGTCCTTGAGGCAGTAGCTTCAACCGCTGCTATCGCGGTTGCACTCAAGCAGGCCGATAAGGCGCTACGTGCATCAACCGAGCACTATTCTGCACTGGTCGAGAGCCTCCCCGATGCGGTCTTAGAATTCAGGGAGGGAGTAGTTACCTGGTGTAACGACAGGGTTGAAGAAATCTGCGGCTATCCCAAGGATGAACTGCTGGGGAAGAACGCAAGTTCTCTCTTCTCCAGCGAGGTTAGCCCTTCGGAGTTCATCGAGGAGGTTTCAACCGCGATAAAGGAACGAGGGCTCTTCCGCGGCACAACCAAGTTCCGAAAAAAGGATGGAACGCTCGTAGATATCGAATATTACCTCTCACAGATAGTGGGCCGAGACCCGGCCGATGTGATCGCAGTCGCCAGAGACATCACCGAGCGCAAGGGGGCGGAGGAAGAATAGAGGCTGGGGCAGTTGAGTTCTGCGCTCGGGATATAGTTACCCCGAGACAAGCACAATGCTTTGCGGGCGACCTTCGGTCGTCTTTTTTTTAACCAGCGACTATCGCAATGACATAAAGACGCACCCTCGCATTTGTTCCCCACTCGCCATTTCCGATAAGCACAAATCCCTTGACAGGACAATGCCCCTGTGCTATAGTGATTATGGACATAAGTTCATAACTCATATAGTAAACGAGGGAAGGCTGAAGCAATGCCAAGACCACCGAAGTGTCGCCGGGTCGGCTTCGTACCAGAGATAACCTACTTCAAGCCGGCGGGGGTTCCTCTTCATTCCCTGGAGGAGATACGTCTTTCAATCGAGGAGGCGGAGGCGATCCGCCTCAAGGATATGGAAGGATTGGAGCAGGAGGAGTGTGCCCAAAGGATGCAGATATCCCGCCCCACTTTCCACCGGGTGCTGGGATCCGCGCGGAAAAAGCTGGCGGATGCCCTGCTCAACGGCAAAGCGATTCGGATTGAAGGGGGCAACTTCGAGATGGCAATGCGCCGCTTCAGATGCCGCAGCGATGGCCACGAATGGGATGTTCCTTTCGAGACCATGGTGGTAGAGCCTCCCACAACATGCCCCACTTGTAATAGCCCAAATATCCAGCCCGCGCCGGTATTTGGCTTCGGGATGAGAGGCCGGGGCAGGCAACACGGGGGGAGGGGACGCTGGGGGATGCAGAGATGAATATCTTAGATGATTTGCTCTCCACGCTCGACTCAGAGGCTACGGTGATAGACATGCGCCAGGGTCCCTACTGGACAGCCGTGCTGACCCGCAATTGCGGTCTGGCATCGGTTATCCCCGCTACCCACCATCACCACAGTGATTCACCGGTGAAGGAAGCAGGGAGCCTATTGGATAGGAGTGCGCTTGAGCTGGCTCAGATGGCTCGCTCGGAGAGCAGCCTCGAGGCGGCAGTCGGCATGGCGACAATCAACTCACTTCTTGAGATAGATGAGCAACGTTGCGTTGACCTCAACGCCGCTGACCTCCTGGCGGAACAGGGTAAGGATAAGAAAGTAGCCCTTGTGGGACACTTCCCCTTTGCCCAAAGACTCCGACAAGCGGTGAGGGAACTCTGGGTGATAGAGAAGCACCCCCGTGAAGGAGACGTTGCTGAAAGCGAGGCGCAGCGCTTTATACCCCAAGCCGACGTAGTGGCCATAACCGGAAGTGCTTTCGTCAACCATACCATCGAGGGCTTGCTCGATCTCCGCGGCCCAAATGCGTATGTTATTGTCCTCGGCCCAACCGCTCCGCTTTCTCCCGTGCTCTTCGACTACGGTGTGGATGTTATCTCAGGCACCAAGGTAATCGATCCGGAAACGGTGTTACGTCACGTGAGCCAGGGCGCCACCTTCCGCCAGATGAAGGGCGTTAGACTACTTACAATGAAGAAACAATAGTGGGAAGAACTTAGGTAAATATATATACTAGATAGGAGGTGATTAGCATGCCGTATGGATTTGGTTACGGTCGAGGCTTCGGGTTTAGAGGCAGCTCTCCTCCCTGGCCCTACGTCGGCAGGGGAAGGGGAGGACTCCCCAGGTGCGGGTACTATGGAGCATATGCGGCTCCCCCCTACACGCCCGGGCCAACGCCCTATCCCCCCTACGGTGGTGGGGCAGGGGGCACAGGTTACTATGGCGGGCCAGCGGCCTACGGCGCTACGCCGTACGCACCCCAGATGAGCCGCGAACAGGAGCTCGACTTCCTCAAGGAAGAGGCAAGCGCAGTAAAAACGCAGCTCGATGAGCTCGAAGCCAGAATAAAGGACCTAGAGAGTGAATAAGCCAAAAAAAAGCAGTGTCGCCACTGAGGGCGGGTATTCGAGCTTCTCGCGCCTGCACTCAGCCAGACAGCAGGGGAGGTAAACCGTGAAAATAGCGATCTCAGCAACAGGTCCCAGCCTGGATGCCGATGTAGACCCTCGATTCGGCAGGTGCCAGTATTTCATCATCGTCGATCCTGACACCCTGGAGTTCGAAGCTTTAGAAAACACCAGTCAGATGGCCTCTGGCGGAGCCGGGATTGCCAGCGCACAGGCGGTGGCTAACAAAGAGGTGCAAGCAGTGCTTACCGGCAACTGCGGCCCCAACGCCTATCAGACCCTGGAAGCGGCCGGCATCGAGGCGATCACAGGTGTCTCCGGCAAGGTTCGCGATGCCATAGACGGGTATAAATCAGGCAGATTTCAGTCAATCTCGGGGCCATCTGTAGATGCCCACTTCGGCATGGGTGGTGGCGGTACAGGAATGGGAGGCGGTATGGACACGGGTAGAGGTATGGGGATGGATAGAGGCATGGGATGCGGTATGGGCATGGGTAGAAGTATGGGGATGGGGCCCGGTATGGGCATGGGCATGGGACCCGGTATGGGCATGGGACCCGGCATCCTTGATCAGGAGCTTGAGGCGCTTAAAGCCCAATCGCAGATGATAAGTCAGCAACTGAGCGAGATTATGCGCCGCCTCGACGATCTTGAGAAAAAAGGCAAATAAGAAAGTCATTTACTCGCTGGAGATGTTATCATGCCTAGAGGAGATGGAACAGGCCCACCAGGTGGTGGCGGCCCCGGATCTGGCAGGGGCATGGGTGGACGAGGGCAAGGGCAAGGGCGAATGGGCGGAACACGGCCCGGCGCAGGACCCAGCGGGAACTGTGTCTGCCCCAGTTGTGGGGCGAGTGCCCCACATCAAGCGGGAACCCCCTGCTACAACATGAACTGCCCCCAGTGCGGCACCAAGATGGTGAGAACATAAGGCATAATATCCACCACGAGCCTAAAATAGTCGCTGGATATTTAGCGGTGGGTATTTATCAGCAGTGAGACTGCTGTCCGGGAGACTTATCCCAAACAACTTTCTTTTGGAGGGAAGACCATGGCAACTGAAGAGCAGATAAGGGAAAGCCTCGACGAGGTACTTGTCCCCGGCGCGATGCGCAGCCTGGTGAAGCTCAATCTGGTTCGCGACATCGTGCTTTCCGATAAAAAGGTAACCGTCACCCTCGCCTCGACAGCCTTGAACCATCAGACCCAGGACTGGCTCAAAGCCAAGGTGACCGAGGTCATAAACGGGCTCGACGGGATAAATGAAGCAGAGGTAAACTTCGTGAAGGCAAGCACCAAAGAGCTCAACGATATCCGCAATGTAGTCGCCATTATGAGCGGCAAGGGCGGCGTAGGCAAGTCACTGGTGACCAGCCTTGCTGCGCTTTCGTTGGCACGCCGTGGGTATGAAGTGGGCATCCTCGATGCCGACATCACAGGCCCCAGCATACCCAGGATGTTCGGCATAGACGGCCGCCCTGCTGGCAGTGAGACGGAAATCATGCCAGTGCTATCTAAGGTAGGGATCGAGATAATGTCCATCAACCTCCTCTTGCCTCATGAAGACGATGCCGTTATCTGGCGTGGCCCTCTCATCGGCAAGGTTATTACACAGTTCTGGGAGGACGTGCTGTGGGGCAAGCTCGACTATCTCCTGGTGGACCTGCCGCCGGGAACGGCCGATGCTCCCCTGACCGTGATGCAGACACTCCCCCTATCGGGCATAATAATCACCTTCACGCCACAGGATTTGGCCGCCATGGTAGTCAGGAAGGCTGTGCAGATGGCTCAGAAAATGAACATTCCCATAAAGGGCGTGGTAGAGAATATGAGCTACTTTATCCTGCCTGACAGCGGCAAGCGCATAGAGCTCTTCGGCAGCAGCAAGGCACAGGAGATGGCAATTGCCGCAGGGGCTCCTTTGCTGGGGCAATTTCCCGTCGACCCGGAGATCGCCAAGCTCTGTGACGATGGCAACATAGAGCGCTACGACTCTGAGGAACTCAACAGCTTCGCCGATGCTTTCCTGAAAGCCATGTAGTACGGAGACAAGCGAAGCGGAGATGGAGAATGAGGGTCTGCATAGTCGGCGGAGGTGGGGGCGCCAGCAATGCTGCTAACGTGATTCGTCGTCTGGATAAGGATGTCCAGATCGACATATTCACCGATAGGGCTGAGATAGGAAACCAGCCCTGCGAAATCCCCTTTGTCCTCAAGGGAGATTTGCCTTCCTGGGGCGATACTTTTGTATTCAAGCAGAAGTTCTATGGCGAGAGAAGCATAAACGTCCACCTTAACACCGAGGTCACCGGTATCATTAGGACAGAAAGACGCCTGATAGCAGGAGAGGGAAATTACGACTACGACAAATTGATCTTAGACTTAGGGGCCATTCCTGCTATCCCTCCCATACCAGGAATAGATGGCGAGAGTGAATTCGTCTTAACCACTAACTTGAAAACCGCCAGGGTCTTCGAGGAAGCCATATCCAAGTACTCAACAGCAGCTATAATAGGCACCGGACAAATTGCCCTGGAGATAGCCGCTGTCCTAAAGGCTAAGAATTACGAGAGGGTATACCTGCTTGGCCGTTCCGATAGCCTTCTGCGAGCCTACCTGGACAAGGATATGGCTGAAAGGATCGAGGCAAGGGTACAGGACAATGGAATTGACCTGAGCCTTTCAGCAAAGATAGACAGCATCGCGAGTCAAAACGGCAAAAAGGCGCTTTCTCTCTCCAACAGGGAACTGGAGGTAGACTTTGCCTTCTTTGCCACCGGCTCCCGCCCCAATGCGGAGCTAGCCCAAAAGACAGGCCTCAAGATCGGAGTAACAGGAGGAATCGTTGTCAACGAATACCTCCAAACCAGCGACCCTGATATATACGCCATCGGAGACTGCATCGAGAACTGGGATGCAATTTTAGGCTTAAAAAGGCTCTACCAGACGGCAACCAACGCTGCCAAGGGTGGGAGACTGGCTGCCACCAATATAGTCCTGGGCAATGTACTACCATACGAAGGGACTACGATGCCTTTCGTTATGGAGACTTTTGGCTATCAGGTGGGAACCGCGGGGTTCACAGAGAGCTATGCCCGAGAGAAGAACCTAGATGTAGTCTCCAACATAACCACCACCGCCACTCGCCGCCGTGCATTTGGGGGCAAGACCATCCATATCAAGCTCATCGCCGACCGCAAAACCCGAACCTTGGTAGGGGCACAGCTCACTTCGGAGGAACTGGTGGCCGGGAAGATCGACAGGCTGGCTGTTGCTATCGCCGAGAAGATACCAGTTGAGAGATTGGCTCTAATCGATACTTGCTACCATCCGACCGTCGGCACAGCCTACGAGCCTATAGTAATGGCACTTGATGAATTAAGGCTAACGCTTGATAATATTAGATAGAAACAAGTTATGATTCTCAAGGGGGGATTTAATGTCTTCGGAGTTAGATAAGGCCTTGGAAGAGATACAAAGAGAGCTCTGGGCTGACTACACCGAAACAGTCATTGACCATGCTCAAAACCCCAGAAACGTGGGAAGGATTCCAAACGCCGATGGGTCGGCGATCGTAACCGGCCCCTGTGGGGACACCATAGACATCTGGCTAAAGGTTAAGGGCAACACAATCAAGGAAATCACCTTCTGGACCGATGGCTGTGGAACCAGTATCGCCGCGGGAAGCATGGTCACCGAGATGGCTAAGGGGAAGAGCGTAATCCAAGCTTCAAAGATCAGGCAGCAAGACGTGCTGGACGCTTTAGGAGGACTGCCTGAGGACAGCGTTCACTGCGCTTTACTGGCAGCAAACACCCTCAACGCGGCAATCAAGGACTATATGGCCTATAAAAACGAGCCGTGGAAACGAGCTTACCGAAGAAGCTGAGGTCGCGAACCCCATATCCTCGGTTGCTTATTGGAAGGAGGAAATATGCAATATTGTGTCTGGCAATGTATTGTTCAGGTTACTCAGGCATATAGGCCAAGTACACAAGACAGGAGGTAGTTAATGCACGCTACGATTCAAAAGCCCATAGATGAGATCATGAAGTACTTTAATCCTAGAGAGAAGGTGTTTGTCATTGGATGCGACAACTGCGCGGCCAAATGTCATTCCGGGGGAATACCTGAGACAGAAAGCATGGCAAACCGGCTGAAAAAAAGGGGGGTGAATGTAATCGAATGGTGCGTTCCTCAGCCACCAGGCGTTTCACTCTGTAAACTTGCCAACACTAAGAAAGTGCTTCAAGAGCAATATGGCGAGCAGATTAAAGAAGCAGATTCATTCAGAATATAGGCTCCCCCTAGATCAGCAGAAGAACCTTTTAAGAAATTTCGCCCCGCCAATAGCTCGACCTGAAAAGTTGGCAGAAATTCTTCATCTGCCAGGAACCATCTCATCATCATTTCTTCATCATCTTTCATCCCTTCCCATTGGATGGTTTGGTTCCATCGTTCTGTCATAAATTGGTTTCCTGAAATGGATAAAATATTTGGATTTGTCAGTAACTCTGTCTTCAGGACATTCCATTGCCGTTGAAGATCCTCCCCGTATAGTCTGATGTTTATTATATTCTCTTTATTAAATCCCAAGCTCTTCAATTGGACAAAATTGAGCTGGGATTGCATTACAATGGTCATCGCCAATAGCGCAATAGCAGCGGAAAATTGAAACACCACCAGGATATTCCGTAACGGGGAACGCGCAGTACCTGATGCTAAAGATGGCCTCAGTATGTTAGCCGGCTGCTTGGCAGAAATATACCAGGCTGGATATGCTCCGGAAATGGTTCCGACCAAGAATGCCATTGCGACTATACTAAGCGACGTCTGCCACTGTCGCATATACTGATAATCTAGATGGAGGTTAAATAGCGAATTACACTTCGGCAGAAAAATTTCCATCAGTACAACCGCTAGTGGAAGTGCAATGAAAGATAATACGATTGATTCCCCGAATAGCTGGGACATGACCTGGAAACGAGTTGCACCAATAGCTTTTCGCATTCCTATTTCTTTTAAACGGGATGTAGACTGGGCGACGGTCAGATTGATAAAATTGATACAGGCTAAGACGATAATAATGATCCCAATGGCGGTAAGGATGAAAATATTCAGCTTGAGATCAGAGGTAAGATGAATCTCGGCTAACGGCTGCAGGGCTAATGATCTATCGTCTCCTGGGCGTAGCTGCTGGTAAAATATCATGGATTTCTGCTGAAATTCGTCCAGTGAGACATCCGGTTGCATAAGGACGTACCCCTCGAAATTGAACGCCCTCCAGTTTGACAGATAATCATATCCGCCAGCAATGTCATTGACCAGGGGAAACGGGGCGATCAGAGTAAAGGGGAAATGCGTATTATATGGAACATCCTTTGCCACACCGGTAACGACCAAATCAAGTCTAGTGTCTCCCATAAATCCATAGGTCATTACGGTAAGTATTTTGCCGATGGGGTCTTCTTTTCTGAAATACTTGACAGCCATATTTTCGGTAATCACGACGGAATATTTATCGTTCAGTACCGCGTCCGGATTTCCTTGAACCAAAGGGAAGGAAAAAACCTGAAAAAAAGCAGAATCAGCCAATAGAAATTGATCTTCAAGAAAGCTCTGATCCTGATACGTTACCGAAGTCTTTCCAAGGCGTTCTACCCGAATAAAACTGGCTATCTCCGGAAATTCCTGCGTTAAATACGGAAGCAGTGGGGCCGGATGATGATATCCCGTGTCCGACTTTCCATGAATTTCAGAAACACGTAATAGGCGATAGATTCTCTCCGCGTTCTCATGAAACCGGTCGTAGGAGAGTTCATTCCCCACAAAGAGCAAAATGAGGATGAAGGCCGCCATGCCCACCGCAAGGGCCATTTCCCCCAGCAGCTTTCCGGCGGCCAGCAGCAGCGGGTGGCGGTGGCCCGGGCTGTGGTGGGCAAACCACAGCTCATCCTGGCCGACGAGCCTACGGGAAACCTTGACTCGATCCATGGTGATGAGGTCATGAAGATCCTGGCCGGTTTGCATGAAGACGGCGCCACTATCGTCATAGTAACCCACGCCCCGCAATACGCCGAGTACGGCAGCCGCCAGATCCACCTGCTGGATGGACATATAGTTACCGAGAGCCTTAGGGGAAAGGCAACTGCTTAAATGTCTGAATCTGGATTTTCAGGATTAGAGGATGGCCAAGAT
>SDBU01008035.1_pt1 | contig 12065 bp, 10 predicted proteins | sample 2277071 | NCBI WGS metagenome assembly SDBU01 (sample SAMN10397929, study PRJNA504765) | marine sediment metagenome | isolation source: marine sediment core GS08_GC12, 126 cmbsf | place: Arctic Ocean: Gakkel Ridge, Loki's castle | collected 2008
GCCTCCATCACGGCCGGCACGGCCAGCACGGCAACCACAGCCGCGTCCGCCGAACGTTCCGCTACAGCCTCTACGGCCGCCAGTTTCGCTGAACCCACCAAGGCCCCCACCATGCCCGTCCGCTGCGCTGCGATCAGCGTGTCTGCGTGACACCGGGCGCTAAGTTGCTCAAGGCGCCTAGCATGCCCCTCCGCTACGCGTAGGAGCATGGCACCGCCTTATGGGCACGGCCCATCCGCTGCGCGTAGGAGCATGGTACCGCCCTGTGAGAATGGGACTGGGCGCCTATCCAAGCATGCCCCTCCGCTACGCGTAGGAGCATGGCACCGCCTTATGGGCACGGCCCATCCGCTGCGCGTAGGAGCATGGTACCGACCTGTGAGAATGGGATTGGGCGCTTACCCAAGCATGCCCCCCCGCTGCGCGTAGGAGCATGGCACCACTTTGGAGCATGGCACCACTTTGGGGCACGGGACCGGTTTTTGGGCACGGCGGTTTTCGGGCATGGCGGCGGACCGGGGGGGGGTTGCCGGTTGCATCCGGGGGCTGGGGGGGGGATAATGCCGGCGTCGTGGCGGCATTGGGCACGGCGGCGTGAAGGAGTGTGTGATGAGCAAGGCGATGGTGCTGATGCTGGCGGCGTTGGCGTTGGGCACATTGACGGGCTGCCCGGCCGATCCGGACGGTCCGATCCACGGCGTACCCGAGCGGGACTACAGCCGGCCGCTGCCGCCTGGGGAGCTGGCGCTGCGGAAACTGACCGACCCGGCGGATATCCCGGACTTCCGCTCGGCCTTTGCCGACCGGATGTACGTGCGCCAGGCGTTGGCGCACAGCCTGAACTACATGGCCAAGCCGTCGAGTCAGCGGTACTTCCCGTACGGCGACATCAGCCACGCCCACGCGGTCGCCTCGCTGAAGGCATTCGACGAGATGCTCGCCACCGACACGCCGGCCGAGCAGCTCAACGCCCTCCTTCGCAAGCGGTTCGACGTGTACATCTCCGTCGGCTGCGACGGGCAGGGGGCGGTACTGTTCACCGGGTACTTCACGCCCATCCTGAACGCCTCCCCCGCCCGCACCGCGCGGTTCCGCTACCCGCTGTATCGCCAACCGGCGGACCTGGTCAAGGACGACGAGGGCCGGATCCTCGGCCGGCGGGTCGGGGCCGGAAAGCTGTCGCCCTACCCGTCACGGGCCCAGATCGAAGCGTCCGGCATGCTCGCCGGGGATGAGTTGGCTTGGCTGGCCGACCCGTTCGAGGTCTACATCGCCCACGTGCAGGGCTCGGCCGTGCTGCGAATGCCCGACGGGCGCATCCAGCGGATCGGCTATGCCGCCACCAACGGGCACAAGTACGAAAGCGTCTCCCTGGCGATGGTCGAGGACGGCAAGCTGCCCCGAGATCAGATAAGCCTGCAGGCGATGATCGACTACTTCAAGGCCCACCCGAACGAGGTGGACGGCTACATCCGCCGCAATCCGCGGTTTACCTTCTTCGCCCCCACCGACGGCGGGGCTCGGGGCTGCCTCAACGAGCCGGTGACGATGCTGCGGTCTATCGCCACCGACAAGGATGTTTACCCGCGGGCGTGCCTGGCGTTCATCCACGTCAATCTTCCGCGTCGGCTGTCGACGGGGATCAAGGACCTGCCGTTCAAGGGGTTCGTGCTGGACCAGGACGCCGGCGGCGCCATTCGCGCCCCGGGGCGATGCGACGTGTACATGGGCGTCGGCCCGCAGGCGGGCGAGTTGGCCGGGCGAACCCAACAGGAAGGCCGGCTGTACTACCTGTTCCTCAAACCCGACCAGCTCAGGGGAGCCGCTCCAGCTTCGCGTACTGGAGGATGAGCGTCTTTCGGCCGAGGCGCTGGAAGTCGACGACCACCCGCGTATACGGCCCCGTGCGACGGATCCTCTCCACGCGCCCCGGCCCGAAGCTCGGATGTCGCACCCGGTCGCCCGCGGCCAGGCCGCCGTTACCGTCGGCGGCGGCGTCCAGTTCGGCCTCGATGTCGGCGTCGAAGAACTCCTCGTCGGCCACCGCCTCGATCTTCCTCCGCTGCTGCCAGACCGGCTCGTCGGGCTGGAAATCGTCGGCCGCATGGTAGACGAGCCCGCCCGCCGCCGGCGGGTCGCTGACGTCCACCTCCACGACGTGCTCGCCGTGGAGTTCGGCCACGAAGTGCGACCGCGCCTGCCGCTGCCGCACGCCGCGGATGCCGCGGTACTGCACGTGTGAGAGGCACAGGTGCGTTTTCGCTCGCGTCATGCCCACGAAGCACAGCCGGCGTTCCTCCTCGTCGCCTCTGTCGGTCTCGCGGGCCCGGTGGAACGGCAGCACGCCCTCCTCGCAACCGACGATGAACACGGCCGGGAACTCCAGCCCCTTGGCCGCGTGGAGCGTCATCAGCGTCACCGCCCCGCTGCCGCCGTCGAAGTGATCCAGATCGCTGATCAGGGCCACGTCGTTGAGGTACTCCGGGAGCCCACCCTCGCCCGCGGCGTCGAACTCGGCGGCGCTGGTGATCAGCTCGTAGACGTTGGCCAGCTCCGACCCGTCCTCCCCACCGGCGGCCTTGAGGTAGGCCTCCATGTCGGTCTTGGCGACCACGGCCTCGGCCAGCGCCTTCACCGACCCGCCCGCCAGCGCCCCCAGCTCGCCGATCAGCTTGGCGAACTGCCCCACCTTCGTCACGGCCGCCTTGCCCAGCGCCGCCACGTCCGCCGCCCGCTCGGCCGCGGCGAACAGGCTGATCCCGTGGGCCTGGGCGTACGCCCGCAGACGCTTCAGCGTGGTGGAGCCGATCCCGCGAGGCGGCACGTTGATGATCCGCTCGCAGGCGACCTCGTCGGCGGCGTTGTGCAGCAGCTTCAGGTAGCCCACGACGTCTTTGATTTCCTTGCGGTTGAAGAACTCCACCCCGCGGGCGATGCGATACGGCACGCGGGCCCTGCGGAAGGCGTCTTCCAGCACGCGTGAGAGGCTGTTGAGGCGGTAGAACACGGCGATGCCGTCGTAGCCGATGCCGTCGGCGGCCAGGGCGCGGGCCCGGGCGACCACCTCGGCCGCCTCGGTGTGCTCGTCGGTGGCCGTCAGGATCGTCACGTCGTCGCCGCCCTCGCGGCGGGTGAACAGCGTCTTGTCGCGGCGCTGGCGGTTGCGGGCGATCAGTCGCCCCGCCGCGTCCAGGATGGGCGTCGTCGAGCGGTAGTTCTCTTCAAGGCGCACCACGCGGGCGTTGGGGTAGTCGGCCTCGAAATCGAGGATGTTGCCGATGTCGGCCCCGCGCCACGAGTAGATGCTCTGATCCGGGTCGCCGGTGACGCAGATGTTCTCGCTGTCCAGGGCGATCGCGTGGGCCAGGATGTACTGCGGGTGGTTGGTGTCCTGGTACTCGTCGATCAGCAGGTACTGGTACCGAGCGGCCAGCGCGTCTCGCACGTCCGGCCGATCGCGGAACAGGAAGACCATCCGCATCAGCAGATCGTCGAAATCGAGCGCGCAGGCGGCGGTGAGGGCGTCCTCGTACGCCTGGTAGACCTTGGCGAACTTGCGGCCGGCGAAGCTGTCGGCCTCGGCTTCGGCGACCGCGGCGGTCTTCAACTGCAGCTTGGCCCGGCTGACCAGGGCCAGCACCTTGCCGGGGGTGAAGGCGGCATTGCCCACGCCGGCCCGCTCGATGGAGAGCTTCACCAGGCGGGTCTGATCGGCGGTGTCGTAGATCGTGTAGCTGGGCGAGAGGCCCGCCTCGACGGCGAACTCCCGCAGCAGCCGGGCGCACAGGCTGTGGAACGTGCACGCCGTCACGCCCCGGGCCACGCCCAGCGCCTCGATCCGCCGCGCCAACTCGCCCGCCGCCCGGTTGGTGAAGGTAATCGCCAGCACGTGCCACGGGGCGATGCCCTGTTCGATCAGGTACGCCACCCGCCGGGTGATCACTCGCGTCTTGCCCGACCCGGCCCCGGCCAGAATCAGCAGCGGCCCGTCCACGTGCGTGACCGCCTCCCGCTGCGACTCGTTCAGGTCGGCAAGAATGTCCAAAGCCCGGCCTCCCGGTGGATGGCGAGGAAAACCTCACTATACCACCGAAACTCTCCCCTGCAAAGGGGCCGCTGCGCCCGCCCACAACGGGCAATCCGCAGAACCCTCCCCCCAGGGGACCCGAAGGGGGCTTCTTGGGGCGCATTGCTGTCTTCTTACTAAAGGATTCGCCCTAGATTCCGATGAAAAGTATCGTGGCCCGCCCTGTCGTGGCTGGCCGTGCCGCCGGAAGTGGTCTTACGGCGGCGGAGGGCATTGTGCATGGAGAGGGGCACGAGCGAATGAAGCGCAAAGACGTACTCACAACCGGCGACGTGGCAAGAATTTGCAACGTCGCGCCCCGCACGGTGAGCAAGTGGTTCGATACCGGCAAGCTTCGCGGTTACCGTATCCCCGGCAGCCGAGACCGACGCATCCCGGTCGGACAGCTCCTCCGGTTCATGCGGGCCCACGGCATGCCCCTGGACGGGCTGGACGGCAACACGCTGCGAGTTCTGGTCGTCGACGGCGACCTGGAAGTGCAGGAGCAGCTCAAGGCCATGCTCGACGTCAGCGGGAAGTACGAGGTCCAGACGGCCGCCAACGGTTTCGACGCCGGGATGCAGGCCCAGCAGTTCAACCCCCACGTGATCCTGCTGGACCTGACGCTCGCCGACATCGACGGCCGGGTCGTCTGCAAGAACATCAAGGCCAACCCCTCCTTGACCGCCACCAAGGTGATCGCCGTCAGCGGCCGACTCACCACGCGGCAAGGCCAGGCACTCCTGGCCGAGGGATTCGACGGCTTCCTCGCCAAACCGTTGGAGCCCGCCGACGTGATCAACGCGGTCGAGGAGGCCAGCAATCTAGTCCGTTGACTCATTTGTACGCCATCGGTCGCGGGTGACAGCCCTGGGTCTGGGGCCCGCCGCAGGGGGACGGGCTCGCCGGGAGAGAGGGAGCCTTCGCGGGGCCGGCGAGCCTGGGACCCCCGGGCCCAAATGGTGTTCGTGCAGCGGACCCCTCGCTCCGTTATGGAGTCGAGGGCGCCACGGGCTCGTCTCGTGCGGGCCCGTGGCCCTTTTTTTTATTGGGTTCACGCCCCGTCCGGCGACGGATCTCGCGTGCCAAGTGCCGGGCCCCAGGTGCCACGCACAACGCCAGGTGCCACGCACAACTCCGTTGTGCGTGCCCTTCCCCATTGGGCGCCCGATGTGCAGGAGACGGCCCGAAACGTTCCCTTCAGACGTGTGCCCGTCGTGCGCCGGCAGAGAGGCGCGATCCCAAAGGGCACGCACGCACAACGGCGTTGTGCGTGGCACCGGAGTTCCGTTGAGTTCGGCGCCGAATGATCGGACGCCCTCGCGCCAGCGTGGGCGTGGCGCCACACAGAGTTGCCGGCCGGGGTGCTACCGCTTCCTGCCGGCGGCCATTTGCAGCGTGGCCAGGGCCGTGGCGGTGTCGCCGGTGCACTCGAAGATTTTCTCCAGCCCGGTCACCTGGAACACCCCCCACACCTGCGTATTGACGCCGCAGAGCACCAGCCGCCCGCTCTCGGTGATAAGGATCTTACGCAGCTTGAGCAGCTTGGCGATATTCGAGCTGTTCAGAAACCCCACCGAGCCGAAATTCAGCACCACGTGCCGCGGGGCCCTCTCCATCTCCTCCATCACGGCCGTCAGGTCATCGGTGAAGACCGGATCGTCGCTCAATTCCACCACCATGATGTCATCAGACCAGTTCTGGATCGACATAGCCTTCCTCTCTCAATCGCTGCTGCCACCACCATACCGCCCCGGCGTGCTCCCGTCAAGGATGGCCCAAGTGAAACATTGACGCCTCGCCCATTGGCGGTTACACTGCCCGACCCGCCGGCGGACTGGGTGTCCGCCACGGCGGCGACACCTTGGCTGCGGCCGCCCGCCCCGGACCGGACCGGCGAGCCGAAAGAGAACCAGGAAAGAGACCGTCATGTTCGGATGCACGATAGGACGACTGCTGCAGGTCACCGTGGCCGGCGGCAGCTACCAGGAAGGGATGACCACGCACATGCAGGGCGTCCCGGCCGGCATGCTGTTCACCGAGGAACAGATCTACGGCGAGCTGCTGCTCCGCAAGCCCGGCCAGGGCGAACTGGCCTCCCCCCGGCTGGAGCCCGACGTGCCGCTGATCTACAGCGGCTTCAACGTGGCCGACACCATGGCCGGCGTCGAGTGCAAGGGGCTGACCAACGGCACGCCGTTGATGATTCTCATTCCCAACCTCGATCGCCAGTTCGAGCACATCGAGCAGTACCGCACCACCAACCGCACCCCCCGCCCGGGGCATGCCTCCTACGCCTCGTTCCACAAGTACGGCATCTACGACGACGCCATCGGGGCGGGCATCTTCTCGGGGCGCTACACCTGCACCATCGTCGCCGCCGGCGCCGTGGCCAAGCGAGTGCTCGCCGAGCACGGTATCGAGGTGACCGGCTACGTCAAGGAGGCCGCCGGGATCACCTGCCCCGACGTGCCGCTCGATGAGATCCGCCGCAAGGCCGAGGCGTACCGCAAGGTCCGCAAAGACCACGACCCGGTGTATGCCGCCCTGTTCGCCAGCGGGCGCTACCGCAGCGATATGCGGTTCCTCGAGAAGTGTGCCGTGCTGAACGATTTCTGGGACATCCTCAAGGCCGCCGAGGTGCCCACCCTCGATGACCAGGCCGTCCGCGACACCTACGGCATCCACCCGCGGCTGCTGTGCCCGGACCTCGACGCGGCCGACGCGATGGTCGAGAAGATCATCGCCGTTAAGAACGACGGCGACTCCACCGGCGGGCTGGTCGAGGTGGTCGCCACCGGCCTGCCGGTCGGCATGGGCGAGCCGGTGTTCAGCAAGCTCGACGGCGAACTCGGCCGAATGTGCTCCATCGGCGCGGTCAAGGCCGTCGAAATCGGCATGGGCCTGGCCGTCAAAGACGCCACCGCCAGCGTGGTCAACGACCAGATGTACTCCGAGGACGGGAAGGTCAAGTTCCGCACCAACAACGCCGGCGGCCTGACCGGCGGGTTGACCACCGGGCAAAACCTCGTCGTCCGCCTGGCCGTCAAACCCACACCCACCATCGGCAAACCCCAGCAGACCATCGACAAGCTCACCAACGAAAACGCCTCCCTCGACGCCGTCACCCGCCGCGACCCCACCATCGTCGCCCGCGTCTGGCCCGTCGCCGAAGCCTTCGTCGCCATCATCCTCCTCGACCACTACATGCAACACGTCGCCTACCAACACATGCTCGATACGCCCCAACATCCAAAATACGGCAAGTGGAAAACGTAGCAACGGCAGTGGCCGGTAGTCAAGTAGTCAGTAGCCAGGGCCGCGGAGCACGGAACACGGAACGGCGCAGCATGCGCGCCCAAACTGGTGCCATGCTCCTACGCGAAGCGGAGGGGCATGTATCGCATCGCGGCAGGCGCGCCCAAACTGGTGCCATGCTCCTACGCAAAGCGGAGGGGCATGCATCGCATCGTGGCAAGCGCATCCCTCAACGGGCCCGTCCCCAGCGCACGAAACTGTTTAGCGGGGGGCTTCAGCCCCCGTGCGCCGGTGCCATGCCTCAACGCTTGCGTGGGCATGCGATGCATCGTAGCATAGGCGGCATGGCAGCCCTGAAAGGGCACGTCATGGCATGGCCGACACGAATGGGAACCGCGATCATGTGCATGCTGCTTGCGGGGTGTTCGGGTGTTGGCGGAACCGAGCGGCGAACGATCTGTCCCAGTGGATGCGGTCACCTGTTGAGGTGCGATGGCCAATGAGCGAAGGTAACAAGTGCACCGATTCAGTAAGGACTCCGGCTCAAGTCCATCAGAGCTTCGATGTGGAGTGCTTCGCCAGGGCACCGAAGGGGGGCCTACAAGAGAACATCCACCTGAGGTGGCTCATCGCCAGAGGCAGGTTGGCGATCCACGGGAGCGGCGAGATGTATCTGCGTACCAAGGTTCGTCAGGACGTTCGAATCGGCGTCATCTCGGTACTTCTTTTCGTCTTGACGCTCTGGCTCTGGCTGCGATTCTTCCTCGACACACTTCGCGAATGGGGTTCCTTGCTGTCTGCGCTATGCAGCTTCCTAGCTTACATCTTCCTGGAGTTTGTGTTCAATAAGGAGAAGGAATTCCGCATTCCAGCCGATCAGGAAAGGGCATGTTTCCTGCGGAAGCAGGAAATTGTGTGCCTTCAGTTGCCGGACGGCCACTGGGTGGGCGTTAAGGCGAGGAGTCAGCGTTCACGAATGCTGGAGGCCATCCGGGCATTGTACGGGAAGCGAATGAGCGAAGAGGACAGCTGAACCGTCTTGGGGGTCGCTCAAGCGTTGTCGCACCATCACATCGCGGGATACGTTCCGTGACGGTGCTGATCTGGCCCATACCCGTCGCCGGGTCACTGACCCGCATCGGACTCATCCGGCGATGCCGGCAACTCCCTGCCCCGGTCGATAACCCGCGGCCGTGCGCGCTTGCCCGAGAGAACGCCGATGCCGTAATAGGCCAGTGCCATCCCAGGCAGAGCCACGATCATGGCCCCACCGATGTCCACATACGGCCACCAGCTCTGTGGGAACATGAAGTTGTAGAATCGGGATACCGGCTCGTATCCCTCTGTCGCCTGTACATCGTATAGATAGAAACACCCATAGATACCCGCGAGCCCCAAGAACACACCGATGAGGACCACTTGCCAACCGGCGCCCCGACCCCACACGGGCACCCACTTGCAGCCGCAGTCTCTGCATATCCGCTTCGACATTGTCGGCGTCACGATGGTGTCGGCCCAGCCGAGCCGGGAGCCGCCACACGCCGGACATTGCTTCGGTCGCTCGCGGATCGCGCTGACCAACTCCTCGTCCGTGCGATGCGGCGGCGTGCCAGACTCTTCGGTCATGGGTTTCTCCTTCTGCCTGGTGCCACCAGAAGTGCCAGTGCGATCTTCATCTTCCGCCCTTTCGTTTGACGGCCCAGCCTTCCCCGTGCCCGCACCTGAAGCGGGCGCGCCTTGCCGGAAGCGGCACTAGTAATCGAGTTCCTCTGCGAGCTTGAATCTCCCCGAGTGCTCCTTGGCGATGATACGCAGGATATCCTCGGGCTCGGCATCCCGGTACTTGTGAAGGATCGTGTGGACCGTCACGCTCCTGTCGGCGTTGAGCTTCCTTAATCCCTCGATGACCGCCCGGCTATCGGCGAACTCCCCGTCGGTCAGGAGGAAAACGTACTTGCGTCTCGTGTCGGCGCTGGAAAGCACGGCGAAGGCCCGCCTCAGCGCCGGGATGGGGTTGGTCACGTGGCCGCCGAGCTTGACGTTCTTGACGTTCTTGATGAACTCGGCCACGTCCTTCTTGTTTTGGTCGGCGGCCTTGACCAGGCGGCGTGGCTTGTTCTCGACCACGTTATTCACGTCTTGCTCATTGGAGAAGAAGATCACATGGAATTTCGTAGTGGGCCGCATATCGCTGAGGTCGCGAAGCAACTCGTCCCGCACGAAGTCGAAGGTCTGCTGCATCGACCTGCTGCGGTCCACAACGTACACCACGTGAGGGACGTTGACCTCCTCAACGTGGTGGAAGCTGCTCTTGGGGAGCTGGTAAGTCTCTACAGTCCCCAAGCTCTCGTCACTCTCGGGCGCGTCCAGACACCCGGCACAGAACGCCGCGAGCGCTACCAGAAGTGTCGGTGTGATCTTCATCTTCCGCCCTTTCGTTTTGACAGCCCATCCTTCCCCGTGCCCGCACCTGAAGCGGCCGACCACGCAGCATAGCCTACCCGGCCGCGCTGCTCCGCGTCAATCGCCTCATGATAGTATGACAGCGCTAGATTGTTGGTAAGTCCTTATTCCATCGTTCGAGGTCGGTCGGCGACCTGGCGAGTTTCCTAGGATTCTCGCGTGTTGAAGTTGAATCTAGCGCTGTCATGGTAGCCACGGGCGCGAGCCCGTGGACTTACGGCGACCGTCGGGATGGAGCCGCCGGAGGCGGCGATTCATATGGGCCGACCCGGTCCGAGCGATCCTCCAATACACCGGCCCGAGAACCGGGTCGTGAGCGCCCGCGCCGCCGCCGGCCCGGCGAGCGGGCCATCACCCGATTCTCTCACATAAGCTGGTATGGGAAGCTGGGCCGGGCCAAGGGACCCTTGACATGCTTCTGCACAAGAGGAACACTCCGGGCTATGCGAGCGGTGACCAGGTGGACTGCGGTTGTTCTCAATGTGCCCGTGGTCTTGGGCTCAGCCTTCATCACGTTCCTGGCCATACAGGTACTAGCCAACGGAGCGTTTCCCCCCTGGCATGATGTTGCGGGCCTGCTGCTGTGCGTGTCAACGCCCTTTCTGAATGTTGCCGCCCTGTGGAGCCGCGAGCCCGGCCAAGTCATCATTTGCTTCGTGTTGGCAACAGTGGGGAGCATCCTCCAGTTTGGCGCCGCCTTCGTACTTCTGAGTGTGGCGACGTTCGGTGAGGGCCCATCTTTCAACGGGGATCCGGGAGATGCCTTTGTCACGTTCGTCTGTGCGATCTATGGTTGCTTCCTGATTGCCAATCTCATTGCGATGGGCATAAAGCTCTTTCACATGCGGGCACTGCCGCAATAGGTTGAGACGCGGCCCGGTGCCATGCCCACGCTTGCGTGGGCATGCGATGCATCGCACGAGCCACCGGGCCCACTCGCCTCATGGTAGCCTCGGGCGCGAGCCCGTGGACTTGCGGCGACCGTCGGGATGGAGCCGCCGGAGGCGGCGATTCATAGGCGCCGGCCCGGTCGGCATGATTCGCCCCCTGCGGGGGCTCTCCCTTTCGCGGGGACGACCCTCCACGGGCTCGCGCCCCGTGGCTACCATGAAGGGCGACACGTCTGCCAAACCTCGGCCGCCGCTGCCACAACATGCCCACGCGAGCGTGGGCATGGCACCAGGCAACTGCCCACGCAGTCGTGCGATTGGGAGCCGGGCCGTGTGGGGCGAGGCCTCCATCATGAAGGCTTGAACCATTCGGGTTTGTGCTGGAAATGCGGCACATCGAGCTCGAAATCATCGGCAATGATGTAGTCGCTCCCCTCGATCAGGAAGAGCACCGGCGTAGGCCGGGGCTTGGGCCTTGCCGGCTCAAACACGGACACGCCCAGTTCCTCAAGTTCTTCGTGCACTACGTTGAACAACGTGAACGGGAACGTCCCCAGGCAGAAGGGAGCTTTGTAGGGAAGCAGAGGATCCAGGTACGAGTAAAGCTCTGCTTTGGGAACATCCTGCAGCCTCGCCTGGACTCGTCGGACAAGCTCGTCAAGAGGGGGATCACTGTTGCAGTAAATCTGCTGGCTCTCCTCGTAGGGCCACAGGTGCGGATGGTTTTCGAGGAACGCCCAGTTCGGGATGATCCCAGGCCCGAAGGACACGCTGCATGCCACGAGCCCTAGAGGATAAACGGTCACCTCTCTCACGTCGACCTCACACTCATCAGTGAATCCCCATGGCTTCCCGGCGCGTACGGCCTCAACGAAAGCCGGGTGTTCCCACCAGGGGTAGAACCGAACGGTATACCGTGGGATCACATCGCCAACGCCCAACTGACAGGAAACGAATTCGGCATCGATGTGTGTGAAGCGGTCGCGGATGTCCCTGAAGTTCTCTCTGCTCATCTGTTCGACCTCCCGGACGAGGCAATCATACACAGCCACCGAACCTATTGCCACACCAGAACTGAGGGTGCCCGGTGCCATGCCCACGCGAGCGTGAGGGTGTTCGGTAATCCACCACCGTCGGGGACGCCGGACCGTAATGCCGACACGTGCGGGGGCGTGACCTCGCCCCGGCGGGGCGCGCGTTTTTAGCCCAGGGCGATGCGAAGCAAGCCCTGGGTACATGCCCCCCCCCGCCAGAGCCCCGGCAGGGGCGATCGTGCGTTTGGCCGACCCACGGTCGCCCCTGCCAGGGCTCGTTCCGTGAAGGTCTCTCAACCCAGGGCTTGCTGCGCGGCGCCCTGGGCTAAATACGTTGGCCCCTCCGGGGCCGGA
>SDBU01008036.1_pt1 | contig 12064 bp, 8 predicted proteins | sample 2277071 | NCBI WGS metagenome assembly SDBU01 (sample SAMN10397929, study PRJNA504765) | marine sediment metagenome | isolation source: marine sediment core GS08_GC12, 126 cmbsf | place: Arctic Ocean: Gakkel Ridge, Loki's castle | collected 2008
GCGCCCTGCCCACCGGCGCCGCGCCGGAGGCGAAGGGCCTGACGAGCGTCCGGCCGAACGACCGCAGCGATGCCTGGGGCAAGCTGCCAACCCGACAGCGCGAGGCGCTGATCGCCCTGCTGAAGCAGAGGTACCCCGAGCGATACATGGAGATGCTCGAGAAGTACTACCGAGCCCTGGCCGAAGACAACCGGGCGCCATGAGCAAGATACTGCTGCACATCCTCGGCGTGCTGACGACCGCGGCCGTGGCGACCGCGGGGCAGGTGACCGTCCATACTATCGGCGGCGACACCCACACCGGCACGTTGACGGCGCTGACGGTGAAGGCCGTGACCGTCACCACGAAAGACAAACCGGTGACCGTGCCCGCCAAGGACCTGGCGGAGGTCACCTTCGCCCCCCCGGCGCCCGACCCGATGAACGTAGCGGGGCGGAAAATCATCCGCACCGCCGGCGGCGGCCTGTTGGCGGCCGAGACCATCGCGATAGCCGATGGGCGCGTCACCCTCAAGACCGCACTGACCGGAGAGGTAACGATGGCCCTCGACAAGGTCATCGAGATCATCCTGCCGGGCGAGAAGGCCACGGCCGCGGCTGTGCTGACCAAGTCGGACCGTGCCGGCACCACGACCGAGAAGACCTCCGACCGCCTCTTCGTCCGGACCCCGCGGGGACGGTTCCTGGCCGTCACCGGCGCGCTGACCGGGCTGTCGGCCGAGAAAATCAGCTTCGACTACGACCGAGAGAGTCGCACCATCGACACGGCCAAGGTCGCGCGGATCGTGCTGGCCCAAACGCAGACGGCGGCGGCGGGCGGGCTGGCGGTGGGCACCGACGGCACGAGGCTGCCGTTCGGGTCGGTGACGATGAAGGACGGGCAGTTCGCCCTCACCGGCACGCCGTTCGGCCCGCTGGCCCTGCAGGTCGGGCAACTGGCGGCCCTCCGCTTCGGCACCGATCGGGTGCGCTACTTGAGCGAGATGAAACCCACCCGCGTCGCCCAGGCCGGCACCCTCGGGCCGGGCCTGCCCCATCGCCGCGACCTGTCCGCCCGGGGCCGCCCGCTGCAACTCGACGGGCGTATCTACGCTCGCGGACTGGGACTGCACAGTCGATGCGAGCTGACCTACGCCCTCGCCGGGCAATACAGGCAACTGCTCGCCCGCGCCGGAATCGACGACGGCGCCCGTCCCGGCGGCCATGCCACGCTAACCATCACCGCCGACGGCAAGACGCTGCTGGGGCCGCTGATCCTTACCGGCAAGGACCCCTCCCGACCGATCCGCCTGGATGTCGCCGGGGCCGACATCCTCACCATCCTTGTGGACTTCGGCGACAACCTCGACATCGGCGACCACGTCGACCTCGCCGACGCCAGGCTCATCAAGTAGCCGGGCCGACGATCTCGCCGGCGACGTTTGCCTCTTGTGTCCGACTCCTTCTCGCGTACCATGGTGCCGGTGGACAAACGTAGCGAGCCGGACGCCGACAGGGAGCGCGCAATGGGTGACACTGCTGCAGCATTCGTGGCCGTTGACCTTGGCGCCAGCGGCGGCAAGGTGAGCGTCGGAACGTTCGAGGATGGCCGCTTCAGCCTGGCCGAGGCGTTCCGCTTCGACAACGCCGCCGTGACCGCCTGGGTCCGTAACGAAGACGGCGAACCCGTCGAGAAGGCCTACTGGGACGACCTGGCCTTGTTCGCGAACATCGTCGAGGGCCTCCGCCACGCCGCGGCCGTCACCACCGCCCCCGTCGCGAGCATCGGCATCGACACCTGGGGGGCCGACGCGGCGATGCTCGACCGTCACGGGGAGCTGCTCGGTGCGGTTCACTGCTACCGCGACCACCGCCTCGACGACGTCGGCGAGGCGATCGCCCGGGAGATCTCCGCCCGCGAGCTCTTCGACATCTCCGGCCTCCGCCCCCAGCCGTGGTACCTGCTGAACCAGTTGCACTGGCTCAGTCGCCACCGCAGCGAGACACTGGCCAACGTCGATACCATCCTGCCGATCGGCAGCCTGATGCAGTACTACCTCTGCGGAGCCACCTCGGCCGAGCAATCGTGGATGGCCGTGCAGCAGCTCTGCTCGATCGGCACGACCGACTACAACGATCGCCTGCTGGCCGTGGCCGGCGTCCCCGAACGCCTCTTGCCCCCCATCGTGCCGCCCGGAACGCCCATCGGCACGCTGCGGGCGGAGCTAGCCGAGGCCACCGGCCTGGGGGCCGCCGACGTGCTGGCCGTCAAGATGCACGATACCGCCTCGGCCTACGCGGCCGCACCGGTGGACGACCCGCGGACGGCCCTGGTGATCTCCTCCGGCACGTGGAGCCTGGTGGGCAAGCTGCTGGCCGAACCGGTAGCCACCAACACGGTCTTCGCCAACGGCCTGTCGAACGAGGGCGTACGCGGCGACGTTCGGCTGCTTCGCAACGTGATGGGCACCTGGCCGGTTCAGCAATTGCGGCGGGCGTGGGCCCACGACGACGGGGAGGTGCTCCCCTGGGAGCGAATCGTCGAGATGGCGTCATCGGCGGCGCCGCTGGCGACGGTGATCGACGTCGACGACAGCGCCCTGTTCAACCCGCCGGAGATGGCCTCGGCCATCCGCGAGCAGATCGCCCGCACCGGCCAAACCGACCCACCCGACCGGGGCGCCCTGCTGCGGGCCGTGTACGAGGGGTTGGCCCTGAAGGTCGCCGTGGTCGGTCGGCTGCTCGAGGGAGCCACCGGCGAGACCCACCAGGTCGTTCACGTCGTCGGCGGCGGGGCCCGCAACGCCCTGCTGAACCAGTTCATCGCCGACGCGACCGGCCTGCCCGTACGAGCCGGGCCCTACGAGGCCACCAGCATCGGCGTCATTTGCGTTCAGGCCGTCGCGGCCGGGCTGTTCGATACCGTCGCCGACGCCCGCCGCGCCGTCGCCGACGCCCTGCCGACCGAATCCTACGCCCCCGCCGACACGAAGGCGTGGGCCGCCGCCATCGACCGCCTGGAGCACCTCTCGGCCGACTAGAGCAATGAAAGATTGAGATGTCGTATTCAGGCGTCGCCGAGGACAAGGCTGGCAAGGCCGCGACCCCGCGGGCCCGAGCCAATCAGGAAGGACCCCCATGGAGTACCGCCCGTTCGGCAACAGCGACTTCTCGGTCTCGGCGCTCGGCTTCGGCTGCATGCGGCTGCCGACGAAAGGCGATTCGAGCCAGGACGTCGATGCCGCCGAGGCAATCGCCATCATCCGCCGTGGCATCGACGGCGGCATCAACTACGTGGATACCGCCTGGCCGTACCATGGCGGCCAAAGCGAAACGGTCGTCGGCCAGGCCCTCGCCGACGGGTACCGCCGGAAGGTCCGCCTCGCCACCAAGCTGCCCACGTGGCTGGTGGAGAAGACATCCGACGTGATGCCGCTGCTCGACGAGCAGCTCAAACGCCTCCAGGCCGACCACATCGACTACTACCTCATCCACAACATCCACCGCGAGTGGTGGCCGAAGATCAAGCAGCTCGAGATGTTCGACACGCTGGTCAAGGCCCGCCAGGCCGGCAAGATCGGCGAGATCGGCTTCTCCTACCACGACGAGTTCGAGCTGTTCGCCGAGGTGCTCGACACCTACCCGTGGTCCCTGTGCCAGTTCCAGTACAACTACGTCAACCAGCGTGTCCAGGCCGGCACCGAGGGGCTCGCCTACGCCGCCGCCGCCGGCGTGCCCGTGGTGGTCATGGAGCCGCTGCTGGGCGGCTGCCTGGCCGACCCGCCGCCGCCGGTGCGAGCGATCCTCCAGGCGGCCGACGACGCCGGCCCGCGAACGCCGGTCGATTGGGCCCTGCAATGGCTCTGGAACGACCCGAGGGTCGCCACGGTCCTCAGCGGCATGAGTTCGATGCGGCAGGTCGAGGAGAACCTCGCCAGCGCCGAGCGGTCGGCGGCCGGGTCGCTCTCGGCCGCGGACCTGCAGACCGTCGAAGCCGCCGCCGAGGCCTACGAGGCCCTGCACCCGGTGCCCTGCACGCGGTGCGGCTACTGCCTGCCGTGCCCGGCGGACATCGAGATCCCGAAGATCTTCGCCATGTACAACGGGCTGAAGGTCTTCGGCGGCGCCCACATGAGCCTCACCCGCAACCTCTACGGGGGAATCGACACCCAACGCAGCGCCGTCGCCTGCACCGAATGCGGCACGTGCGCCGAGAAGTGCCCCCAGAAGATCGACGTCCCCAGCCGACTGACCGACGCCCACAAGGCGTTGTCGCCCCCGTAGCCCCACGGGGGGATTCCATCGACATCCGCTTGACCGATTCGCCGAGCAGCGGTATAGTCCCCGCAGGTGGGTCCCGCCCCCGCAGGCAACGGCCCGCTTGATCAGCCCTGGAGAGGTGACCGAGTGGCTGAAGGTACCGGTTTGCTAAACCGGCGTACGGTTACCGCCGTACCGCGGGTTCGAATCCCGCCCTCTCCGTTAAAGATCCCTCATGCCCCATCGGCCATCGGCGGGGCATGTGTTTCTCAGCGGCTGACGGCAGGGATGAGAACCCGCGCGGGGCGAAGCCACGCCACGCGGGGTCGACGCCGAAGGCGCCGCGAAGCGAATCCCGCCCTCTCCGTTGCCCCACAGAGGGCGTCCACAAGCCTGTCCCCCCGAGAAGCCGCATCTGCCCCATGCGAGTGAGCGACTGGCGTGTCATGGGCGGATATTGCAGGGCCAGCCGTCGATGGTTCAGCTCCGATGCCTGGCCGTCTTCAGCCGGACTGAGGCGCAACGGGAATGCACGGCTGGCGAAAGCGCGGACGGGTGTGCTGTGGCCGGGTAGAGGAGAGCAGCCCCCCTGCTGCTACGCCGCCACTTGCTGATAGCGATGATGCGGTCCGCCGAGGATCGGCGTCGAGATCAGCCTGCTCGGCCCTGTGATCGGAGTATCGGCCTTCGGCTGGGAAATCGGCGTATCGCCGTCGAGGCTCTGGTGCGGCCGGGCAGGATGGTAGTACTCCTCGGTGAACTCCTGCAGGCGGCAATGCTGTCTCCTCGGCAGACCGGGTCGGCCGGAAGTGGGGCGGAACCTGTTTTGGCCGGCTCGGTTCAATGGGGGTGCAGCACTGCCCCGCCCGGTCACGTGAACGGCCGGGGGACGGGCCTCGATTCAGCCTTCTGAAGGAGCCGCCCCGTGTACCGAAAAACTGCTACGATGCTGGCCGTTTCCGCACTGTGCATTTCGGCAATCTCGTTCCAGGCCGCCGCGCAGGGCCTTCCCGCGCCGCTGCAGGCCGTTTCGGCGCTGGCGGACGAGAAGAGCCAGGAGGACTACCCGGCTACGTGCGTGGACAGCGAGGGCACCCCCTGGGTGGTGTACTTGGAGTGGAACGGCAAGGACGACGTGCTGAAAGTCGCCAAGCGGACGGCCAAGGGCCTGGACCGGGTCGGCACGCTGGCCGGGCCGGGGATCATCCACCAGCCCGCCATCGCCTGCGACGGTGAGGGGGTCGTCTGGGCGATATGGTCGCAACTGAACGACAGCGACGTATGGAACCTGAAGGCCCGGCGGATCGTCGGGGGCAAGATCGCCCCGGAGACGGCGTCGCTGACCGACGGGCCGGGCAATGACATCTTCGCCGACGCCGGCACCGACCGTCAGGGGCGGGTGTGGGTCGCGTGGCAGTCGTTCCGCAAGGGCCTCGGCGACATCTTCACCCGCTGCTACGACCCGGCCAAGGGCGCGTGGGGGCGGGAGATACGCGTGACCACTCACGCCGCCGACGACTGGGAGCCGCGGTTGGCCTTCGGCAGCGACGGCCGGGCGGCGATTGCCTTCGACAGCTCGCGCGACGGCGACTTCAACGTGTACCTGGCCCGGGTGAGCGGCGACGGTGAGGTCGCGCTGACCCAGATCACGCGTTCGCCCCGATATGAGGGGCGGGCGGCCATCGCGGCCACGCCGGACGGCAAGCGGCTGTGGATCGCCTGGGAGAACGGGCGGCTGCGCTGGGGCAAGGACAGCCGCGGCGTTGGGGGCGGCGCCGGCCTGAACGCCCGGAAGCGGATCGAGGTGGTGTGTTTCGACGTCGTCAGCGGCAAGCTCACCCCGGCCCCGGCGGTTGGCCCGGTGCTGGCCAAGCTGACCGCCGCGGCGAAGCCGGCCCCGAAGAAGCAGCCGGCGAAGAAACCGGCCGCCAAAAAACCGCCGGCCAAGCGTCCGCAGCGGAAGCCGCGCCGGCCGGCCCGTGTGGCGACGGTGAACATGCCGGGCCTGGTCGTCGACGCCGGAGGCAACCCGTGGCTGACCGTCCGCTGCTACGTCGGGACGTCCTGGCGGATCGCCCTGACCAAGTACGACACCAAGGCCAAGGCCTGGACCCAACCGGTGACGCTGCCGGACAGCCGCTATGGGCAAGACCGCCGCTGCGGGTCGGCCCGGGGGCCGGACGGGAAGCTCTGGCTCACCTGGCCGTCCGACCGGCGGACGAGCAAGCGGCCGCTCGTGTGCGGGGTGTACCTCGCGCAGATCGACCCGGCCGCCGCCACGCCCCTGGCCAAGGCCGCGGCCAAGGCCCCCGCCGCCCGGCCGGCGGTCGCTCGCAACGTGTACGGGCAGGACACCCCCGAGCGGACGCGGGCGGATCGGCACACGTGGACCGTCGACGGCAAGACGTACCGCCTGTACTGGGGCGACTTCCACCGCCACACCGACATGTCCAATTGCCGCACGGCCGACGACGGCTGCGTCGTCGAGCAGTTCCGCTACGCCTACGACGTCGGGAAACTCGACTTCCTCGGCACGTCCGACCACACCGACATCGCCGGCATGTACCAGCCCTACCAGTGGTGGCACAACCAGAAACTGGCCGACGTGTTCCAGACGCCGGGGCTGTTCACCTCCTTCTACGTCTACGAGCGCGAGCAGCGCTGGCCGTGGGGGCACCGAAACGTCATCTTCATCGAGCGAAACGCGCCGATGATCTACATCAAGCGGCCCACCTACAAGGCCTCCCCATGGGCCAAAGACCTGCCCGTCGGCGACGGTGCGGGCGACATCACGCCCAAGGAGTTGTGGGACCTGCTGAGACGCTCGGGACGGGACTGCACGGTTATCAGCCACACCGGCGCCACCGGCATGGGTACCGACTGGGACCTGTACAAGCAGATCGACAACGCCGTGGAGAACCTGGTGGAGATCTACCAGGGCGCCCGGGTCAGCTACGAGGGCATCAACACCCCGCAGCCGACGGTGGGCTTCCCCCGAAACACGAAGCTCAAGGCCGACGCCCACGGCTCGGTGAAGACCGGTAAGGACTTCGGCAAGTACAACAAGGGCGTGTACCAGAACGCCCTGCAGAACGGCTACAAGCTGGGTGTGTTCGCCAGCTCCGACCACATCGCCACGCACACCTCCTTCGGCGGGGTGTACGTCGAAGAATTCTCCCGCAAGGGCATCCTCGAGGCGCTGAACGCCCGCCGGACGATCGCGGGGACCGACAAGATCTTCGTCGAGTTCAGTTGCAGCGGGCACCTGCTCGGCACGACTTTCCGGCTCGACCTGCCGCCGGTGCTGAAGGTGGCGGTCCACGGCACGGCCCCGCTGAAGCGCATCACGGTGATCCGCAACGAGGCCGACTACAAGACCTTCACGCCCGCGGAGGGCGCCAAGGACTTCACCGCCAGCTACACCGACCCGGCGCCGCTGGTGGGGGAGAATCGCTACTACATCCGGGTGGAGCAGGTTGACGGCAACATGGCCTGGACCACCCCCGTCTGGGTGACCTACAAAGGCAAATGACCCCGGCGCTACCCTACAGTTCGTTGGCGGCCACACGCCGCCTCGTCACAGCCGCGCTGCTCGCATGGGCGGCGGTCGGCTGGGGCGCGTCCGCCGCGCGAGCCCATTCGGGCATCGCCGGGGCGCGGGTGGACCAGCACACCGTCATCGCGGTCGGCCCGGACGTTGTCGCCGTCGAATACGCCGTGGTGATCAACCGCCCGGCTGCGTTCCTGGAGATCTTCAAAATCGACGCCGACCGCGACGGGCGGATGTCGCTCGAGGAGCAGGACCGCTTCTACGCCGAGGTGGGCCGGACGCTGGGCCAAGGGCTGGAGCTGCGGCTGGACGGCAACGAGGTGCCGCTGAAGCAGATCGGCAAAGTTGAGCTGTCTGTCGACCAGGGGAAGGAGTTCACAAAGCGGTACCGCTTCGAGGCCCCGCGCCCGCCGGGCCGGCGCCGCGAGATGGAGGTGGAGTTCCACAACGACAACTACCTCGACCAGGTGGGCGCGATCACGATCGAGATCGACCCCGGCGAGCAGGCGGACATCGTCGATAGCTCACTTCCGGCTTCGGCCGACGACGAGGCGCCCCAGCCGCACCAGCGCGACGTGGTGTTCCGCTGCCGCGAAGGCACCGGACAGATCGCACCGCCAACCGAATCGCCAACGGCCACGCCCCGGGACCCCCGCCCGTCCGACGCCGCCGCGGTGCGGGCCGCCCCCCGTTCCCCGCCGGCGTCAGGGGAACTCGCCTTCCGAATGGCCGGCGTGCTGGCGATCGCCCTTGCGGCCGGAGGAGCCGTGTTCTTGTTCGGCCGGGCCACGGGCGTGGGGTCCGTGTGGTTGATTCCGGCCTTTGTGGCGGTGTTGGGCCTCTCGGCCGCCTGGGCCGGGCACCTGGTTGCCAACCAGCCGCAAGCGAGTGCGGTGCCGCCGGAACCGCAGGCGCGGGAGATATTCCAAGCCCTGCACCGGGGAATCTACCGGGCGTTCGAGGCGGAAACGGAAGGCGAGATCTACGACACGCTGGCCCAGAGCCTGGACGGGGAGGCCCTCCAGGACGTCTACGGCGAGGTGTACGACGCCCTGATGATGCGCGACGGCGGCAACAAACGTTTCGACATCCGCCGCGTCAAGCCGATCTCCACCGAGGTCCTGCCGGCCGAAGAGGGTGAGCGGCCCGCCTTCCGCGTGCGCTGCCGCTGGCGGGTGTACGGTACCGTCACCCATTACGGCCACACGCACGCACGCCTGAACGAATACGAAGCCCTGTACCGGGTGACCTACACCGGCCGGGCATGGCGGATTACCGATTCGCAGGTCCAGCAGCACGAGCGGGTGTCCATCGGCCGGACGTGATGCCGGGCCGGCGGCGACGCGGCCGAGACGCAAACCATGATCGAGATGCGCGACGTAACGTTTGCCTACCCCGGCGGGGCCTCTGGCCTTCGCATGCCCCAACTGCACGTGGACGCGGGCGCCACGGTGGCCCTGATCGGCCCCAGCGGGTGCGGCAAGACGACGCTGCTGTATCTGCTGGCCGGCATACTGGCGCCCCGGACCGGCGTGATCCGCGTGGCGGACGTGGAGCTTTCGGCGCAGTCCGACGCGGCCCGGCGCGACTTCCGCATCTCCCGCATCGGGATGATCTTCCAGGCCTTCGAGCTACTGGAATACCTCACCGTGCGGGAGAACATCCTGCTGCCCTACCGCGTCAACCGCTCGCTTCGGATGGACGGTGACGTCCGCGCGTCGGTCGAGGCGCTGGCCGAGTCGGTCGGCATCGCCGAGGCCCTGGACCGCTACCCGGACCACCTCAGCCAGGGCGAGCGCCAGCGGGTGGCCGTCAGCCGGGCGCTCATCACGCGCCCGCCGCTGATCTTCGCCGACGAACCGACGGGCAACCTCGACCCGCGTATCAGTCGGGCCACCGTGCAGCTCATCCTCGATCAGGCCCGGGCGCGCGGCGCGACCGTGCTGATGGTCACGCACGACTATTCGCTGCTGGATAGGTTCGATCGCGTGGTGGACTTCGAGCAGCTGCTCGTCGCCGATGCCGATGGCGAGGGCGACCGATGACCGGCACGCTGCCGCTGGCGCTGCGCTATCTCCGGTACTACCGGGGGCGTTCGATCATCCTGATCGTCTGCGTGTCGATCGCGATATTCCTGCCGACGGCGATCCACGTGCTGGTGGGCTACTACCAGCGGGTCATGATCCGCCGAGCCGAGCAGACGCCGCTGGTCATCGGCCCGGCCGGCGGGGAGTACGACCTGGTGCTCAACGCCCTGTACTTCAAAGGCCGGCTGCGCCACCGGCTGACCATGGGGGAGACCCGCCGGATGCGATCGGACGACCTGGCCATGCCCGTGCCCATGCTGGTGCATTTCACCGCCCGCAAGCAGCCCATCGTGGGCACGACGCTGGATTACTTCCGCTTTCGCGGCCTGCGCGTGGCCCGGGGCACGCTGCCGCGGATGCTCGGCGACGCCGTGCTGGGCGCCGGGGCCGCCGAGCGGTTGGACCTGTCCGTGGGCGATAAGCTGCTGTCCGACCGGGAGAAGCTCTACGATCCCTCCGCCGGGTATCCGCTGCGGATGCGAATCGTCGGCGTGCTGGCCGAGAGCGGTACCGCCGACGACCTGGCCGTCTTCACCGACATCAAGACCACCTGGGTCATCGACGGCGTCGGGCACGGCCACGACGACGCCCAGAAGCTCACCGACCCGAGCATGATCAGGCCGGGTCCGGATACGCGGCCGGTGCTGACGGGCGCGGTGGTGCAGGACAACGAGGTCACACTCGAACGGCTGGGCAACTTTCATTTCCACCGCAGCGAGGACAAGATGCCCGTGACGGCCGTGATCGCCGTGCCGCGCGACGCCAAATCGGCCACCATCCTCGCGGGGCGCTACCGCTGGTCGAAGGAGGCCCAGGCCGTGGTGCCGCGGGAAGTCGTGCGGGAGATGATGGGCATCGTCGCCCGCGTGGTGTCGTTCCTCGACGCGATCTTCGCCACGGTGCTGGCCTCGACGGGGCTGTTCCTGCTGCTGGTGATCCTGCTGTCGCTGCGTATTCGCCGGCGGGAGATCCAAACGCTGCACAGGATCGGCTGCAGCCGATGGACCGTGTTCGCCCTGCAGGGGTGGGAGGTCGCTCTGGTGCTGACCGTCAGCACCGCGGTGGCGGCCGCGACGCTGGGCGGGCTGATGTGGTACGTGATTCGTTTCGACGTGTTGTTGTGAGAACCCGCGGGGCCCCCGGCCTCGCCTGAGTACCCTTTATGGGAGGTGCAATTGTGATTCGGACAAGACTGATGCCGTCGATACTGGCCGTGATACTCCTTACCGCTTCTGCCGGCGCCTGGGGCGCGCCGAAGGCGCGCAAGCCCAAGCGTAACCGCCCCGCCCCCGCGCCGGCCGCACTGGGCGAGCCGATCCGACCGCTCGCGTCGCTGAGCACGCCGGACATGCAGGAGGACTTTCCGGCCTTGTGCGTCACGTCGGCCGGCAGGGCGCTGGTGGCGTACATCGCTTTCGACGGCCGGGCGGATACGGTCCGGTTGGCCGAACTCACCAAATCCGGCCTTCTCAAGCGCGGGGCCCTGTCCCTGCCCGGCAACGTGTACCAGCCTTCCCTGGCGTCGGCCGGCGACGGCACCACGTGGTGCGTCTGGTCGCAGTTGCGGGACGGCCGCTGGGATCTGCTGGCCCGGGCGATCGCCGGCGGCAAGCCAACCGGCAAGACGGTCACCGTCGCCGGCGGGCCGGGCAACCACGTCTTCGCCCACGCCCGCGCCGACCGGCACGGACGCGTGTGGGTTACGTGGCAGACGTTCGCCGGCGGGCTGTCGGACATCTTCACCGCCTTCCGCGAGGCCAAGGGGACCGCCTGGTCGAAGCCGATCCGCGTAACGAGCCACGCCGCCGGCGACTGGGAGCCGAGACTCGCCTTCGCCGCCGCCGATGAGGCGCTGATCGTCTTCGACAGCTACCGCCGGGGCAACTTCGACGTCTTCCTGGCCAAGGTCACCCCGGCCGGGAAGGTCACCATCACCCCCATCGCCGCGACCGACCGCTACGAGGCCCGCGCCGCGGCGGCCGCGTCGCCGGACGGCAAGACGCTGTGGGTGGCGTATGAGAACGTACGTGTTTAGCGACCTTTTTGGGCGAGGGCAATGCGGTGGGCAAGGAAGGCGACGTAGTCGCGGTCGGTCTGGTGGTAGGTGGCACCCAGGCTGGCGAGGATCTCCCAACTCCGCCTTCCGCGGTCGGTCTTGTTCCCGCAGGAGAGCTTGCGGGCAATCACGG
>SDBU01008037.1_pt1 | contig 12064 bp, 13 predicted proteins | sample 2277071 | NCBI WGS metagenome assembly SDBU01 (sample SAMN10397929, study PRJNA504765) | marine sediment metagenome | isolation source: marine sediment core GS08_GC12, 126 cmbsf | place: Arctic Ocean: Gakkel Ridge, Loki's castle | collected 2008
TAAATACTGCTTGGGGTAAGTTCAGGATTAGCTAAGGAGTGGAGTTTGGCTTTGAGGCTAATACTATCCCTGAGTGTTTGGGCTGATGATTTAGGTAATCTGAAGTGTGAAATTAACTGTTCATTTTCCTCATTGGTCAGGGGATAAGCTAGAAGAGCCAGGTAGAGTCCGACCGGTGGTAGATTAGGCAAACTTAGTTGGCGAGCCTGCTCGAATTTTTCAGCCAGCCAGCCGTTACCCTTTAATGACGGATGCAGTTTACATAACACTCCTAGCTCTTCAGTGCGGCGGAGGACTTTCTCCGGGTATTCTTCTTGTAATACGCATTCCAGCTCATACCGTATTCGGTCGCCGCTAATGGTATCCAGCCTGGGTATATCTCGTTGAAGTAACTGTAGGGTATTTAGTTCCAGTTGGAAGTCTAGCCGCTGTTCGTAGCGCAGACCACGCCAGATACGGGTAGCATCATCAATAAAGCTTCTCTCATGTAGGATGCGGATGAGTTTATGCTCAAGGTCATCCCTGCCCCCATATAGGTCAATTAGTTCGCCGTAATGGTTAGGGTTAAGCTTGATAGCCATAGTGTTAATAGTGAAGTCACGCCGAAATAGGTCTTTATCAATAGAACTGGGCTTCACACTGGGTAGCGCTCCCGGTTTAGCATAGGTTTCTGAACGGGCAGTAGCTAAGTCAATACTCCACTTATTCCATTGGAGTTTAGCAGTCCCAAAGCGGGGATGAGTTATGATTTTCCCCTGGTTAATCTTTATTATTAGCTGCTGGGCTAAATCTATGGCATCACCTTCTACCACCAGGTCAAGGTCAAAGTTGGTTCTTCCCAGGAGGAGGTCGCGAACTACGCCGCCGACAAGGTACAGGCTCTGCTCTTGACGGGCAGCAACCTCGCCGGCTACCTGCATAAAGTTGACTAGCTCGGCTGGTAGCTGTTTTTCAATTTTGCTGGCTAGGTTGATAGTCTCAGGCATTTTCCTAACATCAATATAGCCCAAATTATAGCACAGGTTGTTACTCAGTTCATTGGGTTATTAGTCAAGGCGGTGATTTAAGTAAGGTGGATAATGGCTATGCCGCTGACAATCATGGCGGTAGCCATGAGCCGTAGGGCTAGCATTCTTCTACCAGGTTGCCATTCTAGGAACGTAGGCAGGATACGGTTCAGGATAAGAGCGTATGTTAATACGAAGATGGGGCGGCTGCTGATAATGGTGGAAACCAGTGACACTGGCCCCCTCTCTATTGACCGTAATGCCAGTAGTATGGCGACTGGTGCCAGAAGCTCGTTAAAAATGAGCAGGGCTATAGCCGAATTCCTTTGTTTCATGTTAATTAGCTGTTTGAGGATGTGGGGACGCACTGAGACTAGTAAGAAAGTGCCGGACATGCAGAATGCACTGATCCAAAACAAGTTCCAAAATGAGATGGAAGCTAGAACGTATTTACTGGTTATGTCCGCCATAGCCAAAAGCAGGCTGGAGCCGAAAAAGAGGAGAAACATCTTGCCCAGCCAGGTGGTAGAGCCAGACGGGCTCTGTCTGAAAGAGACCGTTACTGCTCCGGCCACCACCATAATTATTGCTAGCCACTCCAGATAATATAGACTCTCCCCCAGTAACGGCACTGCCATAATCGCCACGAAGATGGGGTAGGTGTAGATTACTGGTATAACCCGTGATACCTCCTCTCTTTTGAGGGTATAAAGCATAATGATAACACCAGCAGTGCGTAACATACCTGAGGCTATTGCCACTAGTAGTGTCCCTACGCCAATGCCTTCAGGTAGAGGAAATAGATAGAATAATACCAAGCCATATGTTAAAGAAATGGTGCCTACCGGCAGCAGGAAGGCCCGTAAGCTTGGCATTCGCTTGGAGAGGAGGTGGCTGTCGATTACGCTCAGTACTCCGAAGACAGCTGCACTCAGTAGTGCCGTGTTAATCCAGCTCAATACGATTAGTCCTCACTTCCGAGAAATACTCGTAACCGAAGCTTACACTATCTCTGGTAAAATGCAAAGCTTTCAATCTAAGAGATACGTAGCCTATTGTTATTTGCCAGGTATTTTCCTATAATGAGGTCCACAAGGGTATAAATTATGAAAGTGGTGTCAATTGTGGGCATGACTGGCGCTGGCAAATCGGAGGTGTCCAAGGTATTTGGGGAGAATGGCTTTACCAGAATAAGGTTCGGGGATGTGACTGATGAAGAAATAGGGAAGAGGGGCTTGGAGTTAAACGAGGAAAATGAGCGCTACATCAGAGAACTCCTCAGAAAACAGCACGGGATGGCGGCTTATGCCAGGCTGAATCTACCCCGAATTGATTCAGCGTTGAAACATTCAGATGTGGTAGTTGATGGGCTTTACTCTTGGGAGGAATATACCTTTTTGGAGACTCACTATGGGGAAGACTTTTGTGTCGTGGCAGTTTGGGCGTCACCAAGAACAAGGTATACTCGACTGAGCACTAGATTAAACCGACGCCTAACATTAGAGGAAGCTGCCAGTCGAGACAGGGCAGAAATAGAGAATATTAATAAGGGCGGACCTATTGCTATGGCCGACTTCACCATCATAAACGAATCTTCCTTGGAAAATTTAGAGACGGAAGCGAAAAGGATTATCAATCTTGTTCGGATAGGTAGGTGATACATTGACACAACAGTTAAAGGATAAATTGACCAGGCCAGATAGTGATGAGTATTTTCTAAAGGTAGCCTCGGTGGTCGCCGAGCGCTCAACTTGCCGAAGGCATCATGTTGGGGCAGTAGCAGTAAAGAATAAGCATATACTGGCTACGGGGTATAATGGTGCTCCTTCGGGTCTTAAGGACTGCCTGGAGCTGGGTTGTCTACGGGATGAGCTGAATATACCGTCGGGGACAAGACAGGAAATATGCCGAGGCATTCACGCCGAGCAAAATGTAATCATACAGGCCAGTCTCCACGGCGTCAGCCTTGAGGGGAGCACTGTTTATGCAACGCATACGCCCTGCGTATTATGTGCCAAGATGCTGGTAAATGCCAGGCTAAAGCGGTATGTTAGCTTTGGCAAGTATAACGATAGCGCCTTTATAGACCTGTTCCGAGAGGCTGGCATAGAAGTTGACATAAAGAAAAGACCCTCATCCAGAATAAGCTATCTAGATTAGCACCTTGACATTAGTGGTAAGATTGATAAACGGTTAATCTATTAGGGTTACGTAATGTCGATACCCCATGCTAAGGTGATTGTTAATCCGGTGGCAGGAGCTTACTCAACTCGTCACAAGTGGCCTCGCATTAGTAAGCTGCTAAAGCATGTTGGTCTATCATTTGACTATGAATATACTGAGGGTGTAGGTCATGCCATAGAGCTAGCTAGGGCTGCAGTTAGTGATGGTTACCGTTACCTGGTTGCTGTCGGCGGTGATGGTATGGTGAATGAGGTAGCTAATGGCATACTTTGTTCAACTGGTTCAAGTAGCACAATTCTTGGCATAATAAGCACTGGAACCGCATGCAGTTTTGTGCGTTCAGTGGGTATCCCCCGAGATTATACTAGGGCTTGTTCACTCTTAACCAGCCCAAAGAGGTTATTGATTGATGTTGGCACTGTTGAGTATAAGAGTAAGGGGCAATCTTTACAGCGCTTTTTTGTAAATGTGGCTGGTGTCGGCTTTGATGCTGCGGTAGTGGAGGCAGTAAAGCACTTACCTAAATATTTTAGTGGCACCATCCCATATATAGTAGAACTGCCCAGAAGTCTATTTGATTATCAAGGCAAATCTGTTGTCCTGCATCTTGGGAATAAGGTCGAAGCTACCTACATCTTGGGTGTGGTGGTGGCTAACGGGGGTTACTTTGCCGGTGGAATGCATATGGCACCCCAGGCTCAGCTTAACGATGGCTTACTAGATATAGTAATTATTGGTGATATGGGTAAGTTTGAGCTGCTAAGGATATTACCAACAGTATATAAAGGAACTCACATTACGCACCCCAAAGTCAGGATGGAGAAGGCAACACATATTACTATTGAATCCTCAGAGCGAATCCTGGTGCATGCTGATGGTGAACTTCTGGGGGAATGTCCAGCATCTTTCTGGCTGGTGCCGGCTGCTTTGAACATTGTAGTATAAGTATCTGCTTCAAGCAGGAACGGGCCTGTTCACTTATGGGTAGCTTCCAATACGTGGGTTAAATGATATAAGGAGGTAGTGAGCGATGAAGATTGACCCAGCAAATCTAGGTCACAGAGATTCACATCATTTGTTCGTCGGCGCCATTGTGCCCCGACCCATTGCCCTCGTCTCCACTATTGGCGAGGATGGCGTATTTAATCTTGCCCCGTTTAGCGCCTTCACTACGGTAGCCCTGAAGCCAGCGCTCGTTGGCCTCTCTATCTCACGGACAAGGGAGGGGCAGAAGAAGGACACCGTGGCGAACATCGAGTTCTCCAGAGATTTTGTCGTTAATATTGTCACTGAAACCCTGGCTGAGGCTATGAATGTGACGGCTACGCCTTATCCTAGTGATGTGGATGAATTCAAGGAAGTCGGCCTAACCCCGGTGAGAGCCGACATAGTCAAGTCACCAATGGTAGCCGAATCACCTGTTAATATGGAGTGCCGTTTAGTGCAAATCCTAGAGTTTGGGGAAGCACCTAGAATTTCAAATTTTATCATCGGGGAAGTGGTTCGGGTTCATGTCAAGGATGAATTTTGGGTCGATGGTGAGATACAGATGACAAAGTTGAGGGCTGTTGGTCGGCTTGGGGCAGATTTCTATTGCCGAACAAGAGACGTGTTTGAAATGAAGAGGCCTCCTGGTGTGTGACGTCATCTAAAAGCAAAGATATCTATTATATAATATTCTCCCTCTGATAGATTCCTTGATAGCCTTCGGTCTCCCCAGTTAGCTCGAAGAAAACAAGTTGCACAATTCTGGCATTTCTCTGCAAACGAAACCCTTGAGGATTATAGACCACCATAAGAGATTGGGAACGACCAGAGTAACCAGCGTCCCATACCGCAGTGTTCACCATGACACCACAACGAAGTAAGCTCGACCTGGGTGTGGCTAGTGCCATAACATTATTAGGTAAATGGACAATCTCATTGTAGGTAATAATATAGGCACCGGGCATCAGGTCAATAAAATCCAGCCCGTTAAACAGCAACGGAGCCAAATCAGACACCAGCCTCTGCTCGTCTTTAACGGCTATCTTACCCGGTGTCTGAAGCAAGGCTGCCTCGCGCAGTGTAAGGTCAATGCCATTAGGCTGTACTTGCTCCTCAAGGTTAATACAGCCTTCTATCAGGGGTGGCTGTTGCTGTAGTAACCTATGGATATTCTCCTTGGATAAAATGGCTGACATTTTTAGGATTTCCTATCTAACCGAATTAGCTTTTCAGATATTTTACCATATTGCCATTCTAAATATAATGGTTTTGTCAACACAAAATGATGGTGTAACCTCCTCAAAATCCAATGCGACCAGACTACATTATTATTTTCGGTTGCCTCTTAGATGATTTAATCTAGCCTGCTTGACAAAGGTTTGATTTTTATGGGATAAAGTTTTATATTTATTCTAGTCGTTGGTGCCGAGTGAAAACCTACATTGTTGAAAGGTAAGAAAAGGCTTTTAATTTAGAGCGGAAGGAGGCAATGTGTCACTAAGGTATTTGACGAGTACATTAGCGAGGAGGTTGAAAGATGAAATTATTTGAGCCTGGCAAGATAGGGAGGCTTTCTCTAGAGAACCGAATAGTAATGGCTCCAATGGGCATTGGAGGGCTTATAGACCCAGATGGCAGGTTGTCACCACAGGGTATGGACTACTATGTTACTCGAGCCAAGGGTGGAGCAGGACTGGTAATAACTTGTATCGCTTTTGTCAGCCGAGAGATAGAGCAAGTTCTAAACACGCCCTTTGCTCGCTATCTTATGGTTGATAACAATGTATATGTGGCTCAGCTTAACCGGCTGGCTGAGTTTGCACACGACTACGGGGCTAAGGTCGCTGTCCAACTGACAGCTGGGGTGGGGCTCGTGTATCGCCCCGAATACGTGAGTGAGAGTAGACCTGTAGCACCATCTGCCTTACCCTGTTTTTGGGCTCCTAGTATCACCGCGCGAGAGCTAACCATACAAGAGGTTGAGCGATTGGTACAAGCCTTCGAATTTAGCGCTAAAATATTGAGTACTGCCGGGATAGATGCCATAGAACTGCATGGCCACGGGGGATACCTCTTTGATCAGTTCATGACCGCGCTCTGGAATAAACGAATTGACAAGTATGGTGGGGACTTGGAGGGCAGGCTTAGATTCCCCTTGGAAGTCATCGAAGCTATAAGAAGAGGAGCTGGAGCAGACTTCCCCATAATTTATAGGTATGCTCTTACTCACTATTTAGAGGGGGGACGGGAGATTGAGGAAGGGTTGGAGATAGCCCGCAGGCTAGAGGCAGCCGGCGTTGATGCTCTTGATATTGATGCTGGCAGCCAAGAAACCACATATTGGTTCGTCCCGCCAACAACTCAACCACCGGGTTGTTGGATTGACTTGGCGGAGATGGTGAAGAAGGTTGTAAAGATCCCAGTTATCGTTGCTGGCAAACTTGGAGACCCGGAGTTAGCCGAGAAGGTATTGCAGGAGGGAAAGGCTGACTTCATTGCCTTGGGGAGGCCTTTACTTGCTGACCCAGAGTGGCCAGATAAGGTGAAAGCGGGGAGACTGGAAGATATCCGCCCGTGCCTGGGATGTCACGAAGGTTGTCTCGAGAGAAGACGTGAGTTAAAATACATTAGCTGTGCGGTGAACCCAGCGACAGGGATGGAGAGGGAGTTCACCATAAGGCCAACAGAAGAGAAAAAATCTGTGCTTGTGGTTGGTGGAGGGCCGGCTGGCATGGAAGCAGCTAGGGTGGCGGCACTGAGGGGTCACAAGGTTGTCCTGTGGGAGAAAGGCGATGCCCTGGGGGGGAACCTGATACCGGCATCAGTACCTGATTTTAAACAGGATTACAGAAGTCTGATAAATTACCTCTCCACTCAAGTAAAAAAGCTTGGGGTGACTATAGAATTCAGAAAGGAAGCTACACCAGAGCTAATCCAGGAGATGAAGCCCGAAGTCGTCTTTGTCGCTACAGGTGGCACGCCAATCATTCCAGAGATTCCAGGGATAGACAGGAGTAAGGTGGTCACTTGTGTCGATTTGCTTTTGGGCAAGAGAGAAGTGGGGGAATCAGTGGTCGTGGTCGGAGGTGGCCTCGTTGGTTCTGAGATGGCGCTATATCTGGCGCAAAAAGGCAAAAAGGTGACCATCGTGGAAATTTTAGATAGCATAGCGCGTGACATGTTTTCGATTAACCGTATGCATTTGTTGAAGCTGCTTACCGAGGCTAATGTGGAGATTTTAACCGATACCATGGTCTTGGAGATAACAGATGAAGGCATCGCTACAGCCGATAAGTATGGTAAGAGAAGCATTCGTGAGGCTGATACTGTGGTGCTCGCTGTAGGCTTAAAGCCCGATAGGAAGCTTTTAGAAACTTTAAAGGACAAGTTGCCGAAGGTATATGCTATCGGTGATTGTGTGGAGCCACGCAAGGTAATAAATGCTATCTGGGAGGGATTCCGTACCGCTCGCCTGATTTAGACATTGAGATTAGTAGTAGAGTGAAACGTATAGAGCGTGGTAACACCCGCATTGCATTATAATAAGGCGCAGATGGGATAGATAACAGGCTGCGGAAATCAACGGTTTTCGTAGGTTTTCAGGGCGACGTAGCCAAGTGGTTAAGGCGGGGGTCTGCAAAACCCTTATTCACCGGTTCGAATCCGGTCGTCGCCTCCATTTATATTTAAAGAGACCCTACCCAACAGGAGTCTCTTTTTAATTTCTCTATAGAGGCACTGACAATAATAGTCCGCCTAAAGACGTGTCTTCTAAACCTGGTAATCTCGTCTTCAGTATCGATAAACGTCAGCAAAACAGGCAATGTAGAAAATTTCTCCCGATTTAGACGCAGCTACTGCACCATATTTAGCGTTGTTGTTAAGAAAGTTTCTCTCATACTGCAGACTTTCTTTCCAAATTATCAATGCAGCGTTAGCTATTCTGTCTAGCGTGCTATATCCTGCAGCCCGAAAAATATCTTGCCAATAAGGATGTTCAGAGTATTCAAGGCGCTTTGTTGTTGCCATATGCTGGCTATGTTCCATTGCCCACCAGTAAAGACCTTCACTCCATTCTAGTTCATTTAGTCCATTATTTTGTCTTTCTTGGTTTATTAATTCAAATATTGCCTGTTCTACATCTTCCTCACTAATTCCCGCTGTTCCCTCTAACACAGCGTCATATTTTGCACTCAACTCGTCATATTCTGCACTCAACTCGTCATATTTTACACTCAACTCGTCATGTTTAGCTTGCATTATCTCCAATTTGCTCTTTACAGCCTCATAGTTGGTACTCAACTCGTTATACGTAGCTTGCAGTTTCTTAGCTTCAGCCAAATCGCCCTGTAGTGATGCAATTTGGTTTTGGGCTGCGGTAAGTTCATTGGTTACCCTATCGTACTCTTCCTGCGACACTGTGGGAGCACAAGAAGGTAGGCAAGAAAGCGCAATAATCAATAATATAGACGGAATGATGATTTTTTTCATTTCAGCCTCCTTACTACTTCGGCAACAATTGAACGGCCTTCCAATTAGGAAGTTATGTGTAGTTGCTGCCCCTGTTATACTCCTCAATAATACCCTTGTCAATACACATTCTTAAGGCGGTAATAGTGCTTCAGACTATGTTCAAGGTGGTGCGTATGATAGTCACTAGCAGGACTGCGTCTATGACATCACTGCCGTTATCGGCTATAATACGGTTAGGAGGTGATGCTTATGTATAGTGTCAAAGAAGCAGCGCAAAAGATTGGCATATCTGAAAGGCATCTCAGGTTGCTGCTAGAAAGGGGGGAAATAAAAGGCAAGAAACTAGGACATGACTGGGTGGTGCTAGACTTAAACTACACTAGGAAAAGAAAGGTAAAAAGGGAGTAAGAAGCGGAAACTAATGGTTTTCGTAGGTTTTCAGGGCGACTTAGCCAAGTGGTTAAGGCGGGGGTCTGCAAAACCCCTATTCACCGGTTCGAATCCGGTCGTCGCCTCCAAAGTTTTTATGTGACTCGGCACAAATTTATTCAACTACAATTTCGAGCTGGGTCGGCTTAGTCCAAAAACCCTTACAAAATATCCAATAAACGATATTAAAGCTACCTACCCTCGGGGGCGACTTAATAGTTATTGTCCTATGTGTCACCTCTCCTTTAATGACTTCTCCTACATTCCATATCATGTATATGTAATTTGGATAAGCAAAGTCTGAAGCCATGGTGGAGGTATCTTCGCCAGGGAAATCTAAACCCGGAGAGGCACTAATATAAACTTTAGCGTTCTCAGCAAAGTCCCCTTTGTGTATACGTAGTTCTAATGGTAGGCTTACCTCTGAATCAGCCTTTACATGGAGCGGAAATTCCTTACCTTTGAATGTCAAAACGAGTTCTGGTTTTCTTTCCTCTTCAAGTTCTCTAAAGGTCCTCTTTAGCGCTTCTGTTTCTCTCAGCAAAGCTGCCTCTTCAGAAGTTATAGCAACGCTCTCAATGACCCTTAGAGTTTTGTAAATTCGGAAAATACTGTAGCCTACGGCTGCAAAGCCCACAATCCAGATAAGAACGGGTATTATCCCAATAAAAATCTGAGTATTAGATAAATACCAGGCCGCGCCACTAAAAATTAACGCTCCTATTAAAGAAGCACCAGGGCGAACTACCCCGCCTTTTACTGTAAGCAATTCTGGGGCTCTTCTAATTTTACCCAATTCCTTTTTAAATTTTTTATCCCTTTTCTCTAATTTCTTTAGTTTCCGTGCCAATCCCTTGGGTATTTGCCCGCTAGCTTCTGCTTTTTCCATCTCTTTCCTAATAGCTTGCATTTCTTTTACATTACTTTCTTTTCTCTCAGTTAGCTTCTCCCTTTCACTTCTGGCAGCAGCTTCCATAGCTCTACCCAGTAGAGATACGGCGAAAACGAATATCGTTATCACTATGGCAAGGATTGCTAGGGCTAGGAAGAATGTTAGTTGATATATAACACCCATTGCTATCACCTTCTATATTATGTTTACTTATATTATAGCACAATGCTTATTTAATCCGAATGTTTTTGTGCATTAGTTTGCTTGAACCTCTTTACCAAAAGCGGTAAAATACCAGTTGTTAGCGCCGGGGTGGCGGAATAGGCAGACGCAGCGGACTTAAAATCCGCCGGAGCAATCCTTGTGGGTTCGAGTCCCACCCTCGGCACCAATCTGAATGTGGTTAAGCCTATATTTTGTAATGCTTTGAGGTAAGAGACTATGGTGAAGTTCTGGCAGAGGAGAAGGGAAGCGAAACTCAGTAGGCAGTGGGCAAAGCATGCTGGGCTTCCCCCTAAGGCTATCACCCAAAAGGAGACACCTGAAGATGCGACAATAAAGAGCGAGAAGAAGGATAGAGTTTATCTGTTCAAGGTTAAAATTCTAAATTTGGTAAAGAGGATTTTGAGATTAGAGTGAGCTTCCTGGGTTAGTTGATACCTCAGGGACGGAAAGCGCTTAGTTATTTCCCTTTTCTTCATGGTACGTTTGTATTGCATCAGAGCCGTCCTCTGAATAGATTCTCTTGACAAGTCTGTTTGGCTTAATATACTTCTTATGATAAAATACTAGCCATTAGCAGAAGGAGGATGCATCATGACTAAACATTTTGAGGGTGATGTTCAGCTATTGCGAGAGGACTTAATGGGCGAGCTGAAAGCCATTAACGACTACCAAAAGCACATAGATGTGCTAATAAATGATGAAGCAAAGCATGTTCTTGAGCACGTAAGGGATGATGAGAAGGAGCATGTTGCTGAGCTTATGAAATTGATTAGACAGCTGGACGAAACGCAAGAGGCAAAGTTCAAGAAAGAGCAACTGTGACAGGGTATCCTATGCCATGGCTGAGAAAGTTGTTTATCCTCTCTTCCTCTTTATCACCACACGAACCGCTTGCTCAATGTCTTTAGCTGTCAGACCGTATCTTTGTAGAAGCTCAGCGGGCTTACCCGATTTGGCATAGGTATCCTTAATAGCTACAAACTCCATTGGCACTGGCTGTTGTCTGGCAAGCACCTGAGCTACAGCACTTCCCAGCCCGCCGTGCTCCAGGTGCTCTTCAGCGGTAACAATAGCCCCGGTATCAGCGGCAGCCTTAATAATGGCAGCCTCATCAATAGGCTTGAGGGTAGGCATATTTAATACGAAGCAGTCTATGCCTTCATGGATGAGGTTTTCGGCGGCTTCAAGGGCGGCTGTCACCATAATTCCAATAGCAATGATGGTAACATCCTTACCTTGCCGCATAGTTACTGCCTTTCCCAGATTAAAGCGGTAGTCGTCATTATAGACCAGCGGTATTTTGGGACGGCACAGCCTGATGTAGAAGGGTCCGTAGTTGGCGGCAGCCGCTCTTATTGCCTGGGCGGTTTCAATAGCATCGGCAGGAACGATTACAGTAAAGCCGGGCAAGGAGCTAATCAGCGCTAGGTCTTCAATGGAGTGGTGTGAGGTACCGTCCTCGCCAACACTGATGCCACTGTGGGTAGTAACTAACTTAACATTGAGTCTGGGCTGAGCGATAGACATACGAATCTGGTCGAAGCAGCGACCAGGGGCAAAAACGGCGAAGGTGCTGGCGAAAGGCAGCTTACCCGAGGCTGCCAGCCCGGCAGCAATACCTACCATATTCTGTTCGGCAATACCGCAGTCAAAAAAGCGGTGTGGAAACTCACGAGCAAAAAATTGGGTCATGGTTGACCGGGATAGGTCAGCATCCAGCACCACAATATCTGGATTCTCCTTTCCCAGCTCAACCAGGGTTTTGCCGTAGGTTTCTCTCAGGGAAACTTCCTGCCGCATTTCTACTCCAGCTCCTTTAGTGCTATTTCCACTTCGGTAGCATTGGGGGCTTTGCCGTGAAAATCGG
>SDBU01008038.1_pt1 | contig 12063 bp, 8 predicted proteins | sample 2277071 | NCBI WGS metagenome assembly SDBU01 (sample SAMN10397929, study PRJNA504765) | marine sediment metagenome | isolation source: marine sediment core GS08_GC12, 126 cmbsf | place: Arctic Ocean: Gakkel Ridge, Loki's castle | collected 2008
ACTGAGCTACTCCCGCATCAGTCGGGGCGGGCGGATTTGAACCGCCGACCTCTTGGTCCCAAACCAAGCGCGCTAACCGGACTGCGCTACGCCCCGTCTGCTAATAGTATAAACTATTTGCCCCAAAAGGTCAAGCTGATAGGGGCAAATGCATGTGAGAGCAGACATGAGCAAACAAGAATGCAATACTCTGCGAATGAGAGAAGCCCTGGCAATCTGCCAGGGCTTCTTCCTTAGAGTTTACGGAAATCGAACTCGGATTCGGAGAACTCGACCAGGCACACTTACAAGCTTAGTCGATTGCCCTTCATGGTTCGAGGCAACCTCCCCAAAACACTGAATTACCGATCTTGCTTTAGGAATCCTATTGGGATACTTTTAGGTTTCTCATGCTGGCTGGAAACCCAGGTCTCTGTATATAAGTCAAGACTCTGGCAGACTCGCACAGCTTGATTCGGCCCACCACTATAGATGAGTTGATACAATAGCGGCATGCCACCGCGCCAGCGATATGCGGACGCAACCCCAGCGCTACCGCCTGCCAACACTGTCAGGTATCGTTCATCCTCCACCCGTGTCTGAAAACCTACACAATGTTGATGCCCGTGAAACACTAGATCGAAGTGGAACCGCCGCAACCACTCGATCACACGTCCCACCTCCCTAAGAATGCTATAGTCTACTCCACTTGTCCACCGATGTTGGGAGAGATGGTGATGCAAAACTGCCACTCGGATACACCCCGTGGGAGGCTCCTCTCGGCCCAATAACTCCCCTGCCACCTGAAGCTGTTGGAGGCCGATGTAGCCTTGCTCCCTGGGGTGACTACCATTTGAGTTAGGTACTGGATCTAGATCCTCGCAAGAGTTCAAACTCAGAATCTCCAAGTTCTCTACCCGGAAGACGTGAGTGTAACCGCCAGGCGACCATTCTAGCGGCAGACGTCGGAATCCTGACGGGTAGAATTTGTTCCAGATCTCTGTGTAGCTGGCTAGCTGTGCCTTTGGCTCCTCAGTGAATATAATCTGATTTTGCTCATGGTTACCTGGGCAAAGCACAACGCAGGAACGTTCTATGCCTAATTCGGCTGACAGATTACCTAAGAAGTCTACAGCTTGTTCAATGCCCTCTTTATCGCACTGAAACAGTAGATCCCCGCTCACTACGACAACTCTTGGCCACAAACATTCATTCTCAATTCGCAGCGATTTTAGATCCTGAACAAGGGTGCCCAAGAGTGTGACCCGATCATGAGGTGGGCGGCCAACTCCCGGAATCTCGCTAGGATGGTCCCAAGCATGTCCCTCTCCGCCAAAGTGGAGGTCAGTGAGATGCATGATTGTAGGAAAGGCAGGATGCGGTTCCCTGATATGAACGTGGGGCAGGACAGCTGGCTGGGATGAGTACAAGTCAAGCCAACGAGCCATCACTTTCCCAGGCGGTAAAATGCTATTACCATCGAGGCGAACAAACCCGCTTGCCAACGCTCCTTGGAGGGCCTTTGAGCATTGCGATGCCCCCATGGACAGGCTAGCTGCCAGCTCACGAATGGGGGTTGGCGTTCCAGCCACAGTGGCCTTCCGAATTACAGACTGAGCATCCTCGTTAAGGCTACTCCAGGATGCTTCCAGCATTTTAGCTAGTTCTGCAAGAAAGCGGGATGCTGAATTCTCAAGCACCTTGGTAGGGTCCCGCGTAGGGTTCTCGAGCAGGTCCCTCAGCAGGTACTGGGTGAGGCTTGGATGGCCGCCAGCCCAACTTCCAAGCAAGGCAGCTATGGCCTTTGAGGCGCCAAGTGATGGCGGAAGTTCGATATTTCCTAGCAGTTCCGCAACTTCGTCATCACCCAGTGGCTGTAACCATACATTTCTTAGCTGCTGCCAGAGATCGGAAACAGGGAGTCTCTCGAGGAGATTCTTCATCCGAATGTCACCACAGAAGATAGTACGTAGGTGCCGTGCGTGTAGGCGATGGCTGAACAGTTCATGCTCCAAATTGGCCAGTAAATCCTCGGCCCACGGCTGCTCACATAAGCGATGAACATCATCGAGAAATAGTTCGAGGGAAACAGGCTGATCCATTAGCGATTCAGCAGCCTGAATCATCCGTAATATCGGCTTGTCTGTGGTCGGCCCAACTCCCGCGCCTATGGCATTCCTGACCCCTTGCTCATCTTTCTCGCTGCCGTGAGCAAGCGCAGCGGCAAGCCAATCTCTGACCATTTCCACCAACACGAATGCGCTTGTCTCTAGGCCTGAGAATTGCACTATCAAGCAAATAGGATCGAAACCAGGTCTGGTCTCACGTTGATCGCGAATCTTGCGCAACAGCATAGACTTACCCATTCCGCGCTGGCCTATGACAGCGAAGGAATCACTCCGGTCCAAACCATGGTCGATGTCCTTGATCACCTCATCGCGGCCACAAAAAGTCTGGTCCGCCGCGTTCCGCCAGTGGATTGTTCTCTTTGTAAATGGCATAGGCTTGAACTCTTTCTCTCCCAGCTTTCTCTTCTTTAGCGGTCTAGCATATATTCTCGAAGAAGCTCAATGCCAATCTGGTACCATCCGTGTCTTTGGCTGATCAATTGGTAGCCAATCAGATGGTGAATAATGGTCCCAGCGCGTCGCCCCACCAGTTTTCGTATTTCTTCTCTTGAGACCTTCCTGCGTTTAGCGATAAGCTCCAGAACCTGCAACTCCTGGGTAAAGTCCCTTTCAAGTCGCTCTAGAATCTCGTCGAATAAACTGGAATCCTCTTGCATAAAGTCGGGGATAGCATCTTGGACCATGCGCTCATCAACTTTCAGGGGACGTGCTGGCCTGCGCTGGCAGATCCGGCTGCAAAGTCGGCGCGCGATGAACGGGTGGCCTCCAGTTAGTCCGTAGATTCTATTCAGCGCTCCTCCTGTGTAGCGGACGCCCATCCCGACGCCAAGCTCGCGCACCATGCTAGTGCACTCACCGAAATCAAATGGTGGCAAGAACTCCTCCTCATAAAACTTGTAAACCGGATTGGCAATCTTCTCCCACTGGGCCTGCTCTGTAATAGCCGGGTTGGCACCGGTAATAACGGTGACCACGTCTCGATGTTGCTGTGCCTGCCCTCGCCAATAGCTAAAGAAGTCGAGGTATCCTTCGAACCCTTTGGATACACTGCCAGCAGCGAGAAGACGCTCGACCTCATCGATGAGGATGACAATCTTTGGAGGGGAATCGAGTTTCGCATGGAGCAAAGCTTTCCGAAGTCTATTAAGATCATTGTCAAAAAGAAGAGAGATTGGCGTATCCAAAAGGGGCCCAAAGTTCTCGTAGACGCCGAACATTCTAAAGCCCACCTTTTTTGCTAAATTTGGATACTTCCTTCTGAAGTCTTTCGCAAGTTCATTCCCAAGTAGCCAGAACACATAGTTGCAACTCTTCGCCGCAGATGGAACGGCAAGTAGATCCACGTAGGCAACAAGATCAGAGTCGCTCTTGTCTCTCACCCGCCACAGGAATGATGTCTTGCCTACCTTTCTAAGCCCGAAAATCCCTACATGCCGGCCCTCACTAACACATGCAAATAGACTCTTGAGCTGACGTTCCCGCCCGAAGAAATGGCTACCACTAACCGGAAAATTATCTCGATAGAGGTCCCGCCGGAATAACCACTGGTCTAGGACATTGCGGAATTGGTTTGATGTATCAGCATCACCATCGAATGCCTGAAGCTCAATGGGAATGATGGTCGTGTGCTGTCCCCCGCTCTCAAGACGTCGTCGGAGGGCGCTCATCAGCGCCCTGGACGTCCTCACGATTAGAAACGCTAAACTCGGATCCGCTCGCTCCTCCTTGGTTAGAACTTCTAGCTTCGCATCTAGATTCCGAAGCTCCATCATTTTCGGTTCCGTTAATAGATGCCGGACCAGGATTGCCTCCTCCAGCCCGTACGTCGTGCGCAATTCCTCACTCGTGGGCTCAACTATAAAGTCTATGTTGTGAGTGTCTGGTCGGAAGATCTGCACAATGGCGAATCCGGCCCGCTCGAACAGCTCAAAGCTCCGAAATGCCCGAGCGTTGATCCGGATAGCATTGATTCGATGCAGGAGGTTGACCTCCTTGAGACTAAGTCCCCTGAGCCGGTTGGCCTTTTCCAAATTGTTCTTGGCTTTCGCCAATAGATCCCAGTTGATCCGCGCAGCTCGCTGAGTGGCCAACTGGAAGTACGCAGCCCCAAGCCATCGGTTGAGGTTAGCGCGACTGCCTTTTGGCGGGTCAAGGGCCAAGGCGCGCTCAAAGTATTTAGTGGCCTGTCCGGGATGACCCGTCTTGAGTTCCAAGACACCGGCATCTTCATGGAGCTTCTGGTGGTTCGGGAAAAGCGCCACTCCCTTCCGGTAGACTTTGCGCGCTGCCTCCGGTCGGTTTGCGCCCCTCTCGAATGCGGCAAAGCTGAGCACGAGTTGAACACCAGGAGCGCGTTCAAGACCCTCCTGGTAAATTCGACGAGCATCTTTCGATCGCTTCTGTTCCCTGTAAAGGAGAGCCGCAGCGAGATATTCGCTGGGGGTCTTCAACCTCGAGAGGGTATCCTCAGGCGATACGGCAGTGCTGATTCCTTTCTCAACAGGCTGCGACAACACCTCCTGCGCTTCGAGTTCCGCCTTGGCTTCCACAGGCGGTTGCTCACTGATTTCCTCAACAACAGGGGTCACCAAACGTCCAACAGGTCCGGGGCGCACCTGATCAAGCCGAAAGCGAACGAGAATCCCTGGCTTGATCATTGTCGGGTCCACACCATGCCCCAATGAGCGCGAGTGGACCAACACCTTGCCATGTTTCTCATGGTGCACAAAGCCATATCCGCTCTTAGTATCGAACCACTCGACCCGTCCTTCCAACCATTGGCGATCCATTTGATCTCTCCATAAGATTGATCATGAACAATGTTGAAGCTCAACCTCCACCTTAACTTATGCAAATTGTATCACATAACGAACCCTACGTCAAATCTCAAGAAACCAAGAGCGTGCGTAGCCGAAGAGTTTCACAAAGCCCTATGGGTATATGGGACAAGTCGGTTAACCTTACTATTTGTAGCCATCCCAAGCAGAGGTGGGGTTGACACCTTAGTTTGAGTTCCAACCCTACAATATGTTGTGCTCATCGCAGACAATACTCTTGCATGTTGTGATAGTGGAGTATGCACAATCGCTGCGCAAGCACGCCAATGTTATGGCTGGCTATTCGGTCCGAAGGGCTCGCAAGGTTTCCTTACTGAACGGGTTGTGTCCGCTTCGCAATGCCTCGATCCATGCTCTACGGTGAGCACCGTAGAGCACCTGAGGATACTCAGGCTGCGTGTCCAGCCAGGTTAGAAAAGCCTCGAAGTCGCTGATTGCCTCTTCGGTACGACCGGGGGCGTCGCGTCCCTACCGTCGGCGCACGGCACAGCCGACGCCGTCAGTGCCTGTGTTGGAAGTCGAGTGAGAAAATGAGGCCATGAGGAAACGGAGTAACGAGTCGCCCGTTGACTCGTTACCCCGTTATTCGTTGACTCGTTACTCACCTCACCCAGGATGTACTCTGATCCAACCAATCGGGGAGCTCAGACCCAAGGTCGAGGACTTTTTGCCATCGTGATCGGACATGTAGGCAATGTGCATCCCGCCGGGGGAGCAGGCGAGGCCGATGTCACGAGGATCAGCGGTACACATCTTTCCGATGCTTGCAGTGGAGCAGTAAGACGACGGACTCCTCAACACCAACTGCCTTTTCACAGGCTTGGGAACAATGACCTGGTAACTCATCGGACTTTCTCATGCCGCTGAGCCATATATTCATCAATGGTCACATAGTCTCCTGCCTGGTAAGCAGCGCGGGCTTCTTGAATCTCAGCTTGAACAGTTTGGTCTCGCTCCCACACTTCGTCCTCACCCTGGGCCATTTGCTCATCAAGCAGTTCCCAAAGCCGGCGCTTATCTTTCATACTTAACTCTCTCACGGTGTCAACCAATGCTTCAAAGGGAATCCATAGTCTCACGGTCTCTTGAGTCATGATCTTTGCTCCTTTACTTGAAACTCGCTTATGCATCAGTGTCAACTTAAGGCTCAAAGGCCCGGCCCCGGGGCGGCCCGGGGACGGGGTTTTGAGCTTAAACGAGCGACTCGTTACTCACCGCGCCCAAGAGATGCTCTGATCCAGCCAATCGGGGAGCTCAGGGCCGAGGTCGAAGACTTTGGTTTGGTCGCTGCCATCGGGTCTCATGAGGTAGAGGGCCCAGACGCCGTCGCGGTCGGAGAGGAAAGCGAGGTGTTGCCCGTCGGGAGACCAGGCGGGCAGGCCATCATTGGCGCCGTTGATGGTCAGCCGCCTGACGTCTGGAAAGGGCACTCCAACTGTGTAGATCTCCCAGTTGCCGTCGTGATCGGACATGTAGGCGATCTGCGTCCCGTCGGGGGACCAGGCAAGCCCGATGTCGCGGGCGTCAGCGGTGATCAAGATGGGACTGGATAGGTTGCCATCGGTGGTAAAGCGGATGCCGCAGTGTCCGCCGCCCTCGTCGCAGCCTGTGTAGGCCAGGTTACCTTCGGGCCCCCAGGACGGCGACCAGCCAGAGACCAGCTCCCTGGCCTCCCCCTGCCCATCAGCAGAGGTGATATAAATCCGCCACGTATTCTGTACCAAGTTGTAGATGACGAAAGCGAAGCGCTTCCCATCGGGCGACCAGGTGGGAGAGACAGCCTCATCCGAGGCGGTGATGCTTGTCTCGTTGTCCCCGCCGATGTCCACGACGTATAAACCGGGCTTCTGGCTCTGTCGCGAGCGAAAGGCGATTCGTTTCCCGTCGGGGCTGAGGCGTGGTTGGTCAGCAGAACTGGCCACTCTCATCCAATGCATGTCCTCTGCGTACACGACGAAGATTTCGTAGACCTCTCTCTCTTGATCGTAGACGGGTAGGGCGATTTTGCCCAGTGGTAAACCAGCGGTATATTCAGGGACAACGGTGCTGGCGATAGCGGGAGTAGGCGCTACCCCCAAACACAGCCGGTTGGCTTCAACTCTTTTTTCCTCCCCAGCTTCATCGAGCTTGATTTCGAGTGCCAGCGAGTATTGATCCTCTGCCGAACACCATTCGTGTTGATCGGCGTACAGGTCTCCTTTACTCATGTAGGCCTCATGCAGCCGCTGTATGACGTCCATGTAATCCGGCTCGATGCTGTACAACTCATAAAAGTTGGTGATAGCCTTGTCCCAATCGGCGCCCCAATAGCTTATCGCCGTCAGGTAGAGCGCGGCCAGTTTCCTCTGCTTTAGGACATCTTCGTGATCTGGCTTCAGCTCTAGAGCTTTGTCCAGGTAGCGCAGGGCCTCCTCCAGCCGCCCCTCGTTGATTAATTCTAAGCCCTGGTCATGGAAGGTCGCAAAGAGTAGCTCCTCCACAGCCTCCGGCTCATAGTCAGGATCCAGGGTGCGCAACCGCTCCAGCGTGAGGACTGCGTCGTCCCATTTGCCCTCATTGTAAAAGGCTTGGGCTTGACTGAACAAGTCGGCCGCGACCTGTTTGTGCATCTCGACCGTGGGCGTTTCCTGGGATTCGAGCTTGGCTTTAGCTTCGCTCAACTTCTCCTCGGCATCCTGGTAATCGGGCACCAGGCGCAGGGTCAGCTCCAGCTCGGCTACGGCCAACTCGTATTCCCCGTCCTGCAGACGAGCCAGGCCGGCAGCGTAATGCTCCTCCGCCGTCTCTTGGGCCAGACGGTCGCGCTTTTGCAGCCCGTGGTAGACTCCCAGCGCCCCGATGACCAGGATGACCACGAGCAAGAGAATGACGAAAAGGGCTAAGCCCTTAAGCCAGGTTGGGGCTGTTCGGCGATGTTGTGTCTGCGTGGCGATACCTCCCCCTCTGTCAATGGGTGAATTATAATCCTTTTCGGCTATCTTGTCCAGTTGGCCTTGACTTGTGTTCAGTATAGTGATATTATATGGGCGTGAAACGTGAAGCGTAGGAGAAGACGATTATGTTCGAGAAAGCTTTCGAAGCTATCCGAGAAGAGTTCTCAGGGCAGGCGGCCACGGGCTACGTGATAGACATCGCTCGCTATCACCGCATGCAAGCCAGCCCTGGTTTCCGCCGGGCGGCCCATTATTGCCTGGAGCGACTGCGCGAGGCGAGCGTCCAGACCGAGATCATATCCTTCCCTGCAGATGATACGACCCAGTACTGGTCGGCTCGCATGTTCCAGGAGTGGGAGGCCACGGAAGCCACCCTGCATCTCGTCGAGCCAGAGGATGAGCGGCGCAAGCTGGCCGATTTCCGTGCTTGCCCCATCTCCCTCATCCAGCGCAGCGCGCCTTTCGAGGGAGAAGCGGAGGTGGTTCTCCTGGAGGACGGCGAAGAGGGAGCGGACTATGAAGGGTTGCACCTGAAGGGCAAGATGGTATTCACCAAAGGCGATCTGAACCGGGTGCGCGAGTTAGCGGTGGAGAAACGCGGCGCTGTGGGCATCATCTCCGACGGCATGAGGGAGACCCCGCCCGTCCGCGCCCGAATGGACGTGCCCGACGCCATCCAGTACACTTCTTTCTGGTGGACAGGTCAGGAGAAAAAGTGCTTCGGCTTCGTCCTCTCGCCTCGGGAGGGTGAGAAGCTGCGGGTGCTGATCAAGAAGCGGGCTCAGGATGGAGAGCCGCCAGTCAAGGTTCGGGCCAAAGTGGTCAGCCGCCTCTACGATGGGGAGATCGAGGTGGTCTCCGCTCTGATACCGGGGGAAACGAATCAAGAAGTAGTGATCGTGGCCCATCTCTGCCACCCCCGGCCCTCGGCCAACGACAATGCCTCAGGCTCGGCCACGGCCCTGGAGATCGCCCGCACTCTACAAAAGCTGGTTAACGAGGGGGAGTTGGCCCAACCCAAACGAGGCATCAGATTTCTGTGGGTGCCTGAGATGACGGGCACTTACGCCTACCTTGCTACCCATGAGGATGAGATCGAGCGCATGGTGGCCGGTCTCAACCTGGACATGGTGGGCCAAAACCAGGAGCTGTGCGGAAGTTCCTTTCTCATCGAGTGCCCGCCCCAGGCTATGCCCTCCTTTGCCCCCGTTCTCCTGGCGCGTCTGCGGGAGGAGTTGTTGGGCGAGACCTCAGCCTTGGGGGGGACGGGAGAGTACGCGCTCTTTCGCCATGCCGTGATCCCTTTCTGTGGCGGCAGCGACCACTACATCCTCTCCGATCCCTCGGTGGGGGTGCCCACGCCGATGATCATCCAGTGGCCCGACAAATTCTACCACACCTCCCAGGATACCCCCGACAAAGTTGATCCAGCCATGCTGGGCCGCGTGGGGAGCCTGTCCGCGACCTACGCCTACTTCCTGGCCAACGCTGGCTCGCAGGAGGCCACCTGGTTGGGCTACGAGATGGCGGCCCGTTTCAAGCGAGACGTGGTGCGGCTCGTTCAGGAGAAGGTCACTGAGGCAACACACAGTAGCGAAGAGGGGGCTGATAAGCTGGTGGAGACCGTCGCCCTCCTGAGCAAGAAGGTTGCCTACCTGGTCGAGCGCGAGCAGCAGGCCCTGGCCTCGCTGAATCGCCTGAGTCCTGAGATCGCTGTTGAGGGGTGGCAGGAGGAAGTAGCCGAATTCGCCGAGAGGGAACTGGCCAGAGGCGAGGAGGCCATCGGGGTCTGCGCGGGGGAGCGGGCCGAACTGCCGGCGGCGTCGGAGCGGGAACTGGACGAATGGGAGGAGAAGGCAGCGGAGTTGGTGCCCAGGCGGCTATATCGCGGCCCCATCCCTTTGCGCCCCTATCTGCACCAATTGAGCGAGGAAGAACGGGAGCGGTGGTGGCAAATGCGCCAGGAGCACAAGAAGGGATTTCGTATCTTGCCTACCCTGGCCGTGTATTGGGCCGATGGAAAGCGCAGCCTGCTGGAGATCGCCGACTTGATAGAGCTAGAGACTGGCCAGCGCGATGTGGAGCTCCTGGTTGAATACTTCCAGACACTAGCCAAGCTCAACCTGGTCGAACTGGAGTAGCCAATATCCAATATCCAGTAAAGGAGCGTCGGGATGTACATCGGAACAAGGAAGAAGAGGAAGAGAGGATCTTCCCCCCTGCGCGTGCTCATCCTGTTGATACTCATCGCCGCGGGTCTGTACATCATCACTCAGCAGCCCGATTGGGTGCGCCCTTTCAAGCCCACCCCAGTCCCCACCAGAACCGCTCAGTCCTACCTGGTGGAAGGCCAGGCGTTTTTCCGCGAGGGAAAGCTGAACGAGGCCATTGAAGCCTACCGGACAGCGACGGAGCTCGACCCTGAGGACGCTACAGCCTACGTGCGCCTGGCCAAGCTGTTGACATTGCGCGGCCGCACCAGCGAGGCAGTGGAGCTGGCTCAGCGAGCCGTCGAGCTCGATCCGAGGAGCGCGGAGAGCCACGCCATTCTGGGCATGGCCCTGGATTGGGACGGCCAAATCGAAGAAGCCATCACCTCTTGTCTGCGCGCTGTTGAGCTCGACCCCAATTCGGCCGAGGCCCACGCCTATCTGGCTGAGGCCTACGTGGACGCAGGGCGCTGGGATAGAGCGCTGGAAACGGCTGAGGAGGCTGTCTGGCTCGACGACAACAGCGTTGATGCCCATCGCAACCTGGGCTACGTCCTGGAGAAACAAGGGGATTACGAAGGGGCCATCGCCGAATACGAAATCGCGGTGTCCCTTCAGCCTCAGCTGAGCTATCTCTACATTGGCCTGGGCCGCAACTACCGCGTGTTAGACGATTACGATCAGGCCATTGCCCAATTCCAGAGGGCCACCGAAGTTGACCCCAACAGTCCTGAGGGCTACGACCAATTGGGCTGGACCCACTATCACCTGGGGGATTACGAGTTGGCTATAATTGAGCTGGAGAGGGCTATCGAGGTTGATCCTGAGTACGCCAGTACCTACGCGCACCTGGCCATTATCTACTACGTGAAGCGAAACTACGAAGATGCCATCCCCAATTTTGAGCAGGCCATCGAGTTGGGAGGCCGGTCCGAGGAGTACTATTATGCGCTTGGCCTCTCGCATGTCTACCTGGGCGAGTGCGACAAGGCCATTCCGTGGTTGGAGAAGGCGCTGGAGATAAACCCTAACTCTGATCCGGCCTGGGATGGGTTGGAGCTTTGCGAGGGGGAATAAAGAGGGGAATAGCGGGAGTGGATGGGAGTCGAACCCACCTTGGCCGCTTTTGCAGCACCCATCAACGGTTTTGAAGACCGCGGAGCCCACCGGGACTCAACCACTCCCACGATAACGGCAGTGGTAATAGGATATACCATTTTCGCCATTTAGTCAAGTGCCGACTTTACAAATTAGCCAATTTGGTTTATAATATGCTGCGGTTGATTATCGACTGAGAGGGGACACTCTCAGTTTTTGTCATATATAAGCTGGTTTTCGCATATCGTGATTCAGTCGCTCCCTCACCGAACTCAGTGAGGGTTAATCTTTATCGAGTGAGGAAAGCATGGCCGCACAAACGACCTTCTTGACTCCAGAAGGGCTCAAAAAGCTGGAGGAAGAGCTGGAATATTTTCGCACCGTGCGTCGTCAGGAAGTCGCTCAGCGACTGCGTGCTGTATTAGAAGAACAGGACATCCTGGAGAACGCCGAGTATGAGGATGCCAAGAACGAGCAAGCCTTTGTTGAAGGCCGCATCTTGACCCTGGAGGAGATCCTGAAGAATGTGGCTATCATTGAGGAGGGCGGCCCCACTGACAGGGTGGGCATAGGTAGCCGCGTGACGGTGGTAGAGGAGGACGGGGAGCCGGAGACTTACCACATCGTCGGCTCCGTCGAGGCAGATCCCAAGAGGGGCCGCGTCTCCAATCAATCTCCCCTCGGCAGAGCCCTGCTGGGGCATCGTGTAGGCGATGAGGTCATCGTCAACGTCCCCGACGGCATCCTGCGTTTTCGGATAACCGCTATCCAATAGTCACTGGAATTTTGATATAAGCTCCAAGGCCCGTCCCTTCGACAGGCTCAGGACAGGCCTCGGGCCGCCAAAAACGCACCCGGGGACGGGTGCTAGAGCCTT
>SDBU01008039.1_pt1 | contig 12062 bp, 12 predicted proteins | sample 2277071 | NCBI WGS metagenome assembly SDBU01 (sample SAMN10397929, study PRJNA504765) | marine sediment metagenome | isolation source: marine sediment core GS08_GC12, 126 cmbsf | place: Arctic Ocean: Gakkel Ridge, Loki's castle | collected 2008
CTTCTGGCCTGGCTTGGGAATCGACATGGATTTACCCCCGGGTGTTGCACAATAGGCTGATCTTCGTAATGCAACCAATCACGGGCGTGGCTTCTGCGGCGTCTGTAACCTCAGTGCCTACTCTCACATCCAACACAGATCCCGGGGACAGCGTCGAGGCGGTTATCGTGAAATCCACGGTTGTCGGCGAGGCGATCAGCGCGTAGATGGTCGTCTCCGCCGTCGTGCAGAGATCGGCCGACACCGTATTGTCTTCCTCGTTTTCATAGCAGTTTACGTCGGCAAAGGCCGTTGTGTCCGCAACTGTCGTAATCATTCCGCCAACGACCCGGATCTTTACGGCTTCACCGGCCACGTAAGTCGGGGGTAGCGTCACCTGGAATCGAGCATAATTCCAGGTCACACCTGCGGCTTTCAGGTCTTCCGTTTGCAGCGATGGGGCGTTAGTTCCAAACGTGCCGCCAACTAGCCCGAGGTCATCGGTTGCGCCAGCGTTCGGCAGGATGACGCCGTAGTTGTCGTGGATACGACAGGCCGCTAGGTCGATGCCGTATTCCTGCAATGCCCGCTCGGCAAGCTGGTCAGTGTCGATTGCGGGCTGGAAATCGTTCACATGCGTGATTCGGCCCGTTGCCCTTAATGTGTCGGTAGTCAGTGGCATTGTATTTACCTTTCTTTTTGTGGGTTAAAACCCCAGATAGTCTATGAAGCTGAGTCGGTTGTACACCCGCTGAACGTAAACGTATTTTTCGGCCTGTACGTCCTGCGCATCGATCACTACGGTTTTTGTGTGAATGTCGATTAGGTCGTGGCCCTGTTTCGCGATGTCCGAAAGCGAGCCGATAGTCTGGCCTGTTACGTTGCGATTCATCGCAAAATTGAAGGTTACGGAAGCGGGGCCGTCGGCCGCTTCCGTCGTGTCCCCCTCGGCGCCGAGGAATAACACTTCCCCCGGTGGTCGAAGATGCCAGGTGAGAAGGTTCACCATTCCGGTGATGTCCTCCCAATAGTCCATCGCGGCCTCGGTGACCATCCCAGCCTCGTAAGTGAATTTATAGGATCGCATTTGAGCGGGAACCGTAATATCTGCGCCGGAGCCATCTTGGCCTATAATCACCGTGTCGGGTGCGTTCGTTCCGTATTTCGCGACCATGCCAAGGGATGCGCCAATGTGGACGGTTCCGCCGGTCGTGCGAAAGTTGAGTTGGAAGGCGTTGCTGTCTGGGAAATTCGGAAGCGGGCCATACGGGCACGTGACGAAAAACAGCCCGTTCCCCTGTGGTTTGATTTGGATGTCTTGAAGCCATGCGCCCGAGAAGAAAAGCGGCACGTTGACATTCAACCAGATGGCGGCGGCTTCCTCGTCGGGAAACTCGCCGCTTGTCCCGATCAACTGGTACTCGTGGACGACTTCGCCCTTGGCCAGTGACGCGGTCCCTGATTCTGGTTTGTGGTCGAATATGATAGCCATTACGCGAATCCTCCCATGGCCTGGAGTCGGTCCGCCGCAGCAGTATTTTTTTGTATATCTTTTCGCAGATCCTTCAGTTCTTTCAACTGATCCGCTGTAAGTTTTGCGGTTCTCTCTGCCGGGTCGTTACTTCTGCCGACCGATAGCCCGAGGGCCTCACCGGAGAATCGGGCGATTGATTGAGTGGCCTCGGAAACGGCGAAGTCCTCGTCTTTCAGCTTGTTCTCTGCGGCGGCTTCCCTGGCTGCCTCTGCTGCTTCAATAGCATCCGAAAGGGCCTTTTGGTTTGCGGTCTGCTGTTGCTTGGCCGCCTGGCCTCCCTGTCCGGCCAATTCCGTTTGTTTGCGTCGGAGATCCTCGATTTCTTTCTCACGTGCCGTTCGGGCCTCGTCACTGGCGGCCTGTCGGGCGTCTTGGCGTTCCTTACTGGCGGCCTGTCGGGCGTCTTGGCGTTCCGCGAGTTCTCCCGCCCTGTCCGCGCCGGGTTCGTTCATCGATTCTAGGATAGCACTCCTCGCGACCATTAGCTTGTTGGTTACGCCGGTAGTATCAATACCCACCTTGGCCAACGTCTCAGACAAAGGACTTAGCTGGCTCGCCACCTCTAAAAGGAAGCTGGCGAGTCCTTGTTTCATCTTATTAATGAGCTGATCAAATCCTGTTAGAATCCCCGTCCACGCGGTGTCGGCAGCGGTGACAATCCCCGTCCACGCGGTGGTGGCAGCGGTGACCACTGTATCCCAAACCCCGGAAAGGACGCCGACGCCAGATAGCCACGCTATTTTCAAGGCATTCATGGCGGACTCACCGGCCGCCGACCATTGGCCGGAAATCAGGCTCTGAATAATCCCGCCGAATGTGCCCGATGTTAGTTTGTCGATTTCCAACAGAGCCGACGTCCACGCGACCTTGACCCCCGCCCACATGACATCTACGGCCGCTGCGAGGTCTCCGGCTATAAGTGCGTCAGTCACGCCCCCGATTACCCTGTCGGCGAACGCCATCATCTGGCCAAGATCCTTCAATACGCCCCCCACGACTCGCCGTACCGATCCGCCGTAGGATTCCCATAGGGAACGTCCCGCCCCCGTGCGAATCTCCACGGCCGTCATTACTCCGGCTAGAACAGCCAATCCGGCCACGAACGGACTGACGATAGCCCCAGCCCCCGAGAGGACACCTCCAAGCGTCGTAAGTGCAATACCAGCGGTCCCCACCGCCGATGCGATCTTGAACACCTGAACAATAAGCGGCTTGTTTGCACTCGCCCACTTGGTAACAGCCCGGACAACGCCGGTCAATAGTTCTGCGCCTTCCGCCAGTTCCGGTCCCAGGGCAGATCCGATGGTGTTCTTCAGTCCGACTACCGACATACGAAGCGAGAAAAACGCGCGGGATAGCCCCAGCGCTGCGGACAGCCCCGCGCCGCTCATTAGATTGCCCGAAAGTTGCACCTCGTTCCGCCATCGCGAGAAGTCCCGCGTGCCGTCCCGCATGTCCCGGGCGAGGCGCTCCATCGACTCACCCGTCTGGTCGGCCACTCGGGCGATGATCGAGGCTTCCTCGGCGGTCAGGTTGAATCGCAAAAGGTCATTCTGGACACTCCGAATTCTCTCGCCGTACTTGGCCCAGCTCTGCGCGGCCAGTGTTGCGCCCCCGACAATGGCTAGCTTGATCCCGGAGGCTATGGATCCTATACGCAAAAGAGAGCGGCCGACGTTCTGTAACGCGCTGGACGTGCTCCGGGCTATCTGTCCTGGTATCGCAGCGGCAGACTTTCCGATCTCTACGGCCGACCTGGTGACCCTCGCGGCCATCTCGCCGGCAGACTTGGCCACCTTGACGGCCATCTGTCCGGCAGCAACAGCCACTCGACGAAGGTGGCCAGCCATTTTTACGAGTGCGCCGGGTATCGCTAGAATGGCGGCTTTGAATGCCTTAACTGCCTTGGCGGTCAGCCAGAATGGAGCCGTCACGATATTGACAGCCAACCTTAGCGACTTGAACGCCAGCACGGCGGCACGAATAACTACGACCATGGGGAAGAACGCCAGCATCAACGCCCTGACGATCAGCGGTAGCTCGTCCCATTTGAAGATGGCAAGATACACCACACCAGCGGCGGCGGCGATTGCAGCAAGGGGAACGACGATCGGTGCGGCGGCCGCCCATAGAGCGGCGAAGCCTACGGATGCGGTGCCGGCGGCAACGCCCGTAGCTGCGATGTTTGTGGTCGTTGTTGCGGACACTACCCCCAGCTTTTTCAATACGGATGTTGCCGCTATAGCGCCAGTTGCGGACGCCGCTCCTCTTGCTACGTTTTGGGCGACTTCTCCGGCAACAGATCCTCCGGACGAGCTGCCCCCTTCGGAAGATCCCCTGCTCCGCTCCAAGTCGGCGACCTGCTTGTCGTACCCCGTGCGGTCGAGGGTAAGGGTCACAAAAGCTCTGCCAGCTTGGATATCTTGTGCTGTTCCCGCCATTCTTCAACCGCCCTCGTTACGTTTTCTGGAATTACCTTGCCATCCTTGCGGATCTGCTCTTTTGCGATATGCACCTCGGGGGTGTCTTCGAGTGGCTTGCTGGAGCGTTCGGCAAGTTCGCCGGTCTCAACCCAGCAACCAAGCTGGTCGCCCTTTGCGTTGCCGGCCACCCGCTGGATTAGCGACCGTTCCCGGACTCCGACCTCTGCCCATTTCAGCTCTCGGTAGGTGGCGTCGTGGGGGTCGAGTCCGGTGAGGCCAGCGAGCCGCCAGCATTCTCTAATCGGGTCAAGATCGTTTCCAGTTGACGATCCAGGCCCACTCGAAACGCATCGCAGACCCGATCGTGCAGTGCGTCCCCATTCAGCTTGTCGATCACGACCTCCGCCCGTGCTGCCTGCTCCTTCTTCTCCGCCTCCAGCACTTTCAGCAACATCGGCCGCTGGGACGGCGGGGTAAAATCCACGACAGCCTCCTTTAGGGCTTCGCGGGCAGCCTCGAATACTTCGCCGCTCGCAACCGCTTCCCCGAATTGTTCGGCCGTAACTTCCCCCCCCTCCGATTCTTGGTCTCCACACAGAAGCCACAGAACTCGGGTGAGAATCTCCCCATCGGCCGTGGCGGACACGGTGCCCTCACCTGATGGCGTGGCGATCCGAATCCCAGTCGATTCCCGTACCTTCGCAAGCTTCGGGCCGGTGAGGCGGATTCGCCACTCGCGGCCGTTGACGTCCTTGAAAACAGACATTTTTCATCCCTCTGATAATTGGCAGTGGTGGCAGTTACTCCGAAGGCCAGGGCTTGAGCGACTGCCGGCGCCTTAGCACCACGGCCCCCGGAGACAGGGCAGTGGTTACGCGGTCGAATCGACAATCACGACCAGTTCCCAGTCTGGAGTGTACGTGATGTCGTTGTGGGTCACCTGAGAATGTAGGATCAGGTTCCCGGTGATCGGATTGGTCACCCCGCCCTCGATGTCGTAATCGACGGCCGCAACCCCCAGCAAAACCCCAGCAACGTCGACTTCGCCGACCTGGGTGTCGTTATCTTCCTGGAAATCAACGTGGCCACGACCAGTCGCCAGAACGTTCCCGAAGTCCAGGACGGTCCAGAACAACGCCACGGCGTCGCCGTCAATTGACGTTGCGATTTCCTTTTGCTTGCACAACACGGGTTGCGCGTCCGGTGTGGTGGGGAAATCATCCCCGGCCCCGGCACTGGTGGTGACGATCGCGTTCGTGGTGATCGTGACTGGCACGCCGTAGCGAACCTTGTTGACGCTGGTTTCTTGCCAGTAGAAATCATACGTCCCGGTGGTTTGGCCGTGGCCTCCGGTAAGATTGCCGGTGACCTCGTTCGCCGCGCCCTCGGCATAGTCGGTCATTTGGTTCGCGGCGTTGAGCGGTATCGTGGCATCGGGCCCGCCCCAAATGCCTGCGTTGTCGGCCGTTCTGGCGATTTTGGCCGTCCGGCTGTTATAGCCTGGCGCGCTGTACGTTTTCTGAATTGTCCCTGTGGGCATCGGATAGGCTCCTATTTTCAGTGGCAGTGTTTAGGGTGTGAGTTAGACAGTCGGGACGCGGTGCGAACGGTCCACGGTGGCTACGTAGGCGTGGTCTTGCTCGGCCGACAACTGTGCGTCCCGGTCGATCGCGATATCAACATCACAATCAAACTCGGTGGTTCCCGAGGCCAGATCCAGAACCCGCATTGAGATTACCCGGCTGGCCGGCGTCTCGTGCGTGGCGGCGGCCTTGAGTGTAACAAGGTTGCTGTTGTCTGGGACGTTCAGTGAATTGAACGTCACGACCTTTTCGAGACTCACGGCCCGTTTGGTGACGCGGGGGAGCGTCGTACCGTCGCCACGGGCGATAGTGTTGCCGTACTCCACGGATTCCGTGACCTTGATGTTGACGATATCGAGGACTTGGGTTGCGGCCTGGGCTCCTGCTGTCCCTATATACAGGATCTTCTCAAAGCCCATGATTGCTTGATTTGTAACGGCCATAATCTTGGCTCCTAGTTTTTAAGTGAAAGAACTGCTGGTTTGATTCCCGCCCTCGAAACTTCCAGTCGAGATTGCCTGCTCGAAGGCTGGCCGCATCAACGGTCGGGCCCACCGCGACCCACTAGGGGCTGTACGACTGGCGTGCCCTTCCAGGAACTGACCGAATTTATCCCGCCCGGCTTCGGGGTCGTAGGTTCCCGCAAATTCCAGCACGCTGCCCCGTAGTCCGACCACGGAGAATCGGGGCCCAGCGAGGACTTCGTCGCCTCTGGTGGCAATGGCGATTGATCGGTCCAGGTCGCCAAAGTGCTCGTGTGGCGGCGTGCCTGGCTCCGACGGGCCCTCTGCCTTGATGGTCGACGCCCTCGCCATCCGCACGACGTCCCGAGCAATCCGCAGCAGGATCAATTTTCCCACGTCGGTCGCGAACTTTTTCAGCTTCGGTTTATCTGGGTCAATGCGGAAAGACATTACGAGGCGTTTTCCTTGAACACGAAGGGTAGGTGAATCCAACCGAAATACAGACCTTCCTTGATCTTGTCCGGGTCGTAAAGCTTAACCACCGGTTGGCGAGAGGGGTCCCACGAGATGTCTGTCTCGGTCGTGAGGTTTCGCCCGGCGGCAAACATAGCGAAGATCTCGTACAACAGATTCGCGTAGGAGGTGATCGCGTCGCTGTCGACGCTGCTGTCCTCGTTGCGATCAATCGGCGAGATCTGCCGCCTGATCCCGATCGCGACACTGATATTGTGCTTGTACGAGGTCGGGGTGTAGAGGCTCAACCCTTGGTCGCTGGTCGGCACTACGTCGACAGTTAGCGTATCCTCGTTCAGGTCCTCGAAATCGTTGATTTCTGAGGCAAACGAGAATTCAGCGGTGAACTGTTGCGAAAGCGTCTCGGCGACCACGGCCGCGTTGATGTCGGCCGCCACCGCCTTAGCTGCTCGGACTGGTAGGCAGTCGGGCATTATGTCACCTTTTTGGTTGCTAGTTTCCAGTAATCTCCGCCGCCGTAACTCTCAACGGGAGGGATCCGTCCGGCTGGCAGAACTTCCCATTTCTGCCCCGCGTCATCGGCCAACCGGTCTCCGGGTCGAGGCTCAACCGCAGTAGATGAGATCTGGTATGTCGATTGTTGCACGAACCAGAACCGATCGACCATCTTCGTGGACTTGTTGTCTGTCTTTGACACCTCATCGACTTGGGCATCCCACGACGCGGTAACGTCCGTCGTCGTGTTCGGCCCGCGCGTAATGCTGACGGCCTCCCCGAAATGCTCGTCGAGCATCAGGGAAGCGCCGCCAGCTATCATTGCGTCGAAAATGGCGCCCATGGTTACGTAGCCAGCGTTCCGTCGATGACGTTGGAGAACAAGTGACCGAGAGAGGTGTACATCACCCGCTCCTGGGTATCCATTCGGACTCGGACGACGTCGCCACGGCTCTGGTCTTCGTAGTAGGTCTCCGTCTGGCCGCCGATGGTCGAACCATCTTCGCCCCAGTGAATCGTCCGGGCGCAAGTCGGCTCTTCGATCCGGTTGGTGTTCGCTCCCTTGAATAGGAAAGCGTATTCGTTCGACCAGATTTGACCGATGGAAACGGTCTGGCCTTCGGTGGCCGTATCCTTCGAGCTGTCGGCGACGATGATTTCCTTGAGGTCGAAGCAGTTGGCGAGAATCTGCTTCGTGATCATCGCGGGCTTGATCGTCTCGCCGGCTCCACTGGAGGCGATCTTTGTCGTGATCTCGTCGACGTTGCGGAGGTTGTCGAATTGCCGTTTATTGACCTGAAGCGTGTCGGGATAGATTCCGGTAGCGCCCCATACGTCCAGTTTCGCGCCAAGGACATCAACCAACGGCGTGGCGTTTGTCCAGTCATTCCACTCGTTGTCGATCACCGTAGTTTTTGCGGAGCCGGTAAACGTGCCGGTGTTGTGCAACAACGCGGCCACGCGGATCTCGTAGGCTCGCAGCACCTGATTTAGGGTGATCGATGCCGAAACCGTCTCGAAGTCGAACCAGTTTCGGTAGATCTTCGCACGGCGACGGTCGATCGGCATCTCGATGCCGTTTTCTTTAGTCGCATAGGTCTCATCCTTGAAGCTGAAGTTTACGCGGCTGTAGTTACCACGGTTATCGCGGCCGGTTGTCGGCGTTTGTCGCAGATCCTTAAGCGGGATGATTCCCACGGTGCCGTTTTGCTCGGCAGCCTCGAATACCGGGGCCATGCTGTTGGCGATGAATCCTAGACGATCCATCTCAACATCGAATTCAAACATCATCCCGAGGTCGGGACGGTAGCCATTGAGAGTTGTTGACGGTGCGGGCATCTTACTTGGTCTCCATGAAAAAGGGGCCATGCGGTTTCCCCGCACGGCCCCCAAAGACCAAGCGATTTGGGTCACTACTCAGGGGATCAATCCTGAGGTGGCCCTGGAAGCCGTGCGGATCAACCGCACAGCCCCAAGGTAGTTGGTTGGTTAAGCTTCAGTCGGTCCAGCGTTGGTTCCGGATGCCATATTTCCGCTTTCGATAATCACCCAGTCGCCACCGTCCCACATGAGCAAGACGTATTCACCCGCCAGGTCGAACGTGAGCGTCGTGGAGGCACCCTTCAGGCTCACGGGCGTCACAACGTCGTTGTTTCCAGCAACGGTCATGATGATCTTTTTTAAGTGGCCGATAACAACGCCATCGGCAAGAGTCTGCGTCGTGGCTCCGGCGTTAGAGTCCAGCCACGAGGCGAAATTCGTGATCGGAATCGCGGCCCCAGGCGTAACCACGGCGGCATTTGCGCCCGTCGGCATGAACGTGGCCTGGATGGAACTCGGACCCGCGATGCTCCCGGTTAGGGTCAGCGAATCCAGCGCATCGCTGCCAGCGGTCGCGGTAACCGAAGCCGTTCCGTCAATCTGAATCTCGTACGTGGTTCCGCCAACCACATTAACGGATGCCGTCGTGCCATCGTGGTTTCCGTATTCCACGTAGTCGGTGATTGGGGTCGTATTGGAGTGGATTATAAACGCGGGATGAGTGCCGGCCGAGCGCGCCCAATCGGTGTCGACGGCATCCTTGTCCGTGAGGTGGAACTGCTGGCTGGTGTCGTCGAGAGCCAAAACAAAGGCGTGGTCTGAGTCGTCGGCCGTGCTGAATCGCATCAGCACGTCATCGCTACCACCAAAAGCCAGGTCGATGTCATCGGCCATCGTGTTCACGGTCGTGAACGTCTGGGCCAGTCCCAAGCAGGCCAGGGTACTGGTTACCTCCGGCACGATCATCGTGGTGTCGCCCGAAAGCGTGGCTTCCGTTGTCAGGCTCGTGGTAAAATCGCCGGTGCCACCGAAGGCGGCCAGCAATCGGATTTTTGGCGCGCTTGAATCGGTGTCCACTTCAAAGGCGGTGGCCGTCGTTCCGGAAATATCGGTCGAGATGTCGCTGTTGTGAATCCCCAACACCTCGAAGATATCGCCGGTGGTGGTGGTCGTTTCCATCGCCTTGCCTTCGACGATGGAACCGGAAGACGCTACCTTCCCGGCTGCCGCGGCATACACAGTATTTCCGCCGGTGATTACCCCCGTAGCGTGCATTTTCCGCGTGCCCTGCGCGTTAGCAAGCAAGATAGCGACGGGGTCACTGGCTGCCGCGACGAACGCTTCAGTGACGCCGATACTCGGATCGGACGCGCCGGCAACGTTTACCGTCGGCGGCGTGGTAGCGCCGTCGGTGATTTTCACCCGCAGATTAACGCCGATGGAGGCGGCTGCGATATAGGTTTTCCGTGGGCCTTCGATCATTTGAGACATATCTGATTCTCCTAGTTAGGTTCGTGTTGGTTTGGGTGGAATTACTCGCGGCCGGCGTTGGCTGCCTGGACAAACTCCCTGTGCGATTCAGGCTCGTCTCGGACCGTCTGCGCAACGGCCTGGGCCCTGGATGCGCCGAGCTTCATCCGCTCGTTGACTGAAGCCATGAAGCCCGAGGATGCCCCGCTGCCTTTCGGGGCCCCACCCCCGCCACCAGCGGGTGTCACTCCGGCCTTGGCCTTCGCTTCGGCGGCCTTCTTTTCCTCGTCCTCTTCGGCCTTCGCTTTGGCTTCGGCTTCCTTCTTCTCTTCCTCCTCGGCCTTGGTCTTTTCTTCGGCGTTCTTTTTGAACTCGTCGAAGTTGGCCTCGGATTCCTCCAATTCCTTGGTCTTGTCGTCGAGGGCCTTGGCGTTCTCTTCGTCGAACTCGGCTCGCGCCTTGTCCAGCGTGTAGCCCGATGCCTGGCACCTGACCAGGAAATCGGCGGACGCTCGGGGAAAAGCGGACTTCAGTTCTTTGAAAGTTGCATCGGCCATATCTGGCTCCTTGTGTTTGTGAATGGTAGGCGGTTTTGAGAATCTGCGTGCATCGAATTCAGCCGCCACTTCCAGCGATGCGGTTACCTCGTCAACGAAACCCGCTTCGAGGGCTTGGGGCCCCGTCATCCAGGTTTCGGCGTCCATTAGTTGGAGGATTTCTGCCTTTGGCTTTTTCGATTTCGCGGTGTAGACCGTGGCAAGTTGGTCTTTCATTCCGTCGAGAAGATCGGCCATCTCGCGTAGGTCTTCGCCGTCTCCCGCCGCCTGATTGTGCGGGTTGTGAACCATTAGCCAAGCGTTCTCGGCCATCTGGACCTTGTCAGCTCCACACACAACCAAGCTCGCAATCGACAAGGCCATGCCGTCGATCACAACCGTCGTTTCTCCTTCGTAGCTACGCAACAGGTTGTAGCACGCCAGGCCGTCAATGACATTCCCGCCCTCGGAATTCAGGCGGATAGTCATCGGCCCGCCGTCGGCCTCTGCCAGTGCCTCCCGTAGGGCTTGCGGACCGAATCCGGTTTGGCTGTCGATGTCCGAATAGATGGCTATTTCAGACATTGGATGCCTCCGGCGCCGTCGGCGCTCCCGCTGCTTGGGCGTCATCGGGTTCGGCTCCTAGTTCGGTCGCGCTGCCGACGTTGACGTTGATGCCCTCGGGCATTGGCGGCTGATCGACGTCGCGCCAGGTTATCGGCACCCATCCGTTTCGTGCTTTATTCCGGACGTTCAGCCGGTCCGCCGTGTCTTGGGCGCTGTTGATTCGGATCTCGTAGTCTTCGTGGCATTCCTGAAGGTGGACTCCGTAATCCATGCCACGCCGAGCCGCCAGACGTCGCGGACTGGTCAGGTGATTGCGAATCTGGATCAAGTCGCCGGTCGCGTCTTCTACTGGCTGGATGTACGGCCAGCCGGCCGGGTGCCACACATGGCCGAACAGGTCGATTCCGCCAGGACGCCGGCGGGTATTTTCCTGCTCTTGGAGCGTCTTTCGCAAAACGGGAGACTCCGCCGCCCACTGTCGGATCTTCCATCGGTAGACCGGCGTGTGGAACGATTGGATCAACCATCGCTGAATCTCAAGCCAACGTTGCCGGGCCTGGTCGATCGACCCCCGCCAGCCAGAGAAGTTTGTGTTGGTCGCGTCCAGCATGAGCACCTGAACCGGCAGATCCAGGTTGACGGCGATGATTGACAAGATCAGGGTGGCGTGTTGGAAAAACTCCTGATTCGGCACGTTCGGGCTGTGCCATTTGAGCGTCTCACCCGGGTAAGCGAACATTTCCATCGCGGGCGCCCAACCGGCCAGTTCCCGGGTTTCCCCCTCGGGTCGCTGCTCGGTCCGTGTGTCTTGACCTCCGGCGCTGATCTCGGGAGGATTCATCCCTCCCTCGTATTCGTGCGTCAGCACCGCCGAGGCGGCCATCTGCGCCTTGACCAGTTGAGCAAAGAACAGGTCGTCGCCCATCCCGGCCGTGTCCATCGGCGCCGTGAATGCCGATACGCCCCGGGTCTGGGTGGTGCGGTCTGGCATGTAGTGATGGAAAACCTGACGAACGCCGTCCACCCGGGCAGGGTAACGGGTCATTTCGCCCACCTTGGGCACAGGGTAGTACGCCTCTACGTCCTCGTCGGCGATCCAGTAGGCTTCGCGACGACGGGGCTTGTCTGTGTCGTTTAGCTGGACGCCATGAACGATATTTCGACGGGTGCGGTGGGGGGTCCGCATCCTATGGTTTTCGATCTGTTGTAGCGTGCCG
>SDBU01008040.1_pt1 | contig 12060 bp, 21 predicted proteins | sample 2277071 | NCBI WGS metagenome assembly SDBU01 (sample SAMN10397929, study PRJNA504765) | marine sediment metagenome | isolation source: marine sediment core GS08_GC12, 126 cmbsf | place: Arctic Ocean: Gakkel Ridge, Loki's castle | collected 2008
AACCTTCTCAAACAACAACCCAGACTGCCGCTGACTAGCAGCAATAATCATAGTCACAGTCCCAGGGTTATCCAAAGCCAGCTTCACAGCCTTCTCACTAATAACCTCAGACTTCCCCACCTGCCGCCCCGACCGAATAGTAATATTCCCATCCGTATCTAAAACCTCACGCTGCCAAGCATCCCACACCCAACTCATACAGGATCCCCCGCGCCGCTCTCCTTCGGAAACGCCTTCAACACAGTCTCAATACCCTCGATACCAAACTCAACCACACCAAGCTGCAGCTTAAGCTGAGTCCGCTGACTCTTCAACTCACCCAATGTCAAAATCCAATCATCTTTGCTTAACTCCATTTTTTTTACCTCCATCATAAAAATTTCTGCACGCCTCAGCATACACAACACACACAACAAACAACATCCGCTAAAGCAACAACCTATTATAAACGGGCGCAGCCCGAACGCAGTGAGGGCGTGCGCGGCCGCAGGCCGCGCACTTCCCCCCCAGCGGGGGGGTTAGGGGGGGCATCATAATCGTCATCATCACATGATTCAAGTGCTTCTTTTAGAGCGCCATATAGCGCGACCCGAGCCAATACAGGCAAGGGCCTAAAAGCAGCGCTTGCATCATGTGAAAACCGTGTTCCATGCATATGAACACGCGTTTCCCTGATTCCCCAAAAGGAAACCGCATGACGGATGCGGTAAGGGTTATGACACCAAACACATGAAGCCCGAGTTAATAGGTTGTGAGCGCCAGCGAATGTTGTTTGTGAGCGAAGCGGAGGGGCTTCAGTCTTTTCTCTCAGCTTTCTGTAAGGTCTGTATTAGTCAATTTAAGCCGTTTCCCGTTATATACTTTAATCCAGCCCAAAGTAATCAAAGCCCTCCTATTACTCCTGTAAGTAGCAGGGTCAGTCCCACACTCATACATAATAGCCCGCTTAAGCTCAAGCCAACGCGGCGTATCATTACCAGGGCAGCGCTTCCTAAGCCTCCACAACACACGCTCAAGCTTAGCAACACTCACCGTAAGTCTATCCTCCTACAATTAGGACACACCCATCCCCCATAAACAACCCCACAATTTGGACATATCTTTGACCTCATTTTGCCCTCTTAACAGCGCATCGTTTGCCTGGGTGGTGCTTCTTGTGGTGTTTAAAGTACCAATCACTCAAGCCTTTATACTTCTTCTTGCACCACTTGCAAGCCCATCTCTTTTTCAGTCTCATTCTAGCACCCACTTCAAAGAGACTATGGCCTGCGACAACTCAGGCTTTAAACGGCTATCAGGGCGGCAGGTGTGAAGCCAAGTTCCCAACAGCGCAATCTCTGTCCGTATCTCACTTTCTGTTTTCATTTTCAGTCCTCCGTTTCTTTTTCTATTAACCTATCAATCAGCGCTAACAATCCCTTAGTAAGTCGCTCAGTAGCCACCACCTGCCTGTCAAGCTGAGCCTTTAAAGCAGCCAGCTTAACATCAAGGTCCAGGCTAACAGGGCTTCCCTGCAGCATATCCACCAAGTTCTCAACACTCAAAGGCACCTTAATCTTATGCTCCACCCGCAAAGCCAACCGCTTCTGATACACCTTAAACTGCGCACACAAGCTCTCAACAGTCACACACCGCAAACCATCAAGGCGCAGGTTAGCGTAGTCTTTATTAAACTCAACAGTCTTAATGAACACCTCACTTTCATAAATCACCGCATCACTGTAATCCGAAACCAGCTTAGAAAAGAAACCATACACCATATTAATCGACGCGACGTTCAGCGGAGTATCACACGACACGCGTAGCGTAGCCTGCCCCTTAATACTAATCGTAAACTCACAGTTGATAAGCCCAAAATTATACGTTGCGCTAATAGTCTTGAAGTTATTGTGAGAGTTACCCAAATCCGTAGACATCACCAAATTATGAAAATTCCAAGACAACAAATCTCCATGTGCAACGCACCCCCCGTCCCCCCCTACAACAACTTTGTAGAAGCCCCTCATGATTTTCTTAACACCCTGCAATCTGGGCAGAATACTCTTCACAGTATTCACGTTTATCGACGTACGCAGAGCAATCGTCTTAGGAGTAGTACCCTCAGGATATGCACCCAGACATCGCAGTATCTTCTCGTGTTTGGGGAAGATACCACCTGTACAAGTTGAAACTTTAAGTTTATTATTCATGTTCGGTTTCCGGTAGAATCCTGTCAATCTCCCTTCTTGGAATCAGGACTTCTTTGCCAAATTTATCTACACCCCCAATGTGAGTGTGTGTCTCAGTATTAACAGAAAGAGTAATGATACGCCCCTCTACAGTCCTAATCTTATAAATACCCTCTTTCAATTTCAGATTCCTCCAAATTTAATTAAAATGCAGTACACACCTGGCCAGGATAAACGTCCCACCACCGCCAGCCGTCACGTTCTCTATACAATGCCCTAACTCCTCAAAATGAGCAGCTATTCCAAGCGCCGGGGGCGCTCCCTGAGTTCTTGCCAGACCTGCCTGTCCTGTACCAACCCAGTTCCCCCTCACTGCCGCGACATTATCGTCAAACATGACATCAGCAATACCACTAACAACAACCCACGCTTCACTGCCATCAGCCACTCCGCCATCTAAAAACACCCCGAAACATTCATCGTCAGTTGCAGCAGTAAGGATCACCGCATCATCAGTAGCAGGGTCAGCCCTAACCAACTGACCCGCAACAGAATTAGCGCCTGTTTTGTTAGTAAGCAACACCGCAAAACCACCTGTTCTTGTCATCTTGGTCTTTTCGCCAACCTGTAGATCACCAGTTCCTGTTCTTATCTGGCCGTCCGTCTGGTCATGAGTAAATGATAACCATTCAGTAGTGGATTGGTTAGCTGAATGGAAAAAAACTGTTGGGTTGTCCTGGTCTGGATGACCAAAATTAAAGCTAGTATCATTTTTGTCACAAACAATCAGGGCCCTTCCTTGTCTAATCCCCTCTTCATCATCATTTAATCCAATCATCAAAGTATCAAAAGCGGATTGAATACCTGAATGTTCTATCACAGAAACCTCATAACTCGCACTGCCAAACTTTACACTCTTACCTGCCCTCACCCCTATCCCACCAACATTAAAATATACAGCCATAGAATTACTTGGCGAAAAATAAATAGTGCCTACATTACCTCCAATGACACCTAAACCCAAATCATCTATACACATATTGAGGTATGATGCCGCCTTGTCATCAAAACCATTAACCCTAAGACCAGCTACTGGCACCCCCGTCCCAAAAGTAGGGCCGTCAGCACTTTGGTTATGAGACAGAAACCCCTTCCCCGTGCCTATAACAGCATCTGTTTTATTATGCGCAAAAGAAATCCACTCAGTAGTCGATTGGTTAGCCGAATGAATAAACAACGTAGGGTTAGGTTGGTGTGAGTGATTCCAATTAAAGCCTATGTCTCTAGTTTCACAAATTATCAGCTGGCGGTCTACATCATCCACAGTAAAAAGCAACTGCCCGTATGATGAATCATACTCTATTTTAGCATCATACAAAGAACCAAACGCCAACGACATATTACTATACACCACTGCAGAAGAAGCAAATATAGCAGTCCCATTAAACCTATGCGCCTTCCCCACCTTAAAAAAAGTATTACCCTCAAAAAAAGAGGTTCCATTAACAGTTAAATCTCCTGCCACGTCTGTGTCTCCACGCTCATTAACATAAAAAACAGGAATAGTATCTGCTACGTTCCAAACTGCAAAGAGACCAGTCATACCCCCAATAACAACATCTATATAATCTGTTCCTTTAATTCTAATTGCATCAGCACCATCAGGATTCACCTCAGACACCAACTTTCCAAACGGCAGTGAAACGACACCAGCGGTTATCTCCCTAGAACTCACCACCTTCGTCTTAATATGCGGGTCAATGTTCTCCCGAACATTATCATAACCAGCACTACCCGCACCTCCCGAAGCGGGCCGTGCGGTTTTGACAGTATCAAATATCTTCTTGCTCAGCCTCATTCTGCATTTCTAAACTTATTCAAGAGCTCTGTAGCACGTTCAGCTTCGCGTAGTTGAACAGTAGCGCCCTCCATCATAAGAATTAACTGATTCACTTCTTCCTTTTCTAGTTCTACTGATACCAAAGGTATCACCTCCGTTTCTTTTTAAGTAGCTGTTGTTGATAAAGGAATATAATAATTCACATCATCAATTTTGATTCTCAAAGAGTGCGTTATACCGCTTGGTGTTTCATTAGCGAATATGTTATTTGCCCCTACTTCCATCCCAGTCAGTTCAAAAAAAGAACCTTTCAAATTAAAGTCAGTCTTTGCCGTAGCATCACCACTCACCTGAAACCACTGAAAACTGATATTACTATTGACTGTTGTACTTGCAGCACAAACCAACTCATGCTCTGCAACAGTAAGATGCCCGCCCGCCTGAACAGTAGAAGGCAGTTTCAGCTCCATACAATGAGCAGAAAGCAAGCCCGCAACACCCCCAGTTGCCAACAAATCAACATAAGACTTGCTTGCATTAAACCAACCCCCCAACTCAACATTAGATTTAGAAGAAAAAAAAGCATTCCTCCCAGTTCTCCCAGCAGTCTTTTCTGTAGTCTCTACAACAAGCTGTTTCAGAACCAGTGAATCTTCTTGAATATTACCCATTCTGTTTCTTGACCTTTTTCTTATTAGAAACCTGACCATGCGCTGTGGGGTGCGCAGAGTCAGGTCCGAGTTGTGCATTGCCATGACTAGAAGCTTTACCAAATTCAGCCTTGAGAACATCAGGAACAGGCCGGCCAGAATCAACCAGTTTATCAAACATCATCTTTCTGTTTTTTTCACTCATCTTTTAGCTCCCCTGCTCGTAAATGGTAACTTGCTGACCATTCGCGCCAGGAATAATAATCAGCGTTGAGGCAGCCTTTAAGGCAACCGCAGTGATGATAGCAGCAGTATCTCCAACACTCCCATTGTATAGCACTGTTGCAGCACCCATTTAAACACCCGTGATTGAACAGATAGCATCAGGATTGACAACCTGTATCATGCCAACCTCCCACACCCTAATCGTGGTCTTAATACCAGGGTCATCTATTGTCACGACTTGTAAGCTCACAACACTCTTCCAAGTGCAAGCCTCTTTAGCCACAACAATCTGCGAACCACCCTCAGTCACTGAATTAGAAGAGATCACAGTCAGGCCGAGCAGTTTACCGACGACTCCGTTCCTTGTCACACTATCGGTATAAAACTGCCCAGCGTTTCTCACGTTGGCATTACCCAACAGCTCAGCATAATTAGTAGGGTGAACCAATAGAAACCCGTTCTTGTTTGGATTATAATTATCAATTTCAATCAGCGCTTTGCCGTCAAGAATGTCCTGTATGGGATCTCTATCCGCAATAACAGCATTGTTCCAGGTGGCATTTGCTGCCTGAATATTACCTGCCTGAGACAAAATGTTAGAAGCGCACTCAGTATCAACACTTTTAGCGACCGCCCTGGCAATCCTCAAAAGTGTCCTGGCAATCATAGGAACATTATTTGTTTTGATATCCTCCCAAGACAGCACGCCTTCCATACCGTGCTTAATATTTCTCCCAGAAGCCAATGTCCAGGTAACCTCACCATAAGGAAAATTAGCAAGACGAGGAACACCCTTAACATCACTGCCCGTTCCGCCCGTAAGGTCTGCAGCAGTCTCTTTATAATAACTTTCAGTCCAAGCATTAGAACTCTCAATCATGCAGAGCTGCTTCATCTTATACTCTTGCAATGCAAAGCCTTTAACAATACTTGAAAAGTTCTGTTTTCTTAAGTCCGCTTCTCCAGTTGAGTCTGCCATTTTACAACGTCCTCACACGCACCAAAGTTTCAGTAGATGCCCCGCTAGTCTCCAACGACTTGCCTATGACATAGCCGTTCTCATCATCCAGAGTATCAAAATCATCAATCTCATTGCCAGCCCCAGCACTCACAACATCAGCCCCTAAGACCGCAGTCCCCCCAGCCACTGTATCAAGTAAAAACAACCCGTTCGTATAGACACCAATGGTTGTCTGACCATCATTAGCCACCTTCTCAGAAGCTGCAATTCCAGCTATAGCCTTATTAGCCGCAGAGTTAGCAATAACCGTTCTTGGATCTGTCAATTCCATGATAGTACCCTTCGGAATTGCAATAGTATCATCACAAGTGAACCTTATCACGTCACCCTTATCTCCTAGAAGTTCAACAATTCTTGCCTCATTAGCCATAGCATAATCACCTATGGAGTACTTAACACAAAATAGTATATAAACATTTCTAAAAAAGAGCCCCAAAAAGGGGCTATTTCTTACTTTTCTTCAGGAAAAGCGTCCTCAGCCAACCCTGTACCTTCCAGGTAAGCCTTCGCAGCTTCCACCTGCTGTTCTTCCACAGTCTTTTTCTGCGCACCAGCATCAGCCTCACCTCCCAAAGTCGCCTCAACTTTCATACTCTCCTGCTTATCCAAGAGCGTAGCCAGTTCTTTATTACCAGCCTCAAGCCGGGCAGCAGCAGCAGCACCCTCAACCTTCATACCCTCCTGCTTATCCAAGAGCGTAGCCAGTTCTTTATTCCCAGCCTCAAGCCGGGCAGCCGCAACATTAACCCTTTCAATCGCTTCCTCAGGAGTCTCCTTCTTCTCTTCTTCTTTTTCAGTCATTGTCCCTGCCTCTCTCTATAACAATCCATGCAGTACACAGGCCGGTTAGGGTTTGGCTTAAACGGCACTGTCGTCTGCTTCATACAACCAGCACAAACAGCCTCAAACTGTTGCCTCTGTGGTGGTTGGTGCAGCGGTTGTCCACAGCTCAGAGCACCCATAACCTCAGTCCGGTGAGGATCCGCTGGGGTTAAAGTCTTTTGATTCCACCGTCTCGTCGCTTCTTTCCAGAATACTTCATCCGAAATTTCTTCTAGTCTCATTTTCTTTACCTCCGTTTCTTTACAGCAGCCCAAACTTCAAATTGCTCGGGGCACTATTCGCTTTAAACTTCGCAAGCGATTTATAATACTCATTCCAATAATCATCCTCAAGCCGCCTCTTAGCAGCAGCAGCGGCATCTTTATCAGCCAACTTCTTAGACCAATAAGCCTCATCATCAGCCCGCTTCTTCTTAGCAGCAGCAGCAGCAGCAGCACTCAAACCCGCATAATACGCAGCATCAGCAACCCGGCTAGCAGCCTTAGCCTCAACCTGCCTATCAGCAATCCCCTGATAATAAATCTCATCAGCAACCCGCTCCTGCTCCTTCAACGTCGTTCTCTCATCAGCAATCCGCGCATACATCTGAGAATCAGTCTCACCAAATTCAATCTGATATTTTAAGTCAGAAAGAACCTTCTTATTAACATCAAGCTTAATCCTGGAAGCCTTATAAAACTCATCCAGCTGCACTAGCACGTTTAAAAAAGGAACTTTCGCCTTAATCCCATCCCAAAAGTCAGGGTTCAAAAGTTCCTCTTGCAACTCTGTAGCTGCCGCAGCACCCTCCATGTCACCATTCTCCGTTGCAGCAGTCAAAGCCCAATCTATAGTCTGCAGCGCTTCTTCTTTAATAAACCCGGCAAACGGGTACGAACCAATTATAGGCATCGCAGCACTAACCACACCCATCGACACACCAGCAGCAACAGCTATTTTAGACAGCATCGAAGCAGTCGCCTTCGTAGTAGCCGTATTAGTAGCCATAGTCGCCGCAACACCCCCCACTCTTGAGGGACTCTCAATAACAAACGTCCCAACCCTGGCAGCCTTAGACACAGCAGTCCTAGAAGTCACTGTAGCAATCGCCGAAGAAGCACCCCTCACCAGCGCAGCAGTACCCACCATCAGCCCAGCAGTGGTATAAGGATTATTCGCAACCGCCTCCAACACAGCATTAAGGCCACTATTTTCGGTAGTTGCAGTAATCCGTTTTTTAGAAAACGGATTAAGAGCAATCTTCAACACATCAACAACATTCCGCCAGCCCCCCGGCTTCTCCAACTTCTGCATCTCAACACGCCTGGCCTCCTCAGCCTCTCTCTGCTGCTCCCTTTGCTGATTCATTCGCTCCTGGTCACGCGCCCCCTGGTCACGCCTGGCAGATTCTCTGTGTTGAGTTCTCCTTTGTGTTTCCCTTTGTTGGGTTTGCTTGGCTTCTTCATTTTTCTTAAGCTGTTCTTGCCTTCTATCGAACTCTGTAGGCTGACCCCGCAATACACTGCTTGCAGTGAACTTCCCTTTAGCCGAAACCTTCGGACCCGACAACGCCGCTTTCCGCCTCTTCGCTATTCCCTCTCTAGTCACCATTTTTATTTCTTAGCCTTCAGTATCGTCCTCAATTCTCTCAACGCCGCAGTATTTGACTTAATAACAGTGTTGCTCTGCCAAAACACCAACAGAAACGCAACTATAGGAAAGCCAACCGTGCTTATAGCCTGTAATGTGTCCATTTAATCCTGCCCCTCAAGCTCTGCAGTAGTGTCATTAGGCTGACTTGCCTGCACATCGCCTTCTTTTGCAGTATCACTAATCAGCTCATTCTGCAAACTAGCAGGGAACGTCAGCTGAATCTCAACATTAAGCTGAGCCAAGACCTGCTCCTCAATATACAACTGCTCAGTCTTAACACTCTGCTCATAAGACAAATAAACAATTTTGGCACTCGCATCAGTAAACTCCTTAGCATTACCAATAATAATCTGCGGCACGTTCACCGCCTGAAAAAAATAATCATTCAGCTGAGCAATCCACGCCAAAGGGTTAAGACTAGCATTGCTAGCAGTAGTAACCAACTCAGGAACAACCGCACCCTTGGGGATATACATACACTCACCATTTTTCCTCGCATTATCCATCTTCGTCTTAAACGCCGCTATCTCAGCAGTGTCGTCCGTGTCCAGGTGAAATATCCACAAAGGATCTATATTCCTGTGTAATACCCGCTTCCAATCATTCATGGCCTCATTTCTTGCCAGGATCAACCACTTCAAACTGTCAATGATCCTAGTACCATGAATTTCGTCTGCTATCCTCTCATGGCTCAAATGAAAAATTCTGTTGATAGTAAACCTCTTATTAGGAATCTTGGTTTTATTCACTTGCTCATACCTGACAATCCGCCCCTTACTGTTCTGCACAATAACCATACTATCAGAGGCTAACGGCTTTAAGTTAGCCAGCACACCATCACCATCGCGGATGATCTCCGCAAAGCTGTCTTTACTTATCGTCTTGCACTTAATCATATTTGCCAAAATAGAATTGAAAGAATCCTTCCCATTCCCCTTAATGTTCATCAGCAACAGCTCTGTTGCCTCATCTGACGTAAACCCCGCCCCCACAGTCCAGTTAGCTTTCGCATTAACCGCAGTCTTAAACTCAGGAATCGTCAAATAATACCCGTAATCCTGCGACCAATCAACGTTTTGGTAAGTAAACTCAGTCTGACCACCAGCCCCATCCGTACTCACAGCATCAACACTATAATCAACAATAACGCTCCTGACATTCCCAGCGCTAGCACTGCCAATATTAGTCTCCGGCATTATTTCTTCCTCCTCTCAAACTCAATAATCACACCATGAACCCGACACGAAGTGTCTGTAGCATTAGCATCAACCACATAAAATTGATAGGTGTATAAATCATTTTCAATATCGAGGTCAAGATGAACAGCTGTATTGATGGCTACTGACACTCCCCCTCCTAGCACATTTTCCTGAAATCCAGCTTCCAACACCATCCGGTACATGTACCACTGAATGTCAGCCCCTGCACCATTTTGCCCATACATAATAACTCTAGTGACTGTTACGTTGTTCGGCAACGTAATACGCCCGTTAAGCTGTTTAGTCCCAAATGTACCTCCAGAAGAGAAATGAACCCGACCCGACAAATAAGTAGGCTCAACACCAAACCTCCCAACGAAGTCATAACCCCCGATAGAAACAAAATCCTGATTACTCCGTATCAACGCATTCCGCGAGCCAAACAAGCCCCGCATACCAGGTAAGTTCAGAACCATTGTCGCAATGAGAACACACGCAACAAAGACAGCGGCTCTCCCTCCTTTTTTGCCCCAAACGGCACGACCAAACCAAGATACAGCTCTTCCTGCCCTACGTCCATGCCACGATAGAATACCCGTCCCAACAATCGCCCATACTTTCCAACCCTGTTTCTTGGGTCTATCAGCACCTGAATGTCCTTTCCTTCTATTTTTTGTTTCAGCCATTCTCTCGCAACATCCCCGCCCTCATTCAACTCAGGCGCGTCAATATCCAAAAACCTTAAAGGAAAATCAAAATCCCTAAAATCTGTTTCAAGCGTGATGGTGTCCCCATCATGCACCTTCACCACAACAGCAAAAAAATCCTTTGTTATTTGCTCATGCGGACTCGTAAACTGCAACTGTTCCATCTGAGTATTGCTTAACTCAGGGAAGTTCTTATAATCATGCTCAAACGCCATCCTCAAGCCTCCTGCATGAACCTCTGAACCTTCTTATCCCTCAAGATGCTCATGTTCCTCAAAGCAGTATCTCTCAAGACGTTAATCATGTCCTCAGCCTCCACCCTGCTAGTGAACCCTGACATATCCCAAGTAATCCCCTCAATAGCTGCCAGACACGCACCAGTATCAATCAGAATGCCCCTCACAGTCGAATTAAGCGCGCCTGCAGCATCTTTAGTGCTCCAGTCATACCTAGTCATACAATTCACGACAGCCTCAACATCCAGAATAATACTGTCAAACCAACCCGCAGCCTTAACCGTAGCGCTCGCACCCGTTCCCACTCGCAAAAGAATATCAGAATCCTGCGCGAACTGTCCAGCATCAGCCATAATACAATAGTATAACGAACCTACTATAAAAACATTATGCCACATACAGCCCCAACCCCTTATCTTTCAAACACCAACAAGCCCTTACCAACGCCTCAGTCAAATGCGAATAATTCCCAAAAATCTTAATTTTCTTATCAGCAGTGTACTCAAACGTAATACTTTTCATACTGCGCAACAAATCCAAGTCACTAATCAGCTCCAGCTTGCCAGTCTCCATCAGCATCAAAGTAAAGGAGTATAGGTCTTCTTTCAGAATCTTCACCCTCTTTTCTTCCCCTTCAACCTGCACCCCCTTAGTAGAGTTATCCAAACCCACAACCCGCCGCCTTCCCAACTTCTCCTGGAGCTGGTCAAGGACAGGCCCGCCCAGCCCGCCACTATCAGTAAAAATCCTCCTGAACCCCCAAGCATCATCAAGCACACCCGTCTCCCCCACAGTATGCGTCGTACTCATCCTATCCCGCGTGATGCACTTAACAGCCTTCAACCGACATTTAACCTCCTCAACCACAACATAAGCGATTTCATCCCCCCCATACCGCGCCAGGTCCTGCCCCAAATAATAATTAGCGCCAGGCAACCCATCCTTCTTCTTGTCCCACTCAATAAAAGTCATGCACTGCCGGATAAGCTTTGTAGGAAAAAACTGATTCCACTCCTCAGTAAACTCCCCCAAGTACTCCTGCCGATACTCCATCTTCGACATCCTCAGCTTCTCCTTCCTCAAAAAACCAGCCGGAATCCTCTTGCAGTCCTCGCTCGACACATGAAAACTCCGGAAGTCATCATTCGTAAAGCTATCATGATAATAACCCCCACGCCCAAACGGAGTGCTCAACAAAATCGTCCAGCCAAACCCCCGCAATTTGCTAGACACCGCCAGCATAGGCGTAACAGCCAACCACACAGTCTCAGGAATAAACGCAGCCTCATCAGCAATCAAAAAATCAACAGTAAAACCCCTAATAAAATAACCAGTCCGGCCAGCAGGCAAACAATAAATCCGGCTCCCATTCCTCAAAAAAACCTTAGTCAAAGTAGGCTTCTCACCCACAACATCATCCAACTCCAACAACTTCGCAACAACCTTCTCAAACAACAACCCAGACTGCCGCTGACTAGCAGCAATAATCATAGTCACAGTCCCAGGGTTATCCAAAGCCAGCTTCACAGCCTTCTCACT
>SDBU01008041.1_pt1 | contig 12060 bp, 12 predicted proteins | sample 2277071 | NCBI WGS metagenome assembly SDBU01 (sample SAMN10397929, study PRJNA504765) | marine sediment metagenome | isolation source: marine sediment core GS08_GC12, 126 cmbsf | place: Arctic Ocean: Gakkel Ridge, Loki's castle | collected 2008
AAAAAAGCTTTTTCAAATTCATCTCAAATACAAAGAAAGAAGGATGGATAATAATAAATGGTGATGAGATAGATAAAAGCCGGATAAGGGATACGGGGGAAAAAAATATAATTACTTTTGGGCTGGATAAAGGTAATGACATTACAGCTTATAATATAAAGTATTCCAATCTTGGGTCATGCTATGATCTGGGTATTGGACAAGAGATCCTTAAGGTTAACTTGAATGTTCCCGGGCTGCATAATATAAAAAACAGCCTGGCTGCTTTCTGTGTCTGCCATGCGATCGGACTCGACCTTTTAAAAGCTGCGGGGATATTGAAGTATTTTACCGGGGTTAAAAGACGGTTTGAAAAAAGAGGTGAGAAAAAGGGTGCAATAGTTTTTGACGATTATGCCCATCACCCTTCTGAAGTAAGGGCCACCCTTGAAGCTGCTTCAGAAGAAAAGATGCAAAGGATAATAACTGTATTTCAACCGCACAGGTATTCCAGGCTGGCACATCTTAAAAATGAGTTCAGCCTTTGTTTTGATGAAACAGATATACTTATAATAACTGATGTTTATGGGTCAGGCGAACAACCCATTCCGGGTATAAACGGAAAAGTCCTTGTAGATAATATTATTGAAAATGGATTTTCCGGTAAAATTGTATATATACCGGGGCTTTCTGATATTGCCGGGTATCTTAATATTAAAATGAGGCAAGGCGATATAGTCCTGCTTATGGGAGCGGGTGACATAACCCGGGTTTCAGATGAACTATTTAGAAATTAAAGAAAGAATCGACAGATCCGGATCTGGAAAAATGGTCGTTGACTATGATGTGTCCAGGCTCAATTCATTGAGGACAGGCGGGAAAGCAGTTGCACTGATCAGAACAGACTCAGTAGAAGGACTTGTCTTTATCCTGGAACTATTGGATTCAAATAGTATGGATTATGTAATTCTGGGCTCAGGCACCAATACAATTTTCCCAGACGGGGCGTTTGGAACCATAATAGTAAAACTTGGAAAAAGCTTTGATCACTGTGGTTTTAAAGATGACGGTACCATTTGGGCCGGGGGAGCATGCGGTACCCAGTCCCTTGTGATGAAAGCGGCAAAGCAGGGTTATGACCTCTCACCTCTGGCAGGCATACCGGGAACAATAGGAGGAGCAGTATCCGGAAATAGCGGAACCGGGTCATTGGGGATCTGCGATTATATTATTACCATAAAAGCAATTTTTAAATATAATGATAAAATAGTCTATGATGAGATAGATTCGGCAAATATGGAGTACGGTTATAGATATTTCAAACTAAAGGGACTTATTGCCATAACAGAGCTGATACTTAGGGCACGGAAGGATAAGGCTGAAAATATTTTACAGGTAATACACGGAGATGTGGTGAAGAGAAAGATATCACAGCCAGTCGGTGCAAAGACCTGCGGCTGTTTTTTTAAAAATCCGTCAGAAATAGAAAAGTCTGCAGGCGCCATGATAGATGAATGTGGTATGAAAGGTTTTTATTATGGGGGAGCAAAAGTATCAAACAAGCATGCTAATTTTATTGAGAACTCCAGGAATGCGACCAGTGAAGATATTGTGGTCCTGTCAAGGATAATAAAAAACAGGGTAAAGGAAAAATTTAATATTGAACTTGAATATGAAGTCAAGATGATAGGATTTTAAATATGGGTGAGCTGGCCGGCCGGTTTTTAAAAATCGGGGTAAGGGAACAAAAAGATAAAAAGATAGGTGTCCTTGCAGGGGGTATATCTTCCGAAAGGGAGATCTCCTTAAAGACTGGAATAAATATTTTCGAGTCCTTAAAAAGATCTGGATATAATGCTGACTTTATTGATGCAGGAGATGATCTGCTGGAAAAAGTGAAATCGATCGACATTGCTTTTTTAGCCCTTCACGGAAGATATGGAGAAGATGGCACTGTACAGGGATTGCTTGAACTGCTAAAAATACCATACACTGGTTCGGGTGTTCTTTCCAGTGCGGTAGTGCTTGATAAGATACTTTCTAAAAAGATCTTTATTATGGAAAACATTCCAACCCCGCCATTTATCGAACTTGACCTTAACGGGCCGATGCCGGAGTTTGACAGTTTGAAAGAAGATGTAGAGATAAAAACCGGCTACCCCCTTGTGGTCAAGCCAAATTCCGAAGGTTCGACAATAGGGATCAGGACTGTATATAACGGGTCCCAATTGGAGGACGGAATAAAGGAAGCAGCTGAATATGACAAAAGAATACTCCTTGAAAAATATATAAAGGGACGGGAGCTGACTGTAGGAATAATAGGATCAGAACCTGAGGCGCTTCCTATCATTGAAATAAAACCCAAAAGTGGATTTTTTGATTTTGATTCCAAATATAAAAGGGATCTTACGGAATATATCATACCTGCAGATATCGATGAAAAGACAGCAGAAAATATAATAGAGATCTCAATGAGCTGTCACAAGATCCTTGGATGCAGCGGTATCTCAAGAGTCGATTTTATCCTTGACAGCGAAAGTATCCCATATGTTCTGGAGATAAACACAATGCCGGGAATGACATCTACAAGTCTAGTACCCATGGCTGCTGATGCAGCAGGGATCAGCTTTGACTTACTTGTAGAAATAATACTTGATAGCGCCAAATTAAAAATTTAATCTGTGGGAAAACAAAAAAAAGTCGAAAACCTCATAAAGGTCAGAAAAAGAAAGATACTGGTACGAAGATTTTGGCTGGTGATGAGGGTTTTATTGGCGGTATGTTTTCTTGCTGCTGCTGTCTGGGGGCTAAATTATTTTTATAATAGCAGCTACTTTAAGATCAAATCATTAACTACTGAAGGAAATACCCATTATGATGAAAATAGCCTGGGCAAGTTTACAGGAGATATCCCCGGGACCAATATTTTTGAGGTAAATAAAAAGGATATAGAAGACTCTCTTGGATCAGGCCTGGTCTGGGTGAAATCAGTAGAACTCAGGAAGATATTTCCTGACAGTATAGTCATAACTATTCAGGAAAGAAATCCCGCACTTCTTGCCAGCTATAGAAATGATTACTATCTTCTGGATGATGAAGGTTTAATACTGGAAAAAATTAGCCTGGAGGATCTTAAAAGTTATGGGGACCTTATACTGGTAAGGGATGCATTTGATCACAAGCTGGACCCCGGAGAAGCTATTGCTGCCAAAAACATACTTAGCTGCGGCAGCATATACAATATAATGGATGAAAAGGTAAGGGCGCTTATAAAAGAAGCTGGTATTGAAGAGAATATTGCGGGCGATATTTTTTTTATGACATATGATAATGAAAAAATAATATTTGGTGACAGTAATGAAATAATAAAGAAAATCGAAGTATTAAAGCTATTGTTAAAACAGGAAACAAAATATAATATAATAGATTTAAGGAACCCTGATAACCCAGTGGTAAAAGAATAGTCGGAGGTCTTTTTGGCAGTCAGTGATGAGCATATGGTGGGTATAGATATTGGAACCACGAAAGTCACCACCCTCATAGGTAAATTTGGTAAAAACAATACTTTCAAAATAAAAGGATATGGTATTTCAGAGTGCAGGGGCATGAAAAAGGGCCTGATCGTAGACATAAATGAGGCAACCAAATCAATCTTAAAATCAGTCGATTCAGCAGAGAAGTCAACGAAAACTTTTATCGATAAGGCATTTATCGGAATAACGGGAAAGCATATTTCTTTTATTAATAATTGGAGCGAGACAAGCATAAACTCTCCCAATCATCTAATAAGAAAAATCGATGTAGACAGGCTATTGACCCAGGCAAATAAGGTAAATTTATCTTCCTCCAATGAAATAGTCCATACACTCATAAAACAGTTTGTAATAGATGATGAAAAGGGTATTATAGACCCTATAGGATTATCGGCCAGAAAACTTGCTGTAGAGCTCCTGGCGGTTTATGGATCGTCTTCACAGATAAGTAATATTGTAAACAGCATAAAGAATTCAAAAATAGAGGTACAGGATATCATATTGGAAGCCCTGGCTTCCAGTGAAGCCGTCTTGACACCTGAAGAAAAGGAAAGTGGCGTTATACTTCTTGATATTGGCGGGGGAACAACAGATGTTGCGCTATACAGGGATAAAAAGATGATCTTTACATACTGCCTGCCTGTTGGCGGGAATCTGATAACAAATGATATTTCGATCGGATTGAATATAACATTTCCAAAAGCTGAAGATATCAAGAAGAAATATGCGAATGTGGATTATAATTTTTATGAAAATCTAAACAAGGTCAATATGGGCGAGATAAAGATCAACCGCAATAAGACTACCCTGAATATCAGATTATACAATATTGTAAATTCAAGAGCCCGCGAGATGTTGATGCTGATAAAAGAAAAAATTGAAGAATATGGATTTATGCATTCTGCACCATGCGGAGTTGTCATTACTGGAGGGACATCCCAGCTGAAGGGACTAAAGGCTCTTGCATCTTCGATCTTTGACCTACCTGTCCGCCTTGGTCTTCCCTATGAAGTCGAAGGACCGTCTGAAGTCATAAATAATCCTATTTATTCTACGGGTGTGGGACTTTTGAAGTATGCTTATCAGCTGGAAAATTTTGCAGAACTTGAGAAGCATGATGAAGGTATCGATAGTGGTGGATTTTTAGGTAGATTTAGAAGTTTCATTTCAAAAATTTTAAAAAATTAATACAGGGGGTATTAAGGTGACTTTGGATTTTGATAAAAGCTATTATGCCGTTATAAGAGTACTGGGTGTTGGAGGAGGCGGCAGTAATGCGATAAACAGGATGATGGAGGACAATCTGACAGGATGTGAGTTTGTTGCCATCAATACTGATGCGCAAGCTTTGATGATGTCCGATGCAGACCGGAAAGTATTGATCGGTGAGACGGGACTCGGTGCCGGATCAAATCCGGAAATCGGGAAAATAGCTGCAGAGAAGTCTCTTAATGAGATAAATGAAACAGTTAAAGACGCAGATATGGTGTTTATTGCCCTTGGAGAAGGTGGAGGAACTGGTACCGGAGCTGCTCCTGTAATAGCAAAAGCAGCCAGGGAGGCGGGATGTCTTACTGTTGCTGTTGTCACAAAACCATTTGCCTTTGAAGGACGAAAAAGGATGGCCCAGGCAGAGGAAGGCATAAAAATCATAAGACCCCTGGTAGATACCCTTATAGTCATACCAAATGATAAACTGCTTGAAATAGCTGATGATAATACTACTCTTCTCAATGCATTCAAGCTGGCTGATAATGTATTAAAGGCCGGGGTCAGGGGAGTAACAGACTTAATAACTTTGCCTGGTCTGATAAATCTTGATTTTGCAGATGTTAGATCAATAATAAAAGAGGCAGGGAACGCACTTCTTGGCGAGGGGATCGCTTCCGGGGACAATAGGGCCATAAAAGCGGCTCAAAATGCAATAAGCAGCCCCCTGATAGAAGAATCGATCGATGGAGCCACAGGAATACTTTTAAACATTTCCGGTGGCCCAGACTTGAAATTGTTTGAAATAAATGAGGCAGCTGAAATAATCAGAAATGCCTCCAGTCCGGATGCAAATATTATCTTTGGTTCAGTAATAGATGAAGCGATGAATGACAAGCTCAAGGTCACGATAATCGCAACTGGTTTTTCATCCAAAAAAGATAGGGCCTCACGCCCTGGTAAAGAAGAAAAAACTGAAGAAAAAACAGATATCAATAAAAAACTTGATATATTTGAAAAAGAGATATTGGAGGACAAAGAAGAGACCAAACCAGACAAATTCCCGGATGATGACTTTGGATCAATAGATGATGATTATCTTGATATCCCTACTTTTCTAAGGAAAGATAAAAAATAAAACTTACCGTTTATGTTAAATATTGAGAAGATATCAGTTGGAGGGATCAAGATCTTCAGGCACCCTGCGTGCAATCAAAATAATTTATTCTGTGGTTTTACCACAAGGGACGGAGGACATAGCCGCAAACCTTTTAATTCACTCAATCTTGCATATCATGTAGGCGATGATGATGAATCGGTTCTTAAAAACCGGCAGCTGATCGCGAGTAAGTTACTGGGCCCGGGACATGAATACATCTATTCTGCACTCCAGGTCCATGGAGACATTGTTCTTTATGTGGACAGACATACTGGACACAAAGATGGAAATATACCTATTAAAGCTGACAGCCTGATAACAGATAAGAGAAATATGCCTATTATGGTATTAGGTGCCGATTGTAATTTGATCATCATAATAGATATGAAAGAAAAAGCTGTAGGCGTTGTGCATGCAGGATGGAAGGGTACGCTTAATGGAGTGCTGGGGAAAACCCTGCTTGAATTTAAAAAACACTTCAATTCATCTCCTGGAAACATCAGTGTCTTTTTTGGGCCAAGCATAAGGAGCTGCTGCTATAAGGTAGACAGTATGTTTTTGGACCGCTTCAGGGAAAAGTTTCATGGAGAGGATTATTATTATAAAGAGGGTAAAGATTATTTTCTTGATATTATTAAGTTAAACTTGATTCACTTAAAAGATTTTGGTATACAGAAAGATAATATCTTTGATGTCAGTCAGTGTACCAGTTGCGGTGATGGATTTTTCTCCTACAGAAAGGAGAAAGATACCGGGCGCCAGGCAGCGATCGCAATGATCCATTGATATATAATGGCCATGACACAGTTCCTGGACAGGCTCCTGGATACGGAAATAAATATGATTATAATGAACTTTTTAACTGAAGAGAAGGAAAATGAGATCTTTTTAAAGTACAGGAAAAACATTTCCTCGCTTAAGAAGGATATAGAAGGTGCATGCAGCAGTTCCGGTAGGAGTCCGGAAGACATAACCATAATAGCTGCCACTAAATATGTTGGTCCCGAAGGGGTTGCCATAGTGCATAGATCAGGAATAAATGATTTTGGTGAAAACAGGGCAGATGAGTTAGTGAATAAGAAGAAAGCCCTATCCGGGGATTCAATATGGCACTTTATAGGTCATCTGCAGACAAGGAAAGCAAAAACAGTAGTTCCACTTGTTGAATATATTCATTCCATTGACAGCCTTAAAACATTGGAAAAAGTTGGAAAAGAAGCTAAAAAAATAAATAAGATACAAAAAGTCCTGATAGAAGTAAATATTTCCGGAGAACAGACTAAATATGGATTAGGCATAGATCAGGTGGACTCTTTTATCAGTGATTCGCCAGGGATCAATAATATCGAGATAAAAGGTTTCATGACGATGGCGCCATTTACTGACGATATGAGGCATATAAGAAAGATATTCAGGAACTTAAGACTTTTAAGTGAAGAGATGTCCCGTTCTTTTACCGGACTGGACTTATCAGAATTATCAATGGGGATGAGTAATGATTTTAGGATAGCGATCGAAGAAGGAGCCACGATGATAAGGGTAGGCTCAAACATTTTCAATTAGGAGCCTTAGCCCAGTTCTCGGACAGGCTCCTTGATCAATCGATTTTGGGAGGATAAATGAGTGGATTTTTTAAAAAGACTTTGTCTTTCTTCGGGCTGGCAGACGAAGAGGAAATCGAGATGGAAACTGAGACCGGAAATATTTTACCCGATAGGAAAAATGTCGGTGAAATAAGGAAGAGGAATATAGAGTATGGGACCCCAAAGAGAACCTCAAGAAAAAAAGTCTCTCTCATAGGCAGCGTACGGGAAAGCAGGAAGGCAAAGGTATTTATAGCAGAACCAAAAGAATTTGACGAGATACAGGGAATTGCTGATAATTTTAAAAATGATATTCCCATAATAGTTAATCTGCAACAGGTGGACCAGGATATTTCTAAAAGAATAATAGATTTTTGCAGTGGCCTTACTTATGCTCTTGAAGGGGATATAAAAAAAGTTGCAGACAGGGTTTTTTTGATAACACCATCAAATATTGAAGTTAGTTCAAAGGAAAATGAATTCCTGAGCGAGGAAGGATTCTTTAAGCCTTTTTAAGATAAAAGAAGCTTATCAGAGAGGTATAGGTTTTGAAAAAATATAGGATCATATTTATAGGATGCGGCAATATGGGCGAAGCTATCCTAAAGGGGATTATCACTTCAGGGTATATTGAGAGCAAAGATATAGCTTTTTACGAATTAGATAAAAATAGAATTAATCATATAGAGAAAACATATGCTATAGAAAGCGTAAAAAATATAGGCGAAGGTATCCGTTTTTCAAAATATATCCTCCTTGCTGTAAAACCGCAGAATATCAAACAGGTACTGGCAGAAATAGGGAAGTATTTTGATAAGGACATTAATTCCCTGATAAGTATAGCGGCAGGTGTTTCTACCGGTTTTATTGAAAAAAGTCTTGATTGTGAATGTTCAGTTATGAGGGTGATGCCAAACGCACCCGCACTTTTTAGTAGAGGGATGGCTACAATAAGTAGTGGACAGTATTCCAGCGAAAAGGATCAGCAGTTTACCGCCGACCTTATGGATCAGGTCGGTGAGTGTATTATGATCGATGAGAAACTTCAAAATATATCTACAGCAATAAATGGGAGCGGCCCGGCATATTTTTTCCTGTTCTGTAAATATATGATAGAGGCAGCAGTGAAGAATGGGATACAGGAAGATGATGCCAGGAAACTTGTGACCGGGACGATGATAGGTTCCGGTATTATGGCAAGGAGATCCAGTCTTGAAATGGATAAACTTATTTCCAGAGTGGCCTCGCCGGGAGGGACCACCGAGAAAGCGCTGCAAGTCTTCTATGATGAATCCATGGGAGATATAATATCCCGGGCAATCGGCAGTGCTGTAAAAAGATCGGTTGAGCTGAAAGATGAGCTTTAACAATAAAGACAATGGGATGGTGAATATTGGTGATTTTTGTAGAAATACTTATAATTATTTTAAGAGTATATTCGTATATTCTATTTCTAAGGATCATTCTCTCATGGTTCAGGATAATGCCCAGAGGAAGAATATGGGGCAGGGCATATAAGTTTCTGGTCGATATAACTGAACCATTTTTACAATTATTCAGGAGGTTTATTCCCCTGGTAAGAGTAGGGGGATCGCATTTAGATCTTTCTTATATTGCAGCAATTTTAGTGGTACAATTACTTGTAATACTTCTAAGATATGCGGTTTTAAGGTATATATGGTAAAAATATATAGCAATAAGAGGATTTATGGAGGAAATGATGAATATTAATTCCGAGAATATACAAAAAAAAGAATTTCACATAGTCTTCAAGGGATATAAGCCTGAAGAAGTAGATAAATTTCTGGACCTGCTTTCAATTGAGTTTGGTAAACTTCAAAAGAGGGTAGGAGAGCTTGAAGAAAACGTAGATAGCATTAAATATGAGGGAGATAAAGAATCTGTAAAAATGAAGAGGGTAATACAGGAAGCTCTTGTATCTGCCCACAAAGTAGCTGAAGAAATAAAGCAAAGGGCAAAAACAGAAGCAGAGGAAGTGGTAAACCAAAAAAGATTAGAAGAAGAGCAGGCCATTAGAAATATCAGGACAGAAAAGGAAATGCTTCAGCAAAATATTGCCAGGCTCAAAGAAGATTACAATAGCTTTAAGAGCCAAATATCAAAGTTTGCCGATGATTTCAAACAAAAGACTTTAAGTATTGGTGATATCCAGCTGGATGATACCTTAAAGAAAATCGACATTGCTTCTGAAAAAATAGGCATAAACGAAGTAGCTGATATTAGCGAGAATAAAGATGAAGCCACACAGGACAATACAGCACCGGAAGATGAGGGGACAATAGATAGCTTCATGGATAATAAGGAAGAATACAAGCATGCAAAAAAAGAATTAATTGAAGAACCTGAAATACAAGGGGAGAATAGCGGTCACCCGGCTACTCTATCAGATGATATTATTGAAAAACTGAATTACCAGGGTATTGGTGATCTGGAAGAGGGCAAGGAGGATGACCTGGAAGAAGGTAGCGGTCCCGATACCGAAAGGAAAAATACTGCTGGTGAAGATAATGATGGAGAAGGTGAAAAAAAGATAAGGAAAAAAATCGATATAGCAAATCCTGACATAATCAATGATTTTTTCAAGACTGATGAAGACTGATAATATTAAATTATATATAAGACCAGGTGCGGCAGAAACAAGAGTTGAGGGGATATATCAGGATAGAATAAAAATAAGGATAAATGCATCCCCTGAAAAGGGAAGAGCGAACAAAGAACTTATCAAATTTATTGCAGGGATCCTTTCGATACCAAAAAGCAGGATCTCAATTACTTCGGGGAAAACATCAAATTATAAAGAAATACAAATTAATTCAAATCATAATAATAATTATGATATTATTCTAGGAGCTTGTCCGGGAACTGGGCTCCTAAATTACTCAAAAAATAACCTATAATTACTGCAATTGAAGTAATATTATCCCATTAAACAATAAAAAGCACCCCTTTATTGTGGTGAAATCTATAAATTATCGGTATACAATATTGCTTTGACCTGATAAAAACCTAAAAAACCTATTTTTTTCTATTGACAATGTAATATAATAGTTTTATTATACATATATCAAAATTATCTAAAACATGAATAATATTATCACTTTAATAAATAATATTATTGGAGTAGCTATAATAAGTATGTATTTAAGGAAATATTTTTTAACTGTATATAATTTACAATAATATATTATAGTAAATGGGAATAATACTTTATATCGGAAAAAATAAAGATACCACTGATAGTATAGCTGAAATCACTTTAAAAAATCATGAAGTAGCAATATTAAACCACAATTATTATTATAAGCACTATATAGAGGAATATATGCCTGATTATATTATATTATCAGCAGATACAGATAATTATAGTGAGATATCAAGTTATATTGCTGAAAAAAGCAGTATAAAGCTAATAGTAACTGAGAAAGATAGACTTGATATCGATCAATCCGGCAGTGCCCTGCAGATAAGCGAACCGACATCATCAGGTCAAATAAAAGAGATTCTCAATATAATCGATAAGATCGATCAGGCCGAACCTGACAATAACAGAAAATGTAAATATGCAAAACAAGAAGTACTTTCTTTCTATTCGATACAGGGCGGGGTCGGAAAAACCTCTATAGCTTTTAATACTGCATGGTATTTAAGTAAAAGAGATATTGGAAGGATCCTGCTAATAGACTTAAATTTCTGTGAGGGGCCATCTGATATTTCAATTCGCCTTAAAGTGAACAGATTAGTTAATATGAGTACGTATATCAAAAATACTCTTAAAGGAACAGGTAATATCCAGGATTCCATAACTAATCTAAATAATATAGATATTATGATACCGCCTCTATCGCTACATCAAAGTGACAGATTTAATCTTGATATGTTGAATAATCTTATTTACTCAGCAAGAAACGATTATGATGTAATAATCGCTGATATACCATTTAGATACGACAATGTCTCGCTAGAGATGTTGAATCTATCAACTAGCTCAGTGATAGTCTTATCACCCGACATCAGCCTTGCTCCAAGAGTCGTGGACTTTAAAAAGTTTTTACCGGAAAAACAGAAAAAAGCAGCAATCCTGAACAAAGTAGAAGAAGGGGATATACAAATAAAAAAAGACTATGAAAGCATTATAGGCATTCCCGTTTGCGGTCAATTTGATTTTGTTCCAAAAAATAATAGGAAATTATTAAAAGATGGAAAATCAGTGATAGGACTTCCGGATATGCAGGCCGGTATACAGGAACTTGCGGATTACTTGTTTTAATATGGAAGAAGAAAAAAAATTATACACCATAAAAGAGGTCTCGGAGCTGGTAGGGATAAGTGAATCCGAGATAATCAGGGTAGTAATGCTTAAAAAGTTACCTGCTATAAGAGTCGGTAAAGCTATAAGGATCAAAGAAGAGGACCTTGAGAATTTTTTAAATAGTTTTATAGGGGTGGAGAAATCCCAACAAGCGAGTAAGGAGCCTGTGCTTTATACAGCAGAACAGGTGGCAAAGATCTTGAAGCTTTCAGTAGATAATATCTGGAATCTATTAAAAACAGGAAATCTTAAAGGATTCAAGATCAG
>SDBU01008042.1_pt1 | contig 12058 bp, 6 predicted proteins | sample 2277071 | NCBI WGS metagenome assembly SDBU01 (sample SAMN10397929, study PRJNA504765) | marine sediment metagenome | isolation source: marine sediment core GS08_GC12, 126 cmbsf | place: Arctic Ocean: Gakkel Ridge, Loki's castle | collected 2008
TTCCGGCCTGTTAGAATTGGGGTTAAAGCCTAATTATTTATCCGACGACTTCCTTAAACAGATGATTAAGTTTGTGTTAAAATACAAAGACAATATCAAACGCGGCCAGATCCGCCGCCATATAAAATGGGTATGATTTAAAGACGTTAAACAACTATTGTTTCGGTCATATGGGTAAAAACATATGTCTAATCTACGAATCGCAGGGATTGTAATCGGAGTTTTAGGGCTATTAGCCACTTTTATCATTTATCGCGGGCCGAAATGGAAGCGTGCAAACTTTGTTTTATTCACTTTATTCAACTTTAGCCTGATAATAGTCTCTGTTAATCCCGATGTGGTCAATTTTATCCGAGATGTGTTGGCTTTAAAAGCCTCTCATCGAGGCAGGATCATTGCTCTTTTAATCATATCAAGCATTTTTTTGTTTTTTTATTCAATATATACCAATTCAAAGCTGGACAAATATCAGCTTCAATTCGACAGGCTGATCAGAAGCTTAGGGGCTAATGCTCTGCAGGAAAGTGCGGCGTTTTTCGAAAAAATAAAACCGATCATGATCGTAATGCCCGCCTATAATGAGGCGGAGAACCTTAAAGAAATTCTTCCTAATTTTCCGGATAGTATCAACGGCGTTGAGTTCGGCGTTCTGGTGATTGATGACGGCAGTGACGACGAAACCGCACGTGTTGCCTCTGAAGCCGGAGTTTGTTTGGTCAGAAATCCAATAAACAGAGGGGGAGGGGCAGCGCTTCGCTTGGGTTATGATATATTACAAAAAGCAGGCGCTCTGATTTGCGTTACCATGGATGCCGACGGGCAACATGATCCTGAAGAAATAGAAAAAATCCTCCGGCCGATTGTAAATGATCAGTATGATTTTGTCATCGGTTCCCGCGTTCTGGGAGATAGAGAACAGGACAGTCGCATAAGAATCATAGGAGTATATATTTTCGGCGGGCTCATCAGCTTGCTGTTGGGAAGAAAGATTACGGATCCATCAAGCGGTTTCAGGGGATTTCGCATGGAATCGGTCGCCTCAATAAATTTGCACGAAGATCAATATCATACCAGCGAGCTGATTATCGAAGCTGTTAAAAAAGGCCTGCGTATAGGCGAAGTGCCCATTACTATTTTTAAACGCAAGTACGGGAAAAGCAAAAAAGGGAATGATTGGGCATACGGGTTACATTTTGCCAGAATAATCATCAAAACATGGTGGAGATGATTCATAATTGAGTGTATTCATGCTAAATCCCAAACTCTTTTATAGATGCATCAGGTCAAATGAATGTATACTGTAAAGATACTGTGCGGTTATCAAAGTATAAATTATGATAGGGAAATGGCTTCAAAAAATCATAAAATATAATGATAAATCTAATGCCCGCCTTTTCTCCAGAATTCCGGCATGGCTATATATCTTCATTTTAAGTATCATCATTTTTTGGGCACACCCCATCGTAATCGCATCGGATCTGAAAGTTTATTCTTCTAGTGCTTTGAACATATTCCTTGGGAAAGGATATGTTGATATAGATGGTTCTCCGATCCTTTTTCGTCCTCCATTATTTCCTTTCCTGCTTTCAGTAAGTTATTGGCTATTCGGCGTTTCTCATAGGAGTACGTTCTGGGTAATAAAAACTTTTTGTATCCTCAATCCAATCATAGTTTATGCGATCGGCAAAAGATTTTTTGGGAAAAGGGTCGGTATTTCAGCAGCTCTGCTTGTCCTCACCTCATATACCATCAATTTTTGGTCTTTCCGTCATTTGGATGCTGTCTGGCCGTTTTTTATTCTCTTGTCTACTTATTCGTTATACACGGGATTTGAAAAAAATAATTCTTGGTTCTTTGTATTAGGCGGAATCAGTCTTGCTTTTGCATATCTTGTTAAAGAAGTGGCAATTCTTTTTTTTCCTTTGCCATTCTTGATGTTTATTTTAATTTCCGACTACAGAAAGAAATTTTATTTCACTAAAATCCTTCTGTGCTTTGCAGTGACTTGCATCGTTATTATTCCATGGTTCGTTTATCTAATAAAGCATAACCAAGTACCTGGAGTAAACCTGATCATCGGCGGAGCAGGTAGTAGTGTTTTAAAGTCAATTACAAATCCGTCAGGTCTTAATGATACACAAAATGTATTAAAGGTTATCGCCGGCAATCTGAAAGCCTTTTTTTTAGGAGTATGGCACTACTATCATGGTGCCATAAATTCCGTGGATAAGTGGTTTACGATTGCACCAATATTTATTATGGCTTGGTGCTTTTCATTTTATTGTGCTTTTCGAGGGAATAAGCCTCTGCGAATACTTGTCCTTCATTTTTTGCTTTTTATGCCAGCAATATACATACAAGGCGCTCACGATATGCGTGTAGGGCAAACACTCATTATCTTTTTACTATCGTACCTGGCAGTTGCAGTTTTTATCGATGGTTCTTTGAAAATAGTATCACAAAAAATTGAGATAGTTGGTAAATATATGCCAAAGATTTTTTGGGTAACAATTACCGGCCTAATCATGGTACAAATTTTCATAGATTTTAGAAACGATCATGGTTACAAAAAGTTTCTCGAAGATTATCTATACTATAGGATGGGCGCCAATGACATAAAGGAAGTAAAAGCTTATAGCTATTCTACAATTGCCGGCGATGATGACGTTTTAGACATAATAAACAAGTTTTCAACACCGCCGAACAGGCTTTACATGGCTATTACCAATAGAAGTTTAGCTAAAGAAAGTTATTTCAGCTTAAAAGGGGAAAACGCGATATATTATTTTAAAAGCCAGGTACGCAAACGGACAAAAGACTATAGAGTGCCTGAACCGGATGAACAACCTATATATCTCACAGTGTTAAGACGACCAGGCTCACATCCGCATTATCTCGAAGCAGTGTATAAATCACAGATTATTGAAGCAATTAAGAAAGAAAATATTACACACGTTCTTGTGGAGAACTATAATACAGGAACCGTAGGGAACAAAGGATTGGACAGATATTTTGCTGCCTGGCGAGCTTTTAAAAAGATACCGATACCATCTGACGAATTCAGTATCTACAAAGTCGTATCAAACACATTGACTGCACCTACCCTGCCACCAATTTTGGATATGGGAGCGCTAAATGCATTTTCTTCAATATGTTCAGAGAGGAACAAAAAAAATTTACTGTTTTTGAAAAGAAGCTTTAGTATTTTATATCCCTCTAATCCATGCCAACAACTGAAAAACAAAGCAACAGATTCAGTTCATATTTCTGATGAACAAAGCTACAAAGCTTCCTTATTATCCAAAGCAGGAATGAACCGTTTATATAACGGTGACCTTGAACAAGCAATTGAATCCTTTAAGCAGGCGATCTGCGTTAAACCTGATTTTTTAGACGCTTACAAGAATTTATTCTTTGCCGGAGCCTTTTTGGGGCACCTAAAAGCTATTGCTTTGGATTCCAAAAATCCTATCCACTATTACCATTATGCCGTTTTCCTGGATGCATTTGACTTTTTCGAGGCCGCACTAATGAATGTTCAAAAGGCTATCAGTCTTGACAAAAATTACGCAGCGGCTTATGTCGTCTTAGGGTCTATTTACGATAAGCAGAACAAACATCATAAAGCAATTGATGCATTGCAGCGAGCCATATCAATTTATCAAAAACATATTGGTCCTCGCAAAGAATGGAGACTCTACACAAATTATTTGCAGATTGGGGATTCCTTTATGCAGCTTGGGAACCTTTCTAAGGCTAAGCTGTCCTATGAACAAGCTATTCGAACTAATTGCGATCCTAAGTTCAAACCGGGCGCTTATTACAAGCTGGGAGTTGTTTATCAAAACCTGAATAATCATCCATCGGCAATTGAAAATTTTAAAAAAGCTATACACTTGAACCCTGATTTTGCTGCTGCTTATTATAATTTGTCAAAAAATCACCTCTTACTTGGAAATAAAAAAGATGCGATAAAGCAATTTAAGAAACTTAGAGAAGTTGATAAGACTTTTGCGCATAAGCTAAACGAAGAATTTGGTTTCCCATTTGAATAGTTGAGTAATGACTCCTGTACGCATAAAACTTTCAGTCATAGTTCTCTTCTACCACGGAGAACGCTGGCTTGATTTCTGTATCGGTTCGCTGGAAAACCAGTCACTTGACAGAGATCTATATGAAATCATTATTGTGGATAATGGCGGTTCAACTCCTTTGGTTAATAAATATACCGGACAATATAACATAAATGTAATCCACTTCCCCGTAAATTACGGGTTTGCCGGAGGAAATAACAGGGCGCTGGATCATACTCGTGGAGAAATAATACTATTAATGAATCAGGATGTTGTGGTTCATCACAACTGCCTGGAAGAATTGCTAAATACCTTCGAACGTTATTCCGAAGCCGGCGTAATATCGGCCAATATGCTGATGGTTTCTCTAAAAGACAATATCGCTCCATATGCATCCTTGCCTGAAACCGTCGGCCACTATAAATTGACCGGATGGGGGTATGCTGCATACAAAGTAATAAAAACGAAAAAAGATGTCGTCCCTGTCGATTTTGTATCCGGCAACGCCTTGGGCTTTCGCAAAGCAATCCTGAGGAATATCGATAATTATCTGTTCGATTCCCGCTTGGCAAGTTATACTGAAGATTTAGACTTTTCCATAAGAGTGAAGAGGACAAAGTGGCAAATGTATGTCCGGCCTATGGCTGTGATATACCATTATCGTGATGAAGCTTTTTCAGGAAGGTTAAGTCATCAGCTATGGAAATTGATTCATGTGTCGAGCAATCGCTTGATGGTCTATTATAATAATTTTAGCACGGTAGCTTTTATGAAAAAATTACCGTTCCTGCTTTTGGGAATCCCTTTAAAAGTTGCTCGACCGGATGGTGAAAGTCGTTTTCACACCTTAAAGTTTATAGCCGCCATAGGATTTCTACCGATAATTTTTCTCCAATTTGGAATAAAGAGGTTTATAAAAAATTATTAATGCAAGCGTCAAAAAACAGATGGAAAGTATTGTTTAAGCTTTTAGGTCCGCTCCTTTTTATATATTTCCTTTTCAAGCTTGTAGATCCATGGGCTGCAGCAGACCTTCTCAAGAAGGCCAGGATAGAAATATTTCTGTTGAGCTTACTCCTCATTCCCATCATCAATATGGCGATAACCTTCAGATGGTGGATTATATGCCGGAATCTGGCGATGGATGTATCCTTTGGAGCGCTTTTCCAGATATTCTACATTTCCTGGTTTTATGCGAATATCCCTATAAGCGGCACTTCCTTCATCTCCAAAATTATTTATCTTAAGGAAGATGGAACACCTGCAAGTACAACGTTTCTTTCATTAACCCTGGACAAACTTTTCGACATCATGGGCCTTATGTTATTTGGAATTATTGGATTTATTTATTTCCCCAAAGCCCTTCTCGACGAGAAACTTCTGTGGACATTCTACGGTACAATAATTTTGATCATGGTTATAATTCTGATATTTGGAAAAAAGATTTGGGCGACTCTCAGAGAATTTTTAAAACAATATACCACCAAGAGACTCAGCAAGGTCGGCATTAGCCTTGAGGAAAGTTTTAAGCAGTTCTGGTCCGGTTTCAATCTGAAATTCTATTCCATAATTTTTGGATTTTCTCTCGCCATAGGCATTTTAAATTCTCTGGTCCTTTATATGTTAGCTGTCGCGCTGCACCTTAAAGTAACCTTTGTCCTGATGGTGGCATGCTGGGCTCTAATAGGTATTGCCAACGTTATCCCCATTACCGTTAACGGACTCGGAACTAGGGACGCCGTCCTTCTTTTCACACTCCCTCTGACAGGTATCTCAAGGGAAGCCGCTATCGCCCTTGGTTTTATTGCGTTCTTATGGGCTACATGCTCCCATTTTTCAGGAGTGTTTTTTTGGCTCAAGCGGCCTTTGCCCACCAAGGAAATAATTGCGATCAAAAACAAATTGTTTCATGAAAATGCGATTAAAATTGAAATCGACTCGGATAAATTTCAGCCCGGAAGAAAAAAAATTTGAACTCGATTACAACTAAAACTCCTCCCTGCAGATTGTGCGGTTTAAACCAATTTGAAGCCTTTCTTCAAGAACAAGTAATCGTAAATAAAGAAAAGTATTCTTTATCCCAATGCAAAAAATGCTCGTTTATTAGTGTAGACCCACTGCCGACGCCCGAAATTTTGAAACGACACTATAACCGGGACTACTGGCAACGGCTGCAAAACAAAACAACCGATTTGTTGGACCTGCGGTACACATTGCAGATGCTCGGCATTATCAGAAATATAAAAAAATTAGTCCCTCATAAAGGTAAAATTTTAGACTGGGGTGCCGGAGACGGCTCCTTGTTAAAGCTGCTTAAAAAAGAAGGTTTTGCCTGCTGGGGGATTGATATCTATAGTGCCGGTCCAAACGATACAGACCTGATCAACACAACAATAGTAGACATTCCCCTTCCCAACAATTTTTTGGATGCTATCACTTGTATACATGTATTAGAGCATATCCATGATCCGATGACTTCATTGACCAAGGCCTTTAGCCTCCTAAAAACAGGCGGCATTTTGGTAGTAGAAGTCCCAAATATAGCATCCCGCGGTTTTAAAATATTCAAAAAAAAATGGTATCCTTTAGACCTGCCGGTTCATCTAAATCATTTTAATCCAGCAGTTATGCAGCGGTTATGCAGCATGGCGGGAAAAACTCATACTATTAAAATCGACTATTTCTCACATAGGCACTCGCCCAGTTCAATTGTTCTCTCTCTGTTTCCGTCAATTTCACCTCCAAGGGTTAGAAGAAAAAATTTCGGCCGCTATCCGCTGCCGTTAATGGTTTTATATTTGATTTTGCAACTGGCGGCCTATCCTTTTGCCTTGCTTGGTTCTTTAATAAAAAGAGGAGAGATTATTCGAATGTATGTTAGGAAAATCGGTTGATGAAAATCAAATTTCTTCTGCGCATAATCGGGCCGACCTTACTTTTTTTAGTAATATATTTTTATGCGGATCTAACCCTGTTAAAACAAATGATCTCAAATCTCAAATTCCACTTTTTTGTTCTCAGCCTCGGATCATTATGGAAGGTAAAAAAGGTTTAACCTGATGAAACTTTTCGTTATAAAACCCATTTTAATAGGTTTCATCTTCTTGGCGCTGACTTATGGGATTTATTCCAATACACTGGAAGCCCCTTTTTATTTTGATGACAATTATACCATTAAAGACAATGCGGACATCCGCGTAACCAGAATTACAGAAGTCGGCAACGCGGGGTTTAAGAGTTCATCGACTCGCCCAATTGCTTTCATCAGTTTTGCCTTAAATTATTACTTTCACCAATACAATTTAAAGGGCTATCATCTTGTTAACATCATAATTCATATCCTAACTGGAATTTTTCTATATTTATTTATTAAGGACACTTTGAAATTACCTTTGTTAGAGTTCAAATATCATTTTCTTGGTTCAATAGCCTTTTTTGCCGCTCTGGTCTGGCTGGTTCACCCGCTCCACACGCAGTCGGTCACTTATATCGTTCAGAGGATGAACAGCATGACCGCCATGTTTTATGTACTCTCCTTCTGGCTTTATGTTCGCGGACGGCTTGTCCAAGAAAACCGCAAAAGCTGGCCCTGGTATGTAGGCTCTCTACTGGTTTGGATACTGGCCCTGGGGTCCAAACAGAACGCCGCCGTGTTGCCGTTTTTTATCTTTTTGTATGAATGGTTTTTTTTTCAGAACCTTGACCGAGGCTGGTTCAAAAGGCATCTGAAATACGTTTTCGGCGTTGTCATACTTTTCAGTTTGATAGCCTTAATCTATTTGGGAACAAATCCTCTTGAAAGATTAAAATCCATATCTGATTATGCTAACCATGAATTTACCCTAACGGAGCGGATACTAACCCAGCCCAGAGTGGTGATCTATTATATAAGTCTTATTTTCTTCCCTCACCCATCCAGATTGAATCTGGACTACGATTTTCCGCTTTCCCACTCATTGATTGATCCCATTACCACCCTATTTTCTTTTTGTATAATTTTTGGACTTATTGGATTTGCTATTTATATAGCCAAAAAGGAGCGTTTGATATCATTCTGCATTCTCTGGTTTTTTGGAAATCTGGTTATAGAATCTTCGGTTATTCCGCTTGCGATTATTTATGAGCACCGCACCTATCTGCCTTCCATGCTCGTAAGCCTGTTGGCCGTTTTATTGGGTTATCGTCTAATAAAGATCAGGTGGCTCGGCGTTGCTCTGGTGTTCGTAGTTGCAGCGGTATTCTCCTTCTGGACATATCAAAGAAACGATATATGGCGTGATCCTGTTGCCTTGTGGAGCGACTGCGTCGCAAAATCGCCTCAAAAGGCCCGACCTCACAACAATCTGGGCACTGCTCTGGACAAGCAGGGTCGTACAAAAGAAGCCATCCAACATTATTTACAGGCGTTGCGGATAAAGCCTGATTATGCGGACGCACACAATAATCTGGGCACTGTTCTGGACAAGCAGGGTCGTACCAAAGAAGCCATCCAACATTATTTACAAGCGCTACGGATAAAGCCTGATTATGTGGACGCACACAATAATCTGGGCACTGTTCTGGACAAGCAGGGTCGTACCAAAGAAGCCATCCAACATTATTTACAGGCGCTGCGGATAAATCCTAATTTTGCGGAAGCACACAACAATCTGGGCAATGTTCGGGACAAGCAGGGTCGTATTAAAGAAGCCATCCAACATTATTTACAGGCGCTGCGGATAAAGCCTGATTTTGCGGACGCAAACTATAATCTGGGCAATGCTCGGGACAAACAGGGTCGTACCAAAGAAACAATCCAACATTATTTGCAAGCGCTGCGGCTAAATCCTGATTATGAGAAAGCACACAACAATCTGGGCACTGTTCTGGACAAGCAGGGTCGTACAGAAGAAGCCATCCAACATTATTTACAAGCGCTACGGATAAAGCCTGATTACGCGGACGCAAACTACAATTTGGGCAATGCTCTGTACAGCCAGGGGCGTATAGAAGAAGCCATCCAACATTATTTGCAAGCGCTGCGGATAAAGCCTGATTATGAGAATGCACACTACAATCTGGGTCTTGCTCTGTACAAGCAGGGCCGTACCGAAGAAGCCATCGACCATTATTTACAGGCGTTGCGGATAAAGCCTGATTATGAGAAAGCACACAACAATCTAGGCCTTGCTCTGTACAAGCAGGGTCGTACCGAAGAAGCCATCGACCATTATTTACAGGCGCTACGGATAAAGCCTGATTATGTGGACACACACAACAATATGGGCGCTGCTCTGTTTCGCCAAGGTCAGATCGAGAAAGCAGTTGAACATTTCAAAACGGCGCTAAAAATAGAGCCGGATTACGGTGACTTGCGGATTAACCTAAAAAAGGCATTAGCTCTCTTGAAGGAAATTGATGGGGCAATTGCTGAGATTCAAAAAGCCCTTGAAATTACTCAATACGATCCAGAATTATATTATAACTTAGGCGATCTGTTTTACAGGAAGGGAGGTTTTGATAAAGCTATTGCTCAATATCAAAAAGCACTGTCGATTCAACCGGAATTTGTTCCGGCCTTAAACAGGCTGGCCATAATTTTCTCTATCCGTAATGAGAACAACAAGGCTCTTTCTTTGTTTAAACAAGTAGTTGATCTTCAGCCGGACAGTGCTGAAACCTACTATAATATCGCTTGTATGTACTCAAAGAAACAAAAGATAGCAGCGTCTATTGGTTGGCTCAAGAAAGCCATTAAAATAGGGTATAACAACTGGGACCAGATTAAAACCGATAAAGATCTGGAAAATATCAGGGGCTCTGCGGATTTCAAGGCACTAATCAAAGACAAATAAAATCGTTTTACGATTTTATAAAACTCCCGCAAGCACGCTTGCAGGATCTAATTTAAATTGGACAATAATGTCCATCCATAAATCATTTGAGTAGGAACTGCCCTCCAAACCAACAATTTTGCCATGACCAAAGTGAATAATCGCAGCAAAGAATTTATCGTCAAACACCGTAATATATTGGTGTGCCTGTTCCTTGTCATGGCTACTTTTGCTGTTTACTGGCAAGTACACAATTTTGATTTTGTAAACTTTGACGATGATAAATACATCTACGAAAACCGTCATGTTCAAAAAGGTTTGACCCTAGAGAGCATCACCTGGGCATTTGCCACAATGCATATAAGCAATTGGCATCCCTTAACATGGCTATCACATATGCTGGACAGTCATATCTATGGGATGAACTCCGGCCTTCATCATTTAACCAACTTGCTTTTTCATATCGCCAACACCTTATTGTTGTTTTTTGTTTTTAGAAAAATGACCGATGGTTTATGGCAGAGTGCTTTTGTTGCTGCTTTGTTTGCTCTTCATCCTCTACATGTTGAATCGGTTGCCTGGGTGTCGGAACGCAAAGATGTGTTGAGCACTTTTTTCTGGATACTGACGATGTGGAGTTATATTTGGTATGTCGAACATCCAGCGGTCAATAGATATGTTTTGGTTGTTTTATTAATTGCTCTTGGGCTAATGAGCAAGCCGATGCTGGTGACCTTACCTTTTGTATTACTCCTGTTGGACTTCTATCCTCTTAACCGCTTGCAATTTCAACCGTCAGATGGTAGCGCCAACTCTCAACAAAGGTCGATTGCTCTTCGTCTGATTTTGGAAAAAATACCTTTGTTTGTTCTTGTGGCTATGTCAAGTGCTATTACTTTCTATGCCCAAAAGCATGGGGGAGCTGTAGCGTCTTTGGAGGTCATTCCACTTAAAGCCAGAATTGCTAATGCTCTGGTCTCTTATGTAAAATACATCGGAAAGATGGTCTATCCTTCCAAACTGGCTTTCCTTTATCCACATCCTGGAATGTTGCCGTGGTGGAAGATTGCAGGAGCCTGCTTACTACTTGTATCCATATCTTTTCTGGCAATCAGAGTTGTCAAACAAAGTCCTTATTTTGCTATTGGATGGCTGTGGTACTTGGGGACGCTTGTACCTGTAATCGGACTGGTTCAGGTAGGCAGACAATCCATGGCTGACCGCTATACATATGTTCCCCTTATTGGGATATTTATCATTGTTGCCTGGGGTGTCCCCGAACTTGTGTCACAGTGGCGGTACAGAAAGATATGGCTTACCGTATTAGCAACTGCCCTTCTTACAATTCTGATGGCAGCCACCTGGAAACAAGTAGGATATTGGAAAAACAGCATCACGCTTTTTGAACATACGCTTAAAATTACTTCCAACAATTACCCGGCGCATAACAATCTGGGCAATGCCTTAAACCAGCAAGGTCGCACAAAAGAGTCTACCTACCATTATATAGAAGCGCTGCGGATAAAGCCTGATTTTGTGGAAGCACACAACAATCTGGGTAATGCTCTTGGCAAGCAGGGTCGCACAGAAGAAGCCATCGAACATTATTTACAGGCGCTGCGGATAAAGCCTGATTTTGTGGAAGCACTCTACAATCTGGGTGTTGCTCTTAATAAGCAGGGTCGCACAGAAGAGGCCATCGAACATTTTATAGAGGCGTTGCGAATAAAGCCTGATTATGTGGACGCACACTACAATCTGGGCAATGCTCTGGGTAGGCAAGGCCGCACAGAAGAAGCCATCGAACATTTTCGAGAGGCCCTGCAAATAAAGCCTGATCTTGAGGAAGCACACTACAATCTGGGTATTGCTCTTTTTCGTACAGGTAATACTCAAGGGGCGATTACCCACTTTCAAGAAGCGGTACGAATAAAGCCCGATTTTGAGGAAGCACTCTACAACCTGGGTAATGTTTTGTTCCAAATGGGGCGGACCGATGGAGCCATTGTTTACCTTCAAAAGGCGTTACAAATTAACCCTAACAATGCCGGCACGCATACTACTTTGGGGGCGGCGCTGATTAACAAGGGGGAAATAGCGACTGCTATTAACCATTTTAGGGAAGCACTGCGTTTAAAACCCGGCTATGCCGCAGCGCAAGACAATCTGATG
>SDBU01008043.1_pt1 | contig 12058 bp, 30 predicted proteins | sample 2277071 | NCBI WGS metagenome assembly SDBU01 (sample SAMN10397929, study PRJNA504765) | marine sediment metagenome | isolation source: marine sediment core GS08_GC12, 126 cmbsf | place: Arctic Ocean: Gakkel Ridge, Loki's castle | collected 2008
TTCCTGTTTGCTATGTGCTTTTACTCGATGATATGCGCTTCCTTTTATTTTCGTGAATCGTAGATAATATACTCGTTTTGGCATTTTTATCTACTCCTTTTTTTCATGTATTGGTATAATATCCGTCTGTTGTCGGGTAACCTTTCAATCTGGAAAAACGCATCAGAACCCTGCTGGGTCCGATATCGCCGGATGATCTTGATCTCGTACATTACGGAGGCATGCGAACCTATCCCAAGATTTTGATACGGTTTTCCGTTAAAAAGTTTGATCATTTTTGTTTACTCCGTATTTTTCTTTCTGCTTTATGTCTCTTCCTACGTCGCTTGTCACGTTTGGAACCCATTAAGTATTGCCCCATTAGATGTCTATTTTAGCTTCTAAGTCTAGCATATAACTGGTAAGGATATGATGTGCGATATTTTACTATGCGGACACCGTACCCATACGCTTTACGATAGAATGCGGCACGTTCTTTGGCGTCTTTTTTAAACTGGAACTTTACTTTCCACCTGTATCTTTTGCCGTCAAATGTTCTATAAACTGGTATGTCTTTCGCTTTTCTAAATTTTCCCATGTTTGATTACCTCACTATTTTTTCACTTTGCGTTTACGTCTCTTTCTAGCGTGAACCACTTTAGGACCAATTGAATAAGTATTTCCCCTGATCTTCACCAGTGATGTCTTGTCATGGAATTTGCGCTGTTCAAGAGTAAGTGCTTGTGTTAACACTTTCTGACCACGATACATAGTAGGATAAAATCCTCTGAATCGCCACTGGTCTTTGCGGCTTTGTCCCCACGGGGTTTTGGCATCGCCAATGAATTTTATCTCTGTTGGTCCTTTCCATCGTTTTGCAAATACCGTAGCTTCTTTTCTGGTGCCATGATAGGATTCTGCCCAGATATCCCATTTAGTTGTTCGAGTGTTTTTTGGTCTAGTCATTATTTTTTACCTCTCTTTTTCTTTTTAATCGTCTTGCGCAGTTTAGCTATGCGGGCTTTGATGTAGACGTCACGCTTTTTGCCTTTGAGATCCTTCCAGAATTTGGTGGCGGCTTTACGCATCGTTTTCGATGTTTTCTTCCGGATCGCTTTTGTTCTTGGATACTTCCCACGTTTAGACATTGTAAAGTGTCACCTTTTGCTGATTTACTTTTTTCGTCTGTAAACACCATATCTTTTAGGGAATTGGCTTGTTTTTGGTAGCTTTTTCACTCTGACAAGATACCCTTTTCGTTTTAAGTATTTCTTATGATATGATGCTCTTGACTTGGTTTCAGTTATCATAAACAGAGTATAAAATAGTCCCCCAATACTTCTTCGTTGCCCAGCTTTTACCCATTTGATTTTTCGTTTAGAAGTTTTCTTCGTTCCCATTTTCTTCACATTCTTTCGCTTCTTTTTCACTCGTTTAATTATTGTATACACCTATTCTTATGCTTATGATGATTACATGAAGCCTCACGTTTTCCTCTTCAGTTTCCTTTCTTGATATGCGAAGACTGCAATATATTCTTTGCCAAATTTCCCTGTTCCCAACAGTTTCCCAATCCGTTTCATGTCTTGTCGACCATGAGGGTGTCTCTCTAAAAAAAGGGGATCATGCGTTTTCTTGATAGAAAACCCTTCTTTTCATGCTTTCTTGATTTTGCCTTTCATTATTGCGGATACCATTTTGTTTACTTCCTTTTAATTTTTCTACTGAAGTTTTTTAAGATCTTTTTCTGCTTTTTTAAGCTGACGCTTTCTTTTTTTAATACCTTTGTTTTGCTGTTTCTTGATTTTTGCAAATTGCCGCCTGGCTTTTCTAGTGTTACTTGCTTCTCTTTGGGCAAATTTTTTTTGTTTTTCTTGAGCTAATCTAATTTCTTCTTTTATTGCTGGAATATCTGCTAGTAGATCAGCTCTTTTTCTAATGTTGGACGATCTTAGTTTCATGGGGGTCATTTAAATTATCTCCTTTCAATTCTTTTATTCTGAAACTTTCTGAAGCTCTTATACTTACATTATGTAAGTATAAGAATATAAAAACATTGTTATGCTCATATTATGAGTCGTAAAAGGGTGGGTTGACACCCACAAGTAGTATCACCAATTGTTTTTGTCATATTTGTATAAACAATATAATATCCCGATAAATATAAAGGGGGCAATGAATAATATAAGTCCTAATTGTGTAGGGATAACTTGAAAGCCTGGTAATACTCCGTCTCCATTACCGCCTCCGCCGTTGCTTCCGACTGCGTAAAGATTCCAAGATGTAACTGTTAATATGTCAACGTATAGGCTGTTGTTTACTGTATCTCTAACACCGTAGAGGTCGCTAAAGTGGACGGTTAAGTTTCCTGTTGATCTGATTGTGTCTGATACGAAGGTGCTTAAGGAGAGGGTTTCATTTAAAAATTGTGTGTGTGCATGGATGCTAAAAACTGTGCTTTCTCCATTCTCGAAGATATAGATGTCAATATCGTCTCCTTCTCCTAGTTTGAATTCGTCTATGGTAATATTGACTGGTGCCGTTGAGTAATAGGTGTTAAAGTAATATGAAATATAGCTGATATTTGCCCAGTCAGGAGAACCGTAACTTTGCATTAAACTGAATGAACGAATTAAAAAATCATCTTTAGAAGTGGATATATTATTACAATTGATTTTATAGAAATAATTGCTGTTGTTTGTGAAGAAACGGACTTCTCCTAACACGAAACTTGAATGATTCGCCCATATATGGAAAGCGTTCATGTTGAAGGTGCTTAAATCGAGTTGCATATCGTTTGATGTATCGTTGTCGAATGTCATTGTGCAGTTTGTGGTTCCGTCCCATGAGAAAATGATAGATTGATTGCCTTCAACAGCATCAGTAGAATTATAGACGTTTAAGTGGTTTGTATCGTTGCTTACCCAGCCGAATGTTGATTCAGATGCGAAAGAGTCTCCGTAGAGTTGGTTTGTAAAACTACGGGTTGCAGAGATGTTGAGGGCATAAGATTGTCTATAAGGAAAATTAGAGAATGTGAATTGCCCATCTAGTTCTCTATGTGTTTCTCCTGATTTTTCGCCTATGAAATTGACGAAATCAATCCATACGTTTTTTGTGTTTTTCGGGGAGAAATGGAACGATATATAATTGATGTCATAATCGTATGTCATTCCTCCGTATGAGGATAGGTCGGCGTTGTAGATTGTAAAGTTTGCCCACGTTTTTGATAGAAAAATGTTTAGAACAACAGAAAAATATGTGCCTGAGTCATAATGGAAGTCGATTTTTTCTACGGCTACTAATGGGTGATCTGCCCGCATGGAAAAATTGATGCTTGTGATTAATGAAATATCAATGTTCATAGAGTCGCCTGTGGCGTTATCATAATGGAGTATAGCATCTCCTGTGTTGGCGTTGAATGTTGCTTTGATTGCGTTACCTGATAGCGTGGTAACTGCATCGGTGGCGATTGCTGAAACAGCTCCTATTGAGTGCCACTCTGTGGCGTTGTCGGTAAGGATATTATAGTCAACAGAGTCGGCTGTAATTGTGTGCAATGTTTCGAAAAATGTTGCATTGCCCCCGCCTGATGTGCCCATATCGCTTATGCCTGATATATATGACCCGTTTGTGAGGGAATATAACGTCGTGGTTCTGGTGATAATAGATTCTGGGTTAACGGCGCATTGAATGGTAGGTAGCATAGATGTGGCAAAGAGTAGGATGGCTACAATGAATAAACTATATTTCCTTTTGCCTATTACTATCATTTTGTTACCCTCTTTAGTGATCTTTCTTGCGCCCAGCCTTGCTTCATCATGTGCCTGATTAGATTGTGTGACCGATTTACGTGTTCCATAGATGATATGAATTTGAATTGCTTGGCTTCTGCTTGGGATCGTTTAAGCTCTTTAATTGCGTCATTGGTGAAATTGATTAGGGCATCACGTTTTCCTACTCTTATATGTGCTAATTCTTTTTTCGTGAGAGGCTTTCTAGGTTTTGGCTCACTCTTGCGTGGACGCTTGAACCCTTTTATTTGAGGGCCTGCGTAGACAAAGTAGCCCCCTTTCCGTTTCAGGACCCGTGCATAGTATCCTTTCTTTTTGATTGCCGCTTCTACTTTTTGGGCTCTTCGTAATGATGATGTTTCAAGCTTGAGGGAATACTGTTTTCCACCCATAGTTCGTTTGGATAGTATCCCTGATTCGGTATACTGTTTTTTGGCTATTTTGCTCTTTTTCTTTGGTTTGTGTTCGACAACGAGTTTTTTGGTCACTATAAGTCCTCCTTTATTTTCATCCTATTATTGAGTATAGTTGTAATAGATCCATTGCGGGCAAAAGTATTGGTATTACAATAAAGATTATGATTAGTAATACTACTACGAATGCCATTGTCCACATTATTAGTTTTCCCATTTTATTTTTCCTCCAGTCGTGAGTATAACGATTTTTCTTTATCAACGTCCTCTATTTTGAAGAGCCATGATCGACCTTTAGGGGTATGGTATCTGCGGAGAATTTTGATGCGATACATGATTGAGGCGTGAGAGCCTGTGCCCTCATGCTTGTATGAGAGACCATCAAAGACCTTTTCAACCGGCACTGCTTGTTTTTCACCTATTTGGTTTTTGGTTTTTTGTCTGTGTGACCTCGCCCTATGAGGTACCGTTTCATTGTTTCGTAACTTCGGTTAAGGGAATCCAAAGTGTCATCGACTACTTTTTGGATTTTCTTGTTTGTCTTTGATTTTGGCATATTGTAGCTCACCCTATTTGATCTTTGAGGTTTTAGCAATTTTTGAGCATTTAAACCCTTTTTGCTCTGCCCTATTTACATCTGCCCTAGCATTTGCTAGAATATCATATTTCATAATGGTTCCAACATACTTTTCTTTTTTTGTTCGTATAAATATATACTTATATTTTACCATTTTTTTTCCTCCTAGATTGTTATTGTTGCCCGGCAACAGCCTGTTCCTGTGTGGATTATGCAGTCAGCTTCTCCGCCTGGGAGATAGACGTGCCCTTCTTGGTAGGGGTGTGCGACAGTATCAACGACATAAGCGACCTTGACTTCTCCTCCGCCACATCCAAAGATATTGACATTGCATAAGAAGTCACCGTTTGCATCTGTGTAGCCTTGACATACTATGGTGCCGTTTGCATCATAGATACCTACATATACACCTTCTATGGGTTCACCGGTTACATCATCTACGAATCTGACAAATAGACATGTTGGTATACAGTCTTCTGTGTCATCGCATGGCGGGCATGGGCACAGATTTAGGAGACATGCCAAAAAGATTCCTATAATTATGCATACAACGCCTACGATAATAACGAGTGGTTGATTTGTTGTTCTATTATGCGACATATTGTTTTGCCCCTACATTTTAATCTTTGATGTCTTTGCTATTTTTGAGCAAACATATTTTTCCATGATTGATCGTTTTCTTCCCAATCGGGCGCCTTGAAGTGTCGAATACTTTATAATGACACCTACCTTTTCATCAGGTTTGTTTCTGATATATATCCAAACATATTTTCGTCCCATGATTTATTCCTCCTTTTTCGAGGCTTTTGTGAGCCCACGGTGTCGTGGACTCTGTGTGATATCATATGTGATCCTATTATTTATAAAAGCTTGGATCATGGAGTTTTTGTGTTCCTAGAGCCGTTTGAGGACTTTGTCGATGGAAATCTTCTTGTCTTTCAAAACCCATATGATTCTGTTATTTCTCCCTAGACCCACGCCCCACTTCCAAACAGGGAAGTGTTTGCACATTGTGAGCTGGATTGATCGGCGGATATACCAGTCTGTGACTCTGCTATCCGGGAAAAGTTCCCGATATATCCTTTTGATGTCATTGTCGCCAATGACATTTTCTCGAAGCATGGACAATATATGCCGTAGTATGCGCTTGAATAGTGTTTTTGGAATTTCCTCTATCTTACTTTCGTCCCTGCCAATTTTAGCTTTGATGTGTTTATTGCTTACAAGCTCAACGATTTGTATATCAGCCATTTACTTTTTCCTCCGTGCGTTGACTTTCTTTAAGATTTTTCTAATGTGTTCATCGGTGCGGATTCGGTTGTGAAGTTCACGCATCTTTTTGATGTTCTTTGAATCAAAGGAATATCGTTTGTTGTTTAATGTAACAGTTAACGAAGCCAATTTGTAGTCTTCACTGATATGGAGAAACACTTTTCCCTCGCCGGTCATTCTAATATATCGTTCACTGTATGCTTCCCTATTGACCATTGGTTAACACTCCTGGAAATGTTTTCTTTACCCATTTGGCTTTGCTTAAAGTTTCTTTTAGGGCTTTGGTTTCAGATTCAAGGGCTAATTTGTTTTTGTCGATTGCATTGAGCAATGCCTCGAATTGTTTCCATCTGAGTATGTTGATTTGAACAACTCTTTCATGGTTGTATTTGAGAACTATTTCTACATGATATTCCATATCTGCCATTATGCGTCCTCTCCTGATTCTTTTTTCTGAACAATCATTTTTTCTTTGATGGTCAGGGGTAGGCTTGGGTTTCGTTTTCTGACTGTTAGGGTATGATGTTTTTCTATGTGTAATGCTAGACTTGATTTTCTTGCGTATTTTTTCCCACAATGGGAGCATTCTGTCATATATCTCCTTCCTCCGCAAATGTTGAATATTTGTTTTCGTCAGGCTTGTGATAACTATCTGGTTCAACATAGCCTTTTTTGTTATAAAATCCCTTTTTGTTGATTTTGTCAGAATCTTCCATGAAATAGGCTAGAGCAAATGGGAAGATCATTAAAACGATCATCCCAATGATCCACACTATCAACACTAAATTATTCATCTTCATACTTTCCTATCTTTGTTTCTATAACGGCAAGGGTCAGTAACACCAGAAAAATAAGTAACAGTATCGGAAGAAATATAATTTTTCTGATGATTCCTAATATAGCCATAAATTTGTCCTCCTATTTGTATAGAAATTCATGTCCTGATTTAATAGGCTGAATTTCTACGTAGAGATTCCGAGTATACCATTTGAATGGCATATATGAAAGAATTCGGTAAACGATTTTTCTCAAAGTCTTATTACCGATTCTTTTCCCCGAGCTTTGTATGGGCATAAATCGGAGACGATCTTTCTCACGGACACGTAATATTTTCTTTATTCTCCATGTCAATTCTCCACGATACTGCCCTCTTGATATGTATTTGACAAAAGAATCTTCGGTGAAATAGTTGCAATGGTCTGGGGTTGAAAAAGCACCCTTCCATTTGTAGTAGGGAACTGTCAATATAAGTGCCCCTTCTGATTTGAGGATTCTGTGTAGTTCACCCATGACGCCTAATATATTTTTAGGGCAAACATGTTCTAGGACTTCCCGGGCGGCGATGATGTCAAAAGAGCAATCATCGAACGGGTAAGGAATATCTTCTAGATCATGTTTTATCATTGGCGAAAGATCACCAAAGCTATCTCGATCCATGTAGGTGACATTTCTGCCCGCTATCATGGGGTTATCAGAAGGCCCTACTTCTAGCCCAACTGTTTTATCAAGTAACATTCTGCATTCAAATACTTTTTTGTATGTTTCTTTGTTCATGTTTTATTCCTCCTTTGGTTTATTTTCATGTTTTATTTATAACTATTCTAGGTAACTCAATAGTGTTTCATTGTATTTCAATAATATTTCACTGGCAATTTCTGTCCGCTTTTCGAGACTTTCTGTTATGGATAAGAGTCTATCTAAATTCCTGCCGTCCATTTCTTGCAAAAGTGATGTCGCCGATTTTGTTATTTTGTAACTATCAATATCTTCATTGATAGATTTGAACGCTTCCAGGTCTGGATATAGTTTATACGGAGGATTTTTCAAATCGTTGTATATTGGATATTGATGTTTGTCATGTATCACCGATGCGAATGTGAACTTGACACGGAGTTGTTGAAGATATTTTATTTTCCCGGTTTTCTCGAAGCCACGTATGTCAGCTTTCATGTAGCCAACGAAGCCTTTGAATAAATTGGCTAACGGCACAATACTGTGGATAGGGATATGTCCTAGTTCATCTATAATTACATATGGAGATATAGCCCATAGGTATGTGTTTGGGGTTCCCTTCAATAATGAATGGAAATATTTTCTTATGTCAAACGCTGTAAAGTCCACTGTTATTCCTTTATATATTTCTGTGATATTGATTACATCTTGTAGCTTATTCAATCCGGCATAATCTTTCATGTCGTATGAATAGACTCCGCGTATATCAATATCACTGTCTGGTCGTTGCTCTCCACGGGCATAACTACCGTTGATGCATAACCAGCCGTACCAGTCACCGTTTTTTGGTGATTGTTCCTTGAAATATTCATTGGCTAAATTCATAAAGTTTATCATTTTTGTTTCCTCCTATTTTTATATTTTTCTATTCTCCTTTTGATCTGTTAAATGAATCGAAGCAACCCCTGCAGAACTGCATGTCCAAATCTTTGCAGAAGTATTGCTCGGCATATTGCTCCTCAAAAATTGTTCCACAGGCTTCGCATTGCAGAAAACCTTCAGGGATAAAGGATTTCGTGAATAGCTGTAGGTCAGCATATAGACCAAAAAATGTTGTTATTAAGAAGAAGATGCAAATTATTTCTAGCATGCCAAATGTGTTTGTTAACATAAGCAGACTTAATAATAATATTACACAGGATACTACGCTGATTATCATTAAACTGCTTATTCTGATCCATTCTAATATTCGTTTCTTTTTCATAGTAGATTGACTCATGTTGTTACTCTCCTAATTCTAGTTCTTTTGACCGCTCTAGGGCTAGTTGAAACATTTCATTTTCTTTCTCTGTTCTAGCAATTCGCCGTCTGTATTCTCGAATGACTGATTCATTGCTTCTGATTTTTTCTTTTATTTCTGTTGACTTAAGCATCGGTTTTTAACCTCCTTTATTTTAAATATATTCTCCACCATTTATCTATGGCACGAAAATATGGTTCTTTTTGTAGTCTTTGTTCGATGTCATGTTCCCAAATGTCACGATTGGTGTGTTCAGGACACGGAAAATTATGTTCATCAAAAGGTTCGTATGGCTGTTCATTAAGTTTTCTTATAACGTTTAAGTCTTGTTCAAGAACTTTCATTCTTGGAAATACTCTTGGCGGACATACGCCCGTGATTATAGACGCTTTTAATACTCTGAATATATGATTCATTTTAATTTACTCCATCAATTTTTTTAGTCTCATAATTTTTATCTTTTGTTTTTGCTGTTATTTCACTGATTAGTATTTCTGTAATCCGATTAGCCGCATGTATTGAAATTATTTCTGGATCTCCTTTATAGTCGTCAATTTTCCATTCTATTGATTGATCAACGGATATTTCAGAATCCAAATCACAACGATTAGATACTCTGACAAGAATATTTTCGACTATATATTTGTTATCGACTTTCTTCTTTTTGGCCGTGGATTTATCCATTTTAATCTCCCTCGTGTCTACTTGCAATTCTGCTTTTATGTCGTGATACCGCATTGGATATTTCATACCCAAATAGATGATTTAATTCTGTTTGTTCAATATGAAGTCTTACTTTATCCATCTGGTGTTCATTTTGATTTACTAAGGTTCGCCTACTGAGTTCTGCAAAAACTGGATGGATAAAGATTCCACAAAATGTACTATGTGAAACCGATAGATGATAATATCTTAATACTTCAGTTAAACCGACTTGTGTTGACCATAATACCCATACGGGTTGTCGTTTTTCATGGTATTCATCTGTCAAATATTTAAATAAATCATTTATGTTCATTTTTGATAGAGATTCACAGAGTTTTTTAAGTTGTTTATTATTGTAACCTTCGAGTTCTTGTGATGTATATTTTTCTAATTTATCCATTTTTATCTCCCTCGATTAATTGTTTTAGTTTGTCTTGGATTCCCGCAAATGCATTGGTCATGTTTCTTTGTTGTTCTTTGACATTTGCTAGTTCTTTTCCTAATAATCTTAATTCTTTGTTGTCACTGTTTAAGAGATACCAGTAACAAGGTATTAAGCCATCCAGGAATGAAGTGTCTGCTTTTTCAAGCATGGTATCTATTGAATTAAGAATCATTCGGATAACGTTTTTCTCTTGGATTTTCATTTTGATTTCCCTTCTTTTTCTTTGAACTCGTGTCTCCCTTCAGATAGTTTCAAGCCTTCCCCTGTTTCCCGTTTTTCAGGGTAATCCTGACACCAGTAACAATTTTTAATGTCAGATTTCACTACAGGATCAATCCCAAACATTTTACAGAATCTGATAAATGCTCCTGCTAATTGGATGTCACAAATGTAGTTCCGTTCTTCAAAATGAACTGGATTATGCGTTCCTGTCACATGACAGCAGGGAATCCATAATTGTTCTTTTAGCCATTCTTTTAATTTTTCTGTTTCTGACATTTTTAATTCTCCTTTTTTAGTGTGTAGAATTTTCTCCGTGTATCACTGAGGTTGAAGTGTCGCTTCAAGATGCCATCATCAACCATTTTGGTTAGAACATGTCTTGCGTTTCGCCTAGATATACGGAGCTGTTCAATCATTTCTGGTGTTGAAATTGTTCTGTTATCCTTGACATATTGGATAACAAATTTTTTACGTTCTTTGTATTTTAGATTCATTGTTTTTTCCTCCTAGATCATTCCAAATATGAATTTCATTAGAACAAAAGCCCAGATCATTTCGACTGATATTTCTATTGCACATGCTTTGAGTAGAAAATTTCGTAGTCCTATGTCCATTATTTTATTGTCCTCCTTCTATTCTTTTCAGGAACCCTTTTGGGTTGTATGTGAACGGGAAAATTTCTCTTGACCTGTCGATTCTGAATTGATTCGGGAATTCTCGCATGTATTGTTCAACAGCTTCCATGGGACCTTCTCCCCATGATTGTTTGACAGGATTGCCGTTGATGTTCGTGTCTTCTACGATCATGTATGATCCCGGGTTTACTAACCAACCCCATGTCATCATTTCATCAAAGACGTTTGCCTTCGAGTGATCTGAATCGAGGATGACCATCACAGTTGGCGGGTCTTCCTGGAAGAACGTGTCGAATATACCCGTTATTTCATTGAAGATTTTGGCGCTTATTGATTTTCCGATAAATTGGGTAATACGTGGATGATCGAGTTTAACTCTTTGTTCTATGTCTATCGTGTAGACTTGGCCGCTGCCAATTTGGTCTAGAATAGACGCATAGAATTTTGCTGATCCTCCGTCGAATGTTCCCGTCTCGATAATGTAGTCTGGCTGGACATCTCGAATGATTTGTGCAAAGATTAATAGGTCAAATGGATTTTTGCAGATTATTGAGTCCATCCAGTTCGCATAGATGCCTTCATAATAGAAGGCTTTGTGAGCATTTCGGTAGTAAAAGTTTTTAAGTTTTGTTGCTTGCCATCTGTCTATCTGATAGGCAATATATTTTGGGGCTTTTTTGAGGACGTAGCCTAGTCCTTTTTCTTTAATGATTCTTCTAATATTTTTCATACATGTTTTCTCCTTTATTCCTTCTCATAGGATTGCATGCCATGTTTCTGGGAGTCTCTGACACTTTCTTTAATGTCTTCTTCCAACCGAAATTGTTCATCAGTATATTCTTCTAGGTATGTCTTCTTCTTTAGACTTCGTTCAAATAAAATACAAACAGAAGGATCGCCTTCGAGAGAATCTACATGGTATCCATGATACGGTGATTTTTTGTTATGACATCTATCGAATAAAGTATCGCCTACAAAACGGCATTTACTACATCGTTGGTTTAGTAACCAAAATCTGATCCAATTAGAATTTAAGATTCGTTCTTTTAGTGTCATGTTTATTCCTCCTGATCTGTTAGGATTGCCCAAATAGCTTTTCTGATTTTCTTTTTAAGTTCAAGGATTGACATATTGGTTGTTGAGCTAAATTCTACTTTGAGGTGTCTGCATTCATCCTTTTCTATTTCAGGTCTGATATTTTTTATATCAGTTAATATAATATAGTCATTTTTCATTTTTAGTCCTCCTTTATTTCAAAATCCGG
>SDBU01008044.1_pt1 | contig 12057 bp, 11 predicted proteins | sample 2277071 | NCBI WGS metagenome assembly SDBU01 (sample SAMN10397929, study PRJNA504765) | marine sediment metagenome | isolation source: marine sediment core GS08_GC12, 126 cmbsf | place: Arctic Ocean: Gakkel Ridge, Loki's castle | collected 2008
GAACCTAGCAGGTTTGAAAAGAAATCGCTATGTTGACCATGGTGACCATGATGATCACGAATTGGCTACATTTTGGCTACAGTTGGCCTATAGATGCAAGCAAAAAATTTGGCCTTGGATGGTTGCTTCTGGCCGCGGCGTCTGCAGCTTTCAATAATACGGATGGAGCTGGATTCTGCAGCGTTTCATTAGACCCTACAAGTTCCATCCGTACCCTCATGCTGCCTCTCGATGATAGCTCCTGAGCAGCCCGCCTAGCCGTTCCCGTCACACCACAAGCCCGTCCCTTGGCACCGCCAAACAGACGGATCAAGCCTGATTCCAATACCTTCCCTTAGGGGCTACAAGTTGCATCCGTGTCCGAATGAAGCCCTTCTGAGGGTGGCTTGTGCGGAGATTATAGGTCAAAACTGGTCTGTGCTCAAGAGTTCTAAGTCCTTATATTATAAGCCCGATGGAGTTTTCGATAGCCACAAGTGGCTGGGCGGATTACTTAAACATTACTACCGTCAAGCCGCGTGATGAATCTGGCAAACATCCAAAACGGATAAGGTTTATGCGCATGGATTGTTGTTGCTTAGGCTATTCTTTAGCTATATCATGGAGGGCCGTCTTGGATGTGGTGTTGATCAAGCACAAGCATCGCCCAAGCGTTCACCTTTTCACAGACTTTCGGACGGAACGACAAATTGGCCCACCTCCAGATCGGCCTGGCCCGCGCCAGGTCTTCCGTACGGGAAAATCCCCTTGACGGGCCGTGCGAACCATTCTAGAATTGCCTAAGCATCTGCGTGGTGGTGACATGTCTAAGATTAATATTGCCAAAATGATTAATAAACTGCGGCTTGCCTCGGGTCTAACGCAGGAGCAGTTTGCCGCAAAGGTCGGAGTGACGCTTTCGACGGTAAATCGCTGGGAGAACGCTGTTGGCAAGCCCTCTCCACTGGCAATGGGCAGGATCAAGGAATTACAGAACGAATTGGAGCGGAATAAATAATCTGAACGACATAGCCGATTAGGAAGAAACTATTGTAGAAAGTGAGGTGGATCATGAGTAGAGAAACAATGAAAGGTTTAAGACTCTCGATTCTGTTGGTTTTGGGTGTGGGAATTGTGCTTGGGATTATGATAGCACAAAATGGCCCCAAGCAGGCCGAAGCAGCCGGTGGGAAGGTCAAGAACCCCGCGGGAATTGCACCTGACAGATATAGTTATTTTCCCGGCACCGAGGAGCTAGGTACAAGCGAGATGCGCCTTATCGCTCTTGGCACGGGGCTGCCGGCGGCGCGACGAAGCCAGGCAGCGACATGTTGGCTTCTTGAATTGGGCAACGGCGATAAGTTTCTATTCGATATCGGAACCGGGGCCAATGCGAACATGGCAGCCTTGAATATCCCTTTTGACTTTCTGACTAAAGTGTTTCTTACCCATCTGCACACCGACCATTGGGGCGACCTTCCCGGGCTCTGGGCCGGTGGCTGGACTTCCGGAAGAACCGTTCCTCTGGAGCTATGGGGCCCTAGCGGTGCCACAGAGGAGATGGGCACCAAATATGCAATTGAGCATTTCCTCAAAGCCTATCACTGGGACAGGATGACCCGCCTGGCAAACCTTCCGTCCACGCCGGGCACGATCATTGTTCATGAATTCGATTACAAGGGAGAAAACCAGATCGTTTACGAAAAGAACGGGGTAACCATAAGGTCGTGGCCGGCAATACATGCAGGAGACGGTGCGATCAGTTTTGCCGTCTACTGGAAGGGGATGAAGGTCGTCATCGGCGGTGACACCATGCCCAATAAGTGGTACATCAAATATGCCCTGGATGCCGACGTTGCCATCCATGAAGCATTCCTGACCCCCGAACAGCTGGTCAAATTGTACAACCAGTCTCCCCAGTCTGCCCTTGCTGTCGGCACCATTGTCCACACGCCTCCGCAGGCCTTTGGCAAGATTATGAGTACCGTCAAGCCCAAGCTTGCCATTGCCTACCATTTCTTTAATGAGCCGGATACCCATTACGGCATTTATGAATATATCCGTGAGACCTATGACGGACCGCTTACCATGGCCAAAGACAATCTGGTTTGGAACATCACCAAGAATGATATCAAAGTGCGCCAGATAATCTCCGACGACGACGCCTGGTCCGTGATCGGTCCAAACAAACCGCAAAAGCCCGATCATACGGTCCCGAGTCAGTTGACGAAGGAGATGATGAAGGGCCGCTGGGATATCAGTGAAGTTTCCCAGAAGATGGTCAAGGAGTTTAAGCAAAAGTATGGGATGAAGGACAAGACCGCCAAACAAAAAAGATAATAGTGGCTATCTGGACAATGTCTTCGTCGGCGCACCTCCACATGACGAGCTGGGCGACAGGGACCACACACTGAAAAGAAAAAGTGAACGGCAAAGACTATTTCGTGTACAATGGAACCTACTACAAGGCGTTTGCAAGCGATGGCGAGACGATCTTCATGGTCGTAGAGAATCCAAAGAAAGCTTCGTCGACAAAGTCCGCTACCTAGCAGACGGAGGAGAAGCATCGGGTTGGTTTCTGGAGGATGATAGCCACGCCCGTTGACAGTACGACGAGTAGACGATCTAGCTGGGAAGGTCGATCCCGCGGACGGCGTTAGTTCCAGTTCCTTACCAAAGAGGGAGTGAATGACATGCATAAGATGATTTGTCTAGGATTGATTGTGTTCGCAGCAAATGTCTACGCCGCCCAGCCGGCGCCTGTAGCTCCTGACGCTTCTGTGAAATCTAGTACCATAGCGGCTACTACGGACCACACGGACGATTTCTGGTCGCGCAAATATCTGACCGGCGACTGGGGTGGGGCACGCACCCAGTTGGTTGATCACGGGATCACCTTCAATCTCCGCTTCTCGCAGTTCTACCAGGGTGTCGCTAGTGGTGGAGTAGATACTGAGTTCGAATACGGCGGCAAGGTAGATTACCTTCTCAAGCTCGACGGGAAGAAAATGGGCCTGTGGCAAGGTTTCTTCGTGGACATACACGCCGAAACGCAATTTGGGCATTCAATTATCCCTGATGCCGGCGCTTTTGCCTTTCCCAACACGAGCATGATGTATCCATTGCCCGAATATCAAGGTACGGCGATCACCGGGCTGCTCGTTACGCAGGGGCTGAGTAAGAATTTTGCTCTGACCGCTGGAAAGATACAGGTCGTTGATCTCTGGAGCATGTTATATCCCCATACGGGGGGGGGGCTCGATGGATTCATGAATACCAACATGATCGCACCATTGCTGCCCTTTATGCGCTGGGTGAATCTGTCCTTCATGGGGGCTGGCGGGTTGGTGCTCACGGATGATGGACAAGTCCAGGGCGGACTGCTTGTTTTGGACCCACAAAATGTAACAACCACCTCAGGCTTTGATGACATATTTGGCCATGGCCCCGCGTATCTCGGATTGTGGAGGTTCTTTTTCGATATCGATGGCAAGCCCGGCTCCCTTCTGTTCGCTGGCGGAATGAGTACCAGAAACTATGAGTCCCTGGACACGTCCGATTGGGGATTTGTCCCCGGCCTGGGGCTCGTAGGAAAGAAAAAGGATAACGCCTGGTCAACGGCGGTTTGTTACGAGCAGGTGTTTTGGCAGGCACCTGACAACGACAAAAAAAACCTGCGGCTATTTACTGGTTTGGCATTGAGTGACGGAAATCCAAGTTTTGGTAGATGGGGCGGCTTCGTCTCGGTGGAGGGTCGGGGGCTCTTGCCGAATCGCGAGCAAGACCGCATGGGAGTAGGTGGATTTTACAATCAGCTCAGCACCGACTTAAAAGATCTTGCCTCCGTCGTAGGCGTAGACCTTCGGGACCTCTGGGGCGCCGAGTTCTATTACAACGCCCAGATTACCCCCTGGATGCATCTAACGCCAAATCTGCAGGTGGTCCAGAACCAGAACGAAAGCGACGACCCAGCCGTGATTGCCGGGATTCGAATCGTGTTGGAATTCTAAGAGCCGGAGATAAAAAAGTAAAGCTGATGCCCAAAAATACATAGCAATTCTACCGCTGAATGCGGAGAGGAAACTTCCATGAGGGCTCGTCTTTTCGTTATCTTCCCGGTTTTTTTGGGCCTGTGTGCAGGTTGCAGCGGCCCCGGCCTGTCTGTGGGGGAAGCTAAGAAACTAAAAGAAGCCTACAGTAATCGCATGCAGGCCGCTCAAGCAGAGGCAATCCACTCAGCTCGTGCTGACAACTTGAATAGTACAAGCTCTGGGCTGAAGAATTTGGGCCTAGTGCCCATATCTCGCGGTAGTGATAAGCTGCCCCTGCAGGGCCAAACTCTAACAATGTGCGTATTTGATCCCGCTGTATCTGTGGCTTCGGCGAACCGGATGTCATTGGCTGTAGTCTCCCGGTTGCCTGAAGAATCCAAAGGCCCCGGCCAACAAGGCAGCTCCGAACAGCACTCGGACCTTGGCGAGGTCTCCAAGCAGCTCAGCAACCCGGTGGGGAGTTTATGGCAACTGGTTTTCCAAAATGACTACACTCTCTATGAGGACTCCGAAGGATATCGGCGAGAATGGAACACGCTGGCCTTTCAGCCCGTAATGCCTCTAACACTGACTGAGAATTGGAAATTAATAAACCGGCCGGTGATACCATTGGCCAGTTACGAGACCTTCCAGGATCCAGTGCGGGGTTGGGACCGTGACACTGGATTAGGCGATATCGTATTGTTGCAACTGTTCAGCCCGGCGGAATCAAAGGGCAATTGGGTTTGGGGATTCGGTCCCACGTGGATGTTTCCGACAGGCATGGCCGACTTGGGTACTGAAAAGTGGAGCGTAGGGCCGGCTGCTGTCGCCCTGTATCTGGGCGATAAGATCATTGCCGGCGCTATTCTCCAGAACTGGTTTTCCTTTGCTGGTGAGAGCGATCGAGCTTCTGTTAATCTGATGAATTTACAGTATATTGCTAAGTACCGCGTTACGCCCACGATGAATGTCGGCATGGCTCCGAACATCCTCTATGATTGGGACGACGAGGAATGGACCATCCCTGTCGGCCTGGGTATAGACAAGACATTCAAAATTGGAAAAATGCCCCTGAAGATAGGATTCGAGATGCAGTACTACGTTGTCCAGCCCGATGATTTCGGCCCGGTGTGGAATTTCCGCTTGATTTTTACCCCCGTCATCCCTGCTCCGGCTTGGGCAAAGAAGCCGCTTTTTGGAAAATAATATCAAGGTATATGTTAGTAGACTGGTTGGCTAACTTACTAAAGGCAGACGAATCATGATAAGGCCAGAATTCTTCTCTCAGAAAACAGCAAAATGACCAGTATATGTGCCAAATACGTGATGGTTCTCTTGGTTCTTCTAGGGATCTGTAGTTTTGCCCAAGCGGACTGGATCAATTTCAGCGGTGCGGAAAACTCTCCGAACATAGCTGAAATCTACATACTGGACGACCATGTTCGTCTTGTCCTGGAAATCTATGTTGGCGATTTGTTCGAATTCGAGCAGCTCTTGCCGGACGATCTTTTCCGCGATGGTGATGTCAAGCGCCCCTTGCTTACTGAGCGACTAAAGACCTTTTCGCAAGAAACATTTCAATTCGTTACCGAAAAGAACACCCATCTGCAGGCACAATTGAAACTGATTGAGCCTCGCCTGCGTCAGCAGCGTCCGACTCCATTTGCGGGGATGATTAACCCCATGACCGGCAGGCCTGTTCCCGGCCCGCCCCAAGACAAGCGAGTAATTTATGCTGAACTGATCTATCCTTTCAGCGCCAAGCCGAAGGAATTGACTATTATTCCCCCCCATGACAAAAGAGGTTCCGCTTCGGTTTCAATCGGCTTCACCGCTTATCACAAGGATGTGCCGATTGTGGACTTCAAGTATCTTTCGGGCCCAGCAAGGGTAAATCTGGACTGGGAAGATCCATGGTATAGCGCTTTTGAAGATAAGGCTTTGAAGAGGCGGCAAACGTCAGGGGTACAGTCCTTTGTCTATATAGAACCGTATGAGGTACGGCACGAGATTCTTGTTCGTGTCAAAGACCTGGCCCAATGGATGAATATAGAATTACGAGGCGACGAGTTCATCGAAATTGACGAGTTCAATCCATTGAGACAAAAAGCGGGTGAGTTTTTTCTAAATCGAGACAAGGTGTTCATCGACGGAAAACGTCTCAAGCCCATCCTTGATCGGACCTCTTTTCTGAAGTATTCCATGACCCGCTCGCGCTTCATTGATGTGCCCGAGCGTTTGCCCCTTGCTTCAGCCATGGTGGGTGTAATCATTACCTATCTGACCGATGGCATCCCCCAGGAGGTCTCTGTCAAGTGGGACCTGTTTTCAGAACGTATACAAAAGGTACCGACTAATGCCATTGATCCGGCTGGGCCGTTCCCGTCTTATGTAACGCCGGATGACAATACGCACGTTTGGAAAAATTACCTGAAGAAGTACGAAATTCCAACTGTCCAGAGCGTAACAGTGGATGATTCGCTAACAAGGTTTGGCCTTCCTATTGCGAGCTTACTCTGCCTGGCTGGGCTTGTGCCTGTGTCCTGGCAGCTTGTTAGATGCAGGCGCAAATCTCAACCTGCGGGCCCGAGACTCGTTTTAGGGGCTCTACTGGTCTTAAGTACTGTGCTACTGTGGCCGCACTTGAGGGTCTCCGTCGGCAAACCGGCAGTTGTCGGCCCTGGCTTGACCAAGCAACAGGCTCTCGTTGTCCTTGAGAGTTTGCTAAAGAATGTCTATCGATCTTTTGATTTTCGCCAAGAAAGCGATGTCTACGATAAGTTGGCCGTTAGTGTGAGTGGGGAACTGCTCAATGATATATACTTGCAAAATAGAAAATCGTTTGCGGTTCAAAGGGCAGGTGGCGCCCAGGCCAAGGTTACTGAGGTTGAGATTCTCGATGTCGATCTCGAAAATGACAGTCGCCGAACGTGGTCACTATCATTGAGGTCAAAATGGACCGCCTTTGGTACAGTCGGACACTGGGGACACATTCATAGTCGCAAGAATCTATATGATGCTCTGATTACTATCGCGGTAATGGATGGCGTCTGGAAAATTACTGGCCTGGAACTGTTAGAAGAGAAACGTATTGATCCCTCGGCTCAACCGGCGGAGCCAGAAGCAACAACAGCATTATGATTAATGTTCGTCATCTCAAATTCAGATACCACAGGAATGCGTTCATGCTCGCCATTCCCGAACTGGTAGTCGAGCGCGGGGAGAAGGTTGCCATAATAGGCCCGAACGGCAGTGGCAAAACTACACTTCTGAATCTGATTGCCGGAATTATAACGCCCCAAGGAGGTACTATCACAGTTGGCGATGTGCAAGTCAGCGAACTCAGTGATGATGCCCGGCGCGATTTCCGTATTACTAATACTGGCTTCGTTTTTCAGGATTTTCAACTTCTCGACTATCTCAACGTCTTAGACAACATCCTGCACCCTTTTCGAATCACCGGGGCACTTATTCTAAATAAAACGGTCCGTGCTCGTGCTGAACAACTGGCCCAAGAGATGGGCATAGCAGACAAGCTCAAGCGGCGCCCAGGCGACCTGTCCCAAGGGGAAAAACAGCGTGCTGCAATCTGCCGAGCATTATTGCCGCATCCTCATGTGATTCTTGCCGATGAGGCGACGGGAAATCTTGATCCGGTGAATAAAGTGCGTATATTGGACTTGCTGTTCCGTAGCGTTGACGAGCACGAGTCAACCCTGTTGGCGGTGACGCACGATCAGGGCCTGCTCGATCGATTTGACAGGATAATTGACTTCCAAAACTTTTACAAGAATCAAGCCATATGAACGACAACTTGTACATTGCCTGGAAGTATATTTGCTCCAATAAGATCAGGACGGCAACGCTCGTCGCCTGCATTACGCTGATATTGTTCTTGCCAGTATCTCTTGAGCTTCTGCTGCGTGAGAGCGAGGGGCAACTTATGTCTCGGGCCGCGTCAACGCCTCTACTGGTCGGGGCCAAAGGTAGTGCTTTGGATCTGGCCATGAATGCTCTGTATTTCGGACAAGAAGTGCCGGAGCTGATCACCATGGAGGCATCAAAACAGATTGAGGACACGAAGTTGGCCATGCCTATACCCATGCACGTGCGTTTTCGGGCCAGAGGATATGCTATTGTTGGAACGACCCTGGACTACTTCGAATTTCGTGGTCTACAGATCGCTGATGGCAGAACACTAGCCGTTTTGGGCGATTGCGTGCTTGGGGCGACAGTCGCTAAACGACTTGGCCTCGGGGTCGGCGATAGTCTGGTTTCGTCACCCGAAACTCTGTTTAATCTGGCTGGGGCGTACCCTCTGAAGATGAACGTGACCGGGGTCCTGCGGAAATCGCATACCTCGGATGACTTGGCAGTGTTCGTCGATTTGAAAACGACCTGGGTGATCGAGGGATTTGTCCACGGTCATGAAGATTTGGCCAAGGCAAAGGACCCGCAGGTTATCCTCAAAAAAGACAACAAAAACATCGTCGGCAGTCCCAAGCTATTCCAGTATGCCGAAATTGCCGAATCCAATCTGGGCTCGTTTCATCTTCACGGCAATCTCAATACTCTTCCAATCACAGCGGTACTGGCTGTACCTAGGGATGAAAAATCGGGCACTATCCTGCAAGGCCGCTATCTATCTGGTGACCAGGTGTACCAGATTACAAAGCCGGTGGATGTAATCGAGGGTTTGTTACAAAACATCTTCAGAATCAAGAACGTTCTGGATGCAGTCATACTTGTTGTCGGCTTGGGGATGCTTCTGGCGGTTATTCTGGTCTTCGCCTTATCAATAAGACTGCGACAACAAGAGGTACAAACAATCTTCCGACTTGGTTGTAGACGCATGACCATTGCCCGATTGTTAAGTGCTGAGATCGCTGTTATTGTAGTAATCAGTTTGATTATATGTGCAGGCCTGTTAATTACGATCAATCAGTTTTCAAGTGACTTGGTTCGGACATTATTTATTCGCTAGTTTTAGCAGGTGATTGGCATGAAACGTTCACGTAAATTATGGCTGGGTATGTGCGGTGTAGTTCTACTAGCAACGATCTTGCTTGCTGGTTGCGCTGAACAGGAAAAGGTCCAAGTGCCCAAGAGCACACCGATTTTCGCTTCGAACTACCCTCTGGCCTACTTTGCTGAGACAATGTGCCCCAACCCTAGGATAGTGGCTTTTCCGCGGATAGATGGTGATCCTGCCTTTTGGCAACCTTCTATCAGTGATATCACTACTATGCAGCAGGCGAAGGTTATCCTGATAAACGGAGCGACGTACGAAAAATGGCTGGAGAAGATCAGTCTCCCTAAGAGCCGGTTGGTTAATACGTCAGCGGCTTTTCGCGATCGCTACATCTCGGTGTCGGCCGCCCAGACCCACAGCCATGGGCCAACCGGTGAACATAGCCATACCGGTACAGCTTTTACGACCTGGATCGATTTTACCCAGGCAGTCCAACAGGCCCAGGCTGTGAAAAACGCACTCGTTTCTGCTGGAATAGGCACCCCGGACGAACTATCGAGGAACTACGAACAACTGAAAGAGCAGCTATTGTCGCTGGATACTTCTATTGAGACGATAACCAAGGACCTATCGGAAACTCCGCTCCTTGCTTCTCATCCGGTTTATCAGTATTTTTCGCGGCGATACAAGCTTAATTTGAAAAGTGTATTGTGGGAACCGGATAGCCTGCCAGACGAGGCAATGTGGAAAGAACTGGAACAACTACATAAAGAACATCCTGCTACTTGGATGATCTGGGAAGATGAGCCATTACCGGAGAGTGTCAACCGTCTTAAGAAAATGGGTATCCAAAGCCTCGTGTTTAGTCCTTGTGGCAATCGCCCTGATGAAGGAGATTTTCTGACTGTAATGAAACTCAATATAGAAAATCTACGATTAATTGCGGCCAGTAAGCGGTAAATTCATTATGTATTAAAATAGATTAGTTATATTATTATGAGTGTTTACTGTGAATAATTGTGGCACGGCTAAACTTTTTGTGGCCTTGATGGTCTTGCTTTGCCTGGCCGGTTGTGGGCCATATCAGGGTCAATCGCTAGGACCGGATTATGAAAAACTAGAGCAACTGCAGCAGCCAAAAGCAAATCTCACTCGTACCGCCGAGCTACCCCTGGTGGCTGCCATTCCTGGGTTGAATCTTCCCTTTGCACCTGTTGGTGCAGCCCAGTTTGGAGACTTGACGCAAATGCTGGAGCGGGATGGTATCCCTTCCTTTATAGTCGCATATGATGAGAAGATTCACCCGCTCTCTGAGGTTTCGGGTCTTTACTCCGAACGGTATTCTATTTCCAAGACGCGAGTGCTACCCATCCTTTCCGCCGCTATCGCAAAAGAGAACGAGATTCGGCATTCACAGCATGTGACAGACCTGAAAGAGCTAGTGATTGTTTCATACAGCCAGGGGTCGGTGCTGGTAGCGGGGGCCAGATATGGGGTACTGGAGATAGAAAAAGTTTCAAATGATGTCGTTTTTGTCGGTTGACAGCGGGGCGGGAATTACGTAACGCAGTAGGTCTCGAGCTCGTCGGGGTGATGACCCGGAGGTCAGATTTTATCCGAGAGCCTCTGGGGATGCTGCTTCTGGGAGGACTGGCACTGCTGAGGTACTGCGGTCGGTGTGAGCTGGCAAGAAAACATCGCTATTTGTCAAAGGGGCTTGTCGGCGAAGAGTTTCGACTATATCCTTGGAACATAATCATCGCCACTTCGTAAGGGAGTTGCACTTTATGGAAGAAGACGAAGAAACAAAACAAAAACACCTTCGAGTAATTGTCGACCAATCCCGCAAGAGTGATCCGCCCCAATTCAGCGTCATGGGTTCCGACATGTTCGAACTCCGCCTCGTCCAGCTGGCAAAGTACGCTGTGGCATGCTAGACTGCAACCTATGGCTCTTTCGTCAGCCGATCAGACACGGAGATATTGCCATCATGATCAAAGAGGACAGGACTCTCAGGGCATATTTCCACGCTTTCCCTGCCTACTTTGAGGCCCATGAGCGCTGGCCCATTCAGGGTAACATGAGGGTACGGCTGAGCCTGGCGAGCAAGCTGCCTCCCGCAGAGGTCTCGTCTTCGATTCTGGCCATCGTGCTCAATGCAAAGCAGGAGGTTCTCTACCTGTGGCCAACGCAGAGGACCGGGAGCATCGCGCATGTCCTGATCGGGGGGCGCCCCCAATGCGGCGAGACGCCAGAAGAGACCGCGATTCGTGAGGTCGGCGAAGAAACGGGCTGGCGCGTCCGGCCGCTCCGGATGATCGGCTTCCGCCATTTCTTTCACCTTGAGCCATGGACCGAGGAGAATGACCGACCCTACCCGGATTTCATTCAACCAGTGTACGTGGTTCAGGCGCTGGAGTACGAGCCGGATCTGGCTGTGTCCGGCGATCGGATTCCGGCCGAGTTCATGGCGTTTGAAGCGGCCGAACAAGCGATTGAGCCTGCTCAACGGCCGTTGCTCTATAAAGCACTGAACCAAGTTAGACAGATGCTGGGGCAACGATGATCGTGTTGTACACCGCTAAGCCTCGTTTCTAATAGAATAGCAAGTTTACATCGAGCGTTCAAACAATTAGCCTAGCCCCGCCCATTTCCTTCCCATCCGCACCGCCAGCCGTGTGGTACCAAATAAAGGAAATGCGCGGTTACCCGCCTTCCCCTCTTGCCACTCGGAGATTGATTGCCACTGCTCAAGCAGAGCAGAGTTCCCGCTACCTCGTAGGAAAAATCGCGGCCAGAAAAGCGGCCGCGAAGGGAAAAAAAGAGAAGGGGGGATCATGAAGATGCTACAGTCAACTCTGAAGATAACAGGTTGAACTGAACATCTGCCTCTACCTGTAAATACGTGAGGTCAAACAATCAATGACCACACGACACAGGAAGGTAAGACCAAATCTGAAAAAGTTCAATGACCACATGCCTTTCGGACGTAAGATTATGACGCCAGCAATGGTGTTCAACGTCGGCTAGAAGTGGTACGGGTTCCAGTTACTTGAGCAACTCAATCAACTG
>SDBU01008045.1_pt1 | contig 12057 bp, 11 predicted proteins | sample 2277071 | NCBI WGS metagenome assembly SDBU01 (sample SAMN10397929, study PRJNA504765) | marine sediment metagenome | isolation source: marine sediment core GS08_GC12, 126 cmbsf | place: Arctic Ocean: Gakkel Ridge, Loki's castle | collected 2008
CCAAACTCAATTGTCAAATTCATTAAAAAAGGATTCTGTAATAATCGCAGTATCGCAATCAGGTGAAACAATAGATACAGTTGAAGCAATTAGATGGGCAAGAAGTTATAAAAATGTAAAAATTTTAACAATTACAAACGTGGTGGGGTCTACTCTTACCAGATATTCAGATCATGTGATTGTAACTCAAGCAGGACCTGAAATTGGTGTAGCAGCAACTAAAACGTATACTACCCAAGTACTCACCTTAGCTTTAATTGCACTGGAAATAGCAAAGTTAAGGAAGGTTGAATTAGAGTCAGAAATTGAAAAATATGAAATAGCTTTAAGGTCGACTCCTCAAATTATAGAAAATTTCCTAAAAAATAATATAGATTTGATAAAAAATATTGTCGATACCTTAGAAAAGAGCAAAAACTTTTTCTTTTTAGCAAGGGGTATTTCAATTGCCACAGCTAAAGAAGGAGGATTGAAACTAAAGGAAGTAGCTTGCCGTTTTATTGAAGGATATTCTGCAGCACATGCTAAACATGGACCAATTTCTCTAGTTAGAGAGGGCTTTCCTATTATATTTATAGCCCCCCCAGATGAGACTTATCAACGATTAATTGGAAATGTAATGGAATTCAAGGCAAGGGGAGGCAAAATTATTTCTCTTATCGTTGAAAGTGATAAAACCATTTCGGAATTAAGTGATTTAACAATTAAAATACCCCAACCAGGAAATAAATATCATAATATCTTCAGTCCAATAACATTTACTCCTGCTTTGCAATTGCTAGCATATTATTCCTCTTTACATCACGGATTAGACCCGGATAAACCCCTTAATTTATCTAAAACTGTTACTGTTCATTAATTTTAATGGGGATGGTAGAGAGGTCTGCTACTTCTAACAAATTGAATATAGCACTGGTTATTCTGCAAAAAATGATCATTACTGTGGAAAAAAATGATGAACACCAGCTGGAAGTGGAAGAACTTAAATGTCAATGATCACTTCTTTTCATAGTAAGGTAATTCTTGTTGTAATAGAAACTAAGATTTAAATAAGATTATTATAGGTGCTATTTTTGGGAAATATTGTAGAAATCGAGAATAAAAAGCAGGATAATATGCTTGAAGTTTTGAATATAGTAAAAGAGAATCAACAAGAAGCCAAAAAAATAATAAATAATGCTTCTATCGAGGCTGAAAAGATCAAACAAGGCTTGTTGATAAAATCAGAAGCAGCAAATGAAGAGGCTTTTCTCTCCGAAATTGATAAAGCGGAGAAAAGAGCCGACGAGTTGCAAAAGAGCAGTAGTTTGGGTATCGATCAAGAAATAAAACAGATTCTGAGTAAAGCAGAGCAACAAGCAAAAGAAATTGAAATCAAGGCAAAAGCCAATCACGAGAAAGCGGTGAATGATGTTTTGGACATGATATTCAATAGGAGCGAGAAAAAATGACATCGGTTGATGCATTAATTGAAGCCTTATTGGCCGAGGCATATGAAACCGCTGAAAAGATCATCCAAGACGCAAAAAAAACGGCTCAAGTCACCCTAGAAGAGCAGCGAAAAAAAGGTAGGGAGAGAGCGAGGGATATTGTTAATTCAATAGATAAAAAAGCACAAAACAACTCCGTAATAATCAAGTTACGCAACACAGCTTCCGTCGAAAGTAAAGCAAAACAGCTGATTCTCGTGAAAAAACACATGTTGATCGAAAACGTTCTAAACCAAGTAAAGAACGAACTACGTATGCGAATAAAAACAGATAAATACATTCATATCCTCGAAAACCTCATCGTGGAAGGAGGTATTGTTTTGGATGCAATAGACTTGGAAGTGATCTTGAATGAAAAGGATTCAACCCTTCCTTTGGATTTGGATAAGTTGGCAAAACATATTGGCGAAAAAATAGGTAAAAAAACCAAAATAACGAAATCAGCAAAAAATGTAGATGCAATTGGTGGTGCAATAATCCAAACGACTGATGGTAAAATTGTCATGAACAACACGTTTGAAGGCATGTTAAATATTTCTGAAAGTGATATTCGATTTAAGATCGCACAGATATTGTTTACATGATTTAACAAATCCTCCGTCCATCACTTTACTTAAAATTGAAAAGGTACAATAGGATTTCTGAAATGGGTGGTAATTCATACCACTGACTCAAACCACGTACAACCCGTGATTTTTCATACCTCGGACTATTATAGGAAACCAGTAAAAATTGAGGGATATAAACATCCCAGAAATCGGCAAAACTTAAGAATAATGGAATTATATTCAAAATCAATGTTTAAGATTAATTCTATCTCAAATATCAAAAAAAAATACGTGATGTACCGTGAAAATAGCGTTGATTGCTGATGTTGATACAGTAAATTTTTTTAAGTTAGGCGGGCTAGAGTATGTCTTTGAGGTCAATAAAACCGAAAAAGCGGAGAAATTCCTGCGGGAACTCATTGAAAAACCAGAGTTAACCATTCTAATTACTACAGATTACATCGCAAACAAAAATAGGGCTCTTATTAATGAAATTATAGAGGAACACGAGTTTCCTATCATCATTTCAATTCCAACTCTCGGAGGAACCTCTCAACCTATTACCGATACTATCACGGAGCTAATTAAGAGAAAGATAGGTATTGAACTTAAATCAGAATAAAATGTGAATCATCTCTTGACGGAAACAACAGTTGGTACAATATCCCGTATTGCCGGTTCTCATATAAAGGCGAAGGGGATGCCTAATGCAAGAATGTTCGAGCTTGTTAAGGTGGGGGAAGCAGGCATCATTGGAGAAATAATACGCATCTCAGGGAATACGGGCATTATCCAAGCTTACGAAGGAACCGAAGGGGTAAAACTGGGAGAAAAAGTTATCGGAACGGGAAAACTCTTGTCCGTGGAGCTTGGTCCTGGACTCATGGGACAAATCCTCGATGGTATTCAACGGCCACTCCCCTTGATTGCAGAAAAAGTTGGCCCTTGGATTGAGAAGGGTATCGAGGTTCCTGCAATCGATCGTAATAAGAAATGGTTATTTCAACCCATAATTTCAAAGGGTGACAAGGTTACCGGCGGTGATATCCTTGGGTTAGTGCAAGAAACGCCTTCAATTATAAATAGAATCATGGTTCCACCAAAGATCGTTGGAGTTGTGGAGAATATTTGTTCTGAGGGTGATTTCACTGTCACCGAACCAATAGCTGAGATCAAGACGCCTAATGGAAGTGAGGAAATATTCCTGATGCAAACATGGCCTGTTCGGCTCGAACGTCCATACAAGAAAAAGCTCCACATAGACACACCACTTTTAACTGGTCAGCGAATTATCGATTCCTTCTTCCCAGTCGCCAAAGGTGGGATAACGGCCGTTTCTGGGGGATTTGGAACAGGAAAGACGGTACTGTTGCAAACACTTGCGGTGTGGATCGATGCTGATATCATCGTCTATATCGGCTGTGGCGAACGCGGGAATGAGATGGCTGATGTTCTTGATAGATTCACGCATCTCAAGAAAACTGAATCAGATTATCCACTCATGAGCAGATCAGTCCTTATAGCAAACACTTCTAATATGCCAATCCTTGCAAGAGAAGCAAGCATCTACAGTGGCATCACGATTGCAGAATATTACAGGGACATGGGTTACAACGTTGCAGTAATGGCTGATTCCACGTCGCGATGGGCTGAAGCGCTTCGTGAAATCTCTGGACGATTAGAAGAAATGCCCGGTGAGGAAGGATATCCGGCATACCTTTCGTCACGCTTAGCTGAATATTATTCACGCGCGGGATGCATCAAAACACTCGGTACTGATGATAGGGAAGGCTCGATCACTATCTTATCGGCAATTTCTCCGCCAGGAGGTGATTTCTCAGAGCCAGTAACGAGGAACACACTCCGGTTAGCCAAAGTATTTTGGGCTCTTGATTTCAATCTTGCTCATCGTCGGCATTATCCTGCCATCAACTGGTTCATGAGTTATTCCGAATACATGTCCTTTCTTGAAGACTGGTTCTCACATATTGATAGGGACTGGAAAAGATTATGTGGAGATGCGAGAGCATTATTACGAGAGGAGGAAGAACTCAAAGAAATCGTGGCACTAATTGGAGCAGACATTTTAGGTGATAAACAAAGAGGTGTTTTTGAAGTAGCAAAGATGCTGAAGGAATATTTCTTGTTACAGAGTGCTTATCATCCAGTTGATGTGTATTGTCCCATACAGAAAACGTATAAAATGCTTAGAACACTACTCAAATTTAATGAAAAAACCAGAGCCGCAATTGAATTGGGAGTACCATTACAGAAAATACTAGCACTTCCTGTTAAAGTGGGGTTAAGTCGATTGAAAATCATCCCAACTAACGAATTTGATAATGTCAATGCAAAACTTTCAGCCGATATGGATATTCAATTTAAGATCCTTATTCAAGAAGCGAAGGAGGAAAGTGAAAATGACTAAATCCAACAAAAATATAACTTTTTTTACGGTTAACGAGATCGAGGGTTCATTGCTCATGTGTGAATCCGTGGTTGGTATTGGTTTTGGTGAAGTTGTAAAGATCACGACCCGAGAGGGCGAGGAAAAAACTGGCCAGGTCATTGATGTGAGTGATAATGTCACGGTTATTCAAATTTTCGAGAAAACTTCTGGATTAAACATCAAATCTATAGGGATTCGTTTTACTGGTGATACATTAAAGTGTCCAGTTTCTATGGATATGCTTGGCCGTACATTTTCAGGAGTCGGTAAACCAATAGATGGCGGGGTAAACATAATTCCAGAAGATTATCTTGATGTGCACGCAGCGACGATCAATCCATATTCCCGAGCGCATCCCACGAAAGTTATCCAAACGGGGATTTCTGTAATTGATGGTTTAAATACTTTGTTATTAGGTCAAAAGCTCCCCCTTCTTTCCGGAACAGGTATGCCACACAAGCGCCTTGCCTCCCAGATTGTGAGTCAAGCAAAAGTTCCTGGGTCGGATGAGCCATTCACAATCGTTTTCGCCGCGATGGGTATAACCGCTGACGAGATGGTGTTATTCAGAGATGATTTCATAAAAATGGGTGCTATAGGTAGGGTGGTTATGTTCATAAATCTCGCCGAGGACCCTGCTATCGAGAGGCTCCTCACTCCAGGATTTGCATTAACAACCGCTGAGTACCTTGCATTCCACCACGACCACCACGTACTCGTCATCATGGTTGATATAACAAATTATTGCGAAGCATTACGTGAAATTTCCGCTTCTCGATTGGAGATTCCAGGACGTCGAGGATACCCAGGTTACATGTATACGGACTTAGCTATGTTGTATGAGAGAGCAGGCATAATCAGAGGAAAGAAAGGATCAATAACCATGATCCCGATCTTAACAATGCCTGACGATGATGTAACCCACCCGATCGCAGACCTGACTAATTATATTACAGAGGGCCAGATCATCCTTGACAGAAGTATGTTTAAAAGGGGAATCTATCCCCCGATAGATCCATTACCATGCTTATCCCGGTTGATGGATAAGGGTATTGGCTTGGATAAAACAAGGGAGGATCACAAACAATTGTCGGATCAACTTTATTACGCCTACGCTGAAGGAAAAACTGTCCAAGGAACCGCCATGGTATCCGGTGAAAAAGCGTTGACAAACACAGACAAATTATATCTTAAATTTATAGAACGGTTCGAGAAAGAATTCATCAATCAAGGATATTATGAAAACCGTAGTATCGAGACCACCTTGAATATTGGTTGGGATCTCCTATCAATTTTACCCGAATCGGAACTCGCAAGAGTCGATCCCGCAATTTTGAAGAAATTCCATCCAAATTACCAAAAATAAAGTGACTTTATCGTGTCTGCTGAAAGATTAGAAGTACACCCAACGCGATTAGAATTAATAGCTTTGAGACGCCGGAAAACATTAGCAGAAGGAATAGCGGATATTTTGCAGAAAGATCTGGAGGTATTGATCTTCTCACTTGTTGAATACAGGGGAAAGGCATCCATCTTACGAACACAATTATATGACATCTTGACAATATCTTATAGAAAATTCATCGAAGCCGAGATGGTAAGTGGTAGTATGAAAGTGAAAGAATTAGCTCTAACAACCACCCCGATAGAATTTGATGTAGAAACAAGTACGGCAACGGGGGTTCTTGGAATTCAATTTCCATCTCTGAAACTCATCAAGCAAAAGGAAAACGAGCAAAAACTTCGTTTAAGTTTGTGTGATGCCCCAATACAACTAGAAGAGGCAGCCTCAAAGATTAATAACGTGATGGATGCCATAGTCGAGTTAGCAAGCCTTACCGCGGCGATACGAGAACTTCTCGAAGTAATATCGCTGAAAAGAAGGCAAATCAATAGAATCCAATTCAAACTAATCCCACAGTTCAATACAACGATTGAATACATCGAATATATGCTAGAAGAAATTGAACAACAAGATGCCATTCGGGTCAGGGTTCTTCAACGAAAGCGAAAAGAGAGAGCAGAGAAATCTTATGAAACCGACTCAGTATAACACTTTAATGCCCAGGGTTGCAATCGAAAATCTAAAACTTATCGATTTAGATGAATTAGTTCGTTTAATCGGTAAAAATCTTGAAGAAATTTTTAGCTTTTTGATAAATACTACATATAAGGAAGAAATTGTTAATACGTGTGGGGATAAAGTTGAACCGGGTCTTCTCGAAGATGCTCTCTACCAGAATTATGCAAAAACATTCAATAAATTGCTAGAAGATTCGTCAAAATATATCAAAAACTTACTATTGTCTATTTTACATAAGTTTGATGCGTTGAATCTTAAAACCATGCTTAGAATGGTACATGCAGGGATGAATGTCGAAGATATACTACAACACATCATTCCTTTGGGAATGTATGATAGGAAAAAGTGTCAAGCAATTCTTTCCGACGTTAATTCGATTAATGATATTGTAGATTCTCTGCAGGATCAAGATTTTGGCTTTATTTTGAAAGAAACACTCAATGCTCAAAAGATAATCGGTGATTTAGCACCACTGGAAGCTACATTGGACAAGGAAGTAATCAAGGGAATATTAAAAGAAATCAAAAATCTCGATAGGCGTGACAAAAAAATTGCCACTAATATCCTGGGAATTGAGATTGATGCTTTAAACGTTAAGATCATTTTAAAATACAAAGAATTGATAGGTAACCACGAAATTATCAAGCAGAATTTTATGCCCACAGCATTGATCAAAGAAAAAACCTTGGAATCTGCTATCAAGGAACCGGATTTGAAATCTATGCTTCAACACTTCTTGAAGTCAGTTGAAGCAAAGCATCAAGTTTATCAAAATATCTTTACAAAACTCGTGAAAGAATCTGATTCGCCAATATCAAACTTGGAATTTATTTTGGAGAAAGCTCCGCTTGAGATGAGCTATTTTGAGTTAAAGAAAAACATGCGGTATTACAATATCGGGTATATCCTGGCATTTCTAAATATGAAATGGGTTGAAATAAAGAACTTAAGATGTATTATTAATGCAATAGCGAGAAACGTCGGTGTGCATCAAACTCGCGATTTACTTATTTTACCGGAAAAATATTAATCAGCAGTGAAAGATTTTTTTATCCAATCATAGAATCAATTGACTCAATACGGAAACCATACAAAACTTTAAAGGGCGGTTTATTTTGAGATTAAAAGTCCATGATGGGACTTGTTGTATAAAAAAAAGAAGCTATATTAGAAATAGGAAAAAATTTCTTAAGAAGTATCAGGCTTCAAAAATATTCTATCCAATAAGCATGAAAGCTATCAACAGACCATAGATTGCCAATGCCTCGGATAATACCAACCCCAATATATTGGTAGTAAAGCTCTCGGGCTTTTCCACTGCGGCAGACATCATCGCGGGACCACAATACGAGATACCAAGACTGGCGATGATAGCTGTGCTACTAATTGTTATTGCGGCAACTAATACTTGCATAGCTTCATTTTCTGTCGTGATTTCGGGCAAACGGCCGATAATCATGAATGCTATAAGTAATCCATAAATAGCCAAAGCTTCTCCTAAAATGATCGTGATCAACAATTTGCTCCCCAATTCTGGCTTTTCTGAAGTCACAGAAGCAAGTGCTGGTGCACAAGTTTTTATTGAATATAGGGCCGCTCCCGAACATAAAATAATACAAAGAGCCGCTGCGATTATTGCTATTAATGTTGGTTCCATATTACATTCATCTCTTTTTTTTATTTTGTTATTTGATCTTTATTGGTTTAAATAAAATTCCTTTTGCGGAATAAAATTTTGGAAGGAATTCAATCCAATGGAGCCTTAGACAATGAACCATGACGAGAAGACCTTCAATAGATAGGGACAGGATCGTGCCGACCACGACTAACGGAATAGCGCCCAGAGGGAAAATACCGTTCTTGACTCCCCCAAGCTCGAGAAACATGGCATTTAACGCCGTATGAGTTAAAAATAAGGCTGCAAGCCGGCAAAATGATAATGTGTGGCCTAACGACTCGATGAAAACTTCGATGGTAAAGTCAATACCCTCCATGAAGTTTTCAATCTTTGTCATGACGAATAACATGATAATCAAGGGAGTAATGACGAGCATTAAGAACATTTGTAAACCTTCGCCGAACCAAACGGTTATTTGTGAAATGCCTCCCCAATGAACCCACATGAAGAAACCGCCAAGTAGAAACCATATCCAGCAAATGGCGACAAGAATATAACCAATCTCTCGTCTTTTGAGGTGATTTATTACGCGTAAAACTAAACCAAGCGTGATAAAGGAAACACCAATTAAGATGGTAAACCTTAACAGTGTAAGTGGTTCGTGCATGGGATCAAACCCGCCGAACTTGAAGGGACCGATTTGGAACAACAAAACGGGATGGAGAATTCCAGATGGACCGAAAAATTCACCAAACAAGTATCCAAAGCTCATCGCAGAAATACCACAAAACATTATTATTCCTGAAGAATGCAACAGACCCTGTGTAATTTCCCCCCTTTTACTTATATCAACCCTGCTCCTAATGATAAAGAGCAAAATACCCCCAATAAAGAGAATTAAACCTTGACCAACATCTGCAAACATAATACCAAAAAGAAAAGGAAATGTTAGTGCCATCAAATAAGTCGGATTAATCTCTCCCTTACGCGGATATCCGACGGAAAATGTTAGGTTTTCAAATCCTTCAAGCAACTGGGGAGGGTGTCTGATAACGTTAGGCACATTATCTTTGGATTTGGGTTTTTCCTGAACGATAAAACATTTCCCGTTCGTGATCTCATTAATCCCCTCTGTTATTCTAAGAATCTCTTTTTTCAAAACCCATGCTTCAAAATAAACGATTGTATCGCATTGGGCCATCTTATTCTCTGCTTCAAGGAGAGCATCGACTTTCAGCGTCATTCCTTGAAGGTTCAAGAGATTCGATTGTAAGGTGCCTATTTCAGGAACTTTCTTAATGGAATGTTCTTCGGAATACGCACTACTTTGCAATTCCAAAACTTCCTTACCAGTCTCCTCTAGTTGATTGTTGATGTCAATTAGGTGGTGATTAGCCTCGAAAAGCAGCTCTTTCGAAGTGTGCTGTCCAGCAGGAGTTTTATATTTTGAGTTCAGTTTTTTATGTGATACTTTCCACACCTGGAGTTGTTGACTTGTTTTATTTACCACGGCTGAAGTTAAATCGAGTAACTCGATAATAGGGTTTGAATCTTCCTCAATTTCCGTTAACTTCTGCTCTATGCTAGAAAGAATTTCTTTAATCGTGTTTCCAGGTAGAAGCACCACCTCACCATCTATATCATCGAGTTTTAAGTTAAATTCTTCAAATTTCCTTTTAATTCGTGTTTGGATATCTGAATTCGTTTGTAATTCATCCTTAGGAATCGGACATGCATGCAAGAATCCGTTATATGATTCCTCTTCGCAATCAACCTTGATATATTGAGCAACTCCCAAACTGCTAAGGAAGAGAAGGACTGGTTCCTGGTGCCTTTCGAGTAATATAACCTTGAGTTTTTGTAGATCTGGCATAGTATTCACCAGAAATTATCTAATTCTGATATGAAAGGGATAACATTTCTTTGGGTATAAATGATCCAATCCTTCTTACTTAAATTATATATTTTTTGAGGATTGAAGTTAAAAATCCTTAATCTAGTTAAGGATGGACCATTCTTGTGGTTTTACATTATATGTAAAGGGTAAAAATTGTATTTAAACTTTAGCATATAAGTTAGTTTAAATTTGCAAAGAATTAGACTAATTTGTTCTATTTTAGAAATATTTTCATAGAGAAAATTTTAAGATCTGTGGGGATTTTAATATGTTAATTTATAAAATCTATAACTGGAGGAAAATAGCCATTTCTAATCTATATCAAAACTACATTAATGGAAATGCTCGTATAAAAAATGCCCAACTTGTTTTTTTCCATTATAGAAAACGGGTGTCCCTTGTTTATCTTTTCTTTTCCCCATGATTCATCTGCTATCTAAATAAAGAGGGGGCTTCTCATAGTTTTAGTTACATAAAAGATGGAAGATAATTCAATATGACATTTTTTGTGTTTTCAACTATACTTAAAAGCCAAGAGGTTCCAACCTTTTTGATCTCTTCACTCAGATTTTGTATCTCACTAATAAAATCCTTATTTGTTGTATCTATGTTGTCTAAAAATTCATCCTTCATTTCCTCATCACCAGAATATGATAGACATTCATTAAAACCCTTCTCTATTTCTTGTATATTCTCAAATAGTTCCCTTTCTTGATTTATCAAGTCATTTGACACTTCATTATCCTTAATAGATTTATATAATTCAATGGATTTTTCCATCTTACTAGCTAATTGTTTGAATCTTTTAATTCTCTCATTGAATATAATCTCAAGTTTTTCCAGTGCACCTTCATAAAGTAGTTTTTCCATAGCACTTCCCTGAAAAAATTTAGAACGTACAATTAGATACCATTGCTTGAGAGCTATTACATTTGCTAAATATTCAATGGAGTTTATAACTCTTCTTTTAACGCTCCAATATAGTCCCGGATAGAAATCCATATCCCCCTTTTGTGGCTCTTTACCCATTAAAAGCTTATGACCTTGAGGACAATCTCCGCGGTATATAACTCCTGCTGCAATTGTTGTACTGTATCCTATTTGACTTGGTCCAACCAATCCTCCTTGACCTCCCAAAAAGATAGGAGGTTGATTGAGCATAACACCTTTTGCTACATCTCCAATTAAAGATGCGGTTGCCTTATCCTGATTAGGTGTGTAATTAAAATGAATATAGGAACTACCTACCTCACTATGATTTGTTCTGTTCGTCCCACCTGCCATTAAAATATCGCAAAAATTAACAATGCTCCCTAATGTAACAAAAGGAAAAAGGATTGTTTGTTTAAGACCAACTGTATGAGCACCATTAGCTTCCTCCTCCAACAAGCATCCTTCTCGTACTTCAGCACCATCACCCATATTCGCAGAATCCAGGAACGTTGATCCTTCAAAATAACCGCCTTTTAAATCAACATTCCTTCCTAATTGACAATTTTTAATAGTAACCGGAGATCTACTACCTAACGTAACTCCTGACATAATAAGTGTTTTGTTGCCAAATATTTTACACCCCGTGTGTATTGTGACATTCTTAGATGATATCAAATTAACCTTGACTCCCTCGCCAATCTCAACAGAAGATGGATTCGGAATTTTAACTCCTTTCTCAATTAAAGCAGAAATTAATGAGTTTTTTATAGATACCATAAAATACATCTCTTTTCTGATTCAAACGTCTTAATTTATTTAATAAAAATAATTTCTAATTACCAGTAAATCTTTTTTAAGTAATTTATAGATTATCATAATTTTTTAGTAGTAATCAAGAGATAGGTATTTAAAAGAGTTTTATTATCATTAACCAATTTTGGGGTATTTTTATAAATGAATGAAGAATTATAAAGGCTTTCAACGCAATTCGTTTGTAAAATCTTTCTACCCGCTTTTTTTTATCTTTCACCTCATTAAT
>SDBU01008046.1_pt1 | contig 12057 bp, 3 predicted proteins | sample 2277071 | NCBI WGS metagenome assembly SDBU01 (sample SAMN10397929, study PRJNA504765) | marine sediment metagenome | isolation source: marine sediment core GS08_GC12, 126 cmbsf | place: Arctic Ocean: Gakkel Ridge, Loki's castle | collected 2008
ATTGGGTGGACGACATGGCCTGGTTTTTGTGGACGATATCGACCGGAACTGGTGGACAGTATCGTTCGGAATTGGTGGACGATTTCACCGGATTGCGCAATTGATTGGTTCATTGATAACTCTGCGTAATAGATGCTTAGGGAGCATACGGCCCAGCATGAATTCTCGCTAAGACTAAAAAAATCTATCAGCAAGACGAAACCAGAGTAAGGAAGCTGCTTGTGATGTGTGCGCGGCTTGAGTTTACATACTCTTTCTGCCACATTTTGTCGGTATGTGATAGATCTATTAGAGTCGGAAAACTTATACTAGGGAGTATTTTCCAAGCTGAGTACGCTTATAAGAATGAAAACCATTGAGAACCCAGCCATGATTCCAAGACTCCCGATGAAAGATAGGATTATCCCGAACCAGCGAGCTCTTGTCCCTTCCAATTTGATACGAGGGCCGAGAAGAATTAGTGGACGAAATATTACTTCTAGATTCAAAGTAGTCTCAATACCAATTATTACTACAGGAACAAAGGCGAACAAAGCCCAAAGAATCCAACCGATCAACGCAGTCATCTTTTTCCCCATGACTCCCCCAATAATAAAAATAGCAAATGCAATAATGAGAATAACAACAGATGCAATTCTAATTGAGCTCAGCAGTCGAATAAGAGTCCGTTTCTTCATTCGATTATTTCCTTAATCTGAAATCTTTAAAGTGAACCAAGCTAATGTTGTATAAGGTAGACATGAGAAATCTACGTGAGGAAACATTTTATACCAAGTAAAGTTTGGAAAGATTGCTTAACTCCTCAACACAACTTGTAGCATGAATATCAAAAATATTAGCCAACAATTCATACTAAATCTTGTATAACAAGCCTAACCAGATCAAAACCTCTAGATCTCATTGCAATATGAATCCCAAAGGCGCAGCAATAATCAATATAAACCCTTGCACTTTGGGGCAGAAAGACAAAGTTGCTGACAAACCCAAGAAAATCATCAAAACAGCCGAAAGCTCAAGTCATCCCTAGGAATCGGAATGATTAGACGAAGGGTTAGGTATCGATTTGGGGCATCCAAGATCCCACATAGCCTTAGTTCATTCATGCTTTCATAAGCAGCTGTTCATACCATCAATGCCCCATAACGATGTCTTCCGAAAAAATGTTGCGGATCCATAGAGCCCGACCCATTTCAGCCTGAATCACCGAAATCCGATAATTCAGGCTGAATCTTGAACAACAATGGTATCAACATCCGAACCTCGCCAACGACTTGGACACCTACCCTAAATTCAGCTTCTCCGGGATTTGTTGTGATCGGGATTTCCCACACCCACTTGCAGATCCCACTCGAATCGGCTAGCACTTGGTCGAGGGACTGTTGTTGCCACACTTTATCCAAATCTCTATAACCAATAGATGCAAAGCAATCAGCTCCTGGCTCAGTCTCAATAACGAATTCTCCTATGCCACCTCTCTCTACTTCTTCTGGAGCTTGGATAATGTTTAGCTTTATCTTGGTTTCTGTGGGAAATTCACGAACCGGGGCCTTGAAGGTAGTGCACGAAACACCAATTGCCCATACCAACGATAAGTAAAAGATAAATTTAATGGTCATTATTAGGGAAGGTTTCATAGGACCTCCTTCAAAGATTCACTCCGGACCATATGAAGTTATCTCCGAGTCCACCCAATGCCAGCTACGTAACCGGTCACGACCAGTCCACCAAGTATATGAAAACGACAAACTTCCTCCAATGCCATAGGGCACATTGCCAAATAATGCAATCGAACCTAGACGCCAATAGTCAATTCCTGCTGAGGCACCCAGCAGACTCCCTGCGAAAGTAGCTGAAAAACCTTCAATGATCTCCTCTCGGAGGACTTGTTCTCCAAGAAGGACAGACCATTTGCGTTGCCCTGCTGGAAGGTTCCTTGTTGCGTAGCCCTCCCACAACTCGATAGGAAGTTTTAATATTGGTCCTCCTCCAGCAGAGAAACTCGCGTACTCATTTCCGTATCTATCATTGATGAAAGTGATACCAACCTCGACACCAACAGCAAATGAGCCGCCCATCACAATTAAATCTGGCATACTCGTTCCCTCATAAAAGTCGCTATAGAGGATGCCCTCGCGATCATACCAGTGGAATCCTAGAGTATCTGGACGCCACCATTTTCCAGTTATGTACGACCTATTGCGCGCTCGAGAGTTTAGTGACTCAACGAAATCAATTAGGTCCAATTCACCGAGGGAGGAATTCATGAACTTCAGCTCGCATCCATGAGTCCACATCATCCATGATTCTATCGGTTTGAGGGGGAAGCGCCCCCCATTGTATGAAAAATCAAGATACTGAGGTGTGAAAATGTCAAACTCCTCAGCATCCTTAAGAAGAGCATATAGCCCCCATCGAGGAACATCATATTCTTTCTTTCCGAAAACACTCTCTAATGACCTTCCGTTGAGGCTGTTTAAGATGATAGACTGGCTGAATAAACCGCTAGGGTCCCCTAGGAGTACCGGGTTGTTAAGGACATAAGCAAAGCCGTTCAGCGTCTGCGGATAATTGCTGTCACTGGGCCATGGATCGGGCTGGAAGAACCTCCCCTGCCAGGGCGCATAGTACCGCGCCCGCAGGTGAACCAACCCCGTGCTATCCGTCCACTCGCCCGTGAAGCCATAGCTTGTGGGGTTGACCCCCGCACTATTTTGGTGAGAACCAAATGGCTCGAAAGATTGAGCAAAGGTGGAATCGGCCGATGCACCAGTGACCTGCCGCACACTCCCCAGCGCATCACCCAGGTAGAATTGCCAGCCGCTGGGTTGCTCTTCCCCGATACGCGCCAGTCCGTACAGGTACGTGGCCTCCTCGCTCGCCAGCACCTGCGTCAACCCGGCACTCAGGTCCAGCCAGTAGCTCGCGGGCATACCATTCACAGATTGCCTCAGCCGATCTCCCAATCCGTTGTACTCGAAGTTGTAGGTATCTCCGTCCATTAAAACGAGCGTGAGCCGGTTGGCGTAATCGTAGCCATAGATCCTCGTATCATCCTGGATCAGGTTCCCGTTGTTATCCCATATGAACGTTACCCCATCCACCTCGATCAACCGGTTGGCAATGTCGTAGACGTAGGTGTTGGTTTCCTCATGAGTCTCCTGCGTCATGCGATTACCCACAGCGTCATACGTGTAATGGAAGAACTCACCGGTGTCATAATCGGCAGCCGTCAGGCGGTAGAGGGGGTCATATGTGTAGTCGATCGTGACGTCGACCTCCCCTGTCCCTCCGGGGATCTCCACCAGAACTTCAAGACAGCCGGGGATCGTGCAGTGATTGACTCCCCCACTCCAGAACTGCACGCCGTCGTAATCTGAGCGGAAGCGATAATCTCCAACCGGCAGCGTGAAGACAACCTGACCGTTCGCATCGCTCGTGCCGTTGAAGCCGGTGTAAGTTTCACTATTGAATGCGTACACGGGCAGGTCAGGGTACAACGAACCCGTCTGACTCTGCACCGTGACAGTCATGGGAATCGTAACCGTGACAGAAACACTCTCACAGCCTGGAATCGTACAGTGGTTGGTTTCGTCGCTCCAGAACTGAGTGCCATTCAGGTCGGAACGGAAGCGGTACTCACCCTGCGGAAGGGTGAGAGAGACTTCTCCGTTCACGTCCGTCGTGCCATTGAAGCCAGTGTAGGTCGCCTCATCGAATACATAGACGTGCTGCCCTTCCTGCGGTACAGCATCCGTGTTCATAAGGGTCACGGTAACAGGAAGGGTCACAACAACAGTGGCTGACTCGCATCCTGGGATCGTGCAGTGATTGATCTCATCACTCCAGAAGTGCGTTCCGTTCAGATCTGAGCGGAAGCGGTAGTCGCCCTGCGGAAGGGTCAGTACAACTTCGCCATTTTCATCCGTTGTTCCATTGTATCCGGTGTACGTTGTCCCATTAAAAGCATAGACGGGTAAACCATCCTTTGGTGTCGTGTCCGTATCCTCCACAGTCACGGTCACGGGGATCGTCACAACCACCGTCGCATTGGAGCATCCAGGGATGTCGCAGTGATTCGTCTCACCACTCCAGAACTGCGTGCCGTTCAGGTCCGAGCGGAAACGGTAGGAACCCTCGGGTAAGTCGAAGATCACCTCACCGCTCACATTGGTGATATCGTTGTAACCTGTGTAGGAGGTCCCGTCGAAGACATAGACGGGCAGCCCTTCTTTCGGATCTCCGTTTGTGTCTTCCACCACCACAATCACCGCGTCTGGTTCGAGCAGCGGGAGTTCAATCGGAGCCGGTCGTACCATCGCCAGCACACCCATACCGCCTAGAGAAGCACTCTCGGTTGGTGTGGTTTCGGGTGTATTCGTTGGTTCTGGCGTATCCGTCGGCGTTGGATTTGGTGTGGGTGTATCCTCTGGCGTTGGGCTGGGTTCAGGCGTTTCCGTCGGCGTTGGTGTAGTTGGTGCGCCGGCACCAGTAACGATCATCACCGCCTCGCAGCCGGGGATCGTGCAGTGGTTAACCTCCCCACTCCAATACTGCTCTCCGCCGTGATCGGCACGGAAGCGATAGCTTCCCTGCAGCAGAGTGAAATCCACCTGCCCATCGACGTTCGTCGTGCCGTTGTATCCAGTATAGGTGGCTCCATCAAAGACGTAGACCGGCACAGCATCAAGCGACGCACCGCCCCCGTCCTCCACCGTCACCGTCACCGGGAGTGTCACCACCACCGTGGCGGTCTCACATCCCGGGATAGTGCAGTGGTTCACGCCGTCGCTCCAGAATTGGGGCCCGTTCAGATCTGAGCGGAACCTGTAATCCCCTTGCGGCAGTGTGAACCGCACTTCACCGTTCACATCCGTCGTGTCGTGGAAGCCAGTATCAGTCGTGCCGTCAAAGACATACACCGGCAAGTCTTCCTTGGGAAGACCATCCGTGTCCTCTACAGTCACGGTCACCGGGAGTGTCACGATAACACTCGCACTCTCGCAACCGGGAATATCGCAGTGGTTGGTTTCCCCGGACCAGAACTCTGTGTCGTTGTAATCCGCACGGAACCTGTAGCTTCCCGGTGGGAGCGTGAAGCTCACATCGCCATTCACATCCGTATTGTCGGTGTATTCCGTGTAGATTGATCCATCAAACACAAAGACAGAAACACCTTCTTTGGGAACACCATCCGTGTCTTCCACATTCACAACCACCGGCAGAGTCACCTGGACAGTGGCCGCGGAACATCCCGGCACGGCGCAGTGGTTCGCTTCCCCGGACCAGAACTGCGTGCCGTTGTGGTCGGCGCGGAAGCGGTAGGACCCTTCCGGCAGGGTAAGTTCAACTTCCCCGTTCACATCCGTCGTACCGTTGTAGTCGGTATATGTGGAACCGTCGAAGGCGTAGACAGGCACGCCTTCCTGCGGTTGTCCGTTCGTGTCCTCCACCGTCACGGTCAAGGGCACCGTCACCACGACTGTCGCATCCATGCATCCCGGGATAGAACAGTGATTGACATCATCACTCCAGAACTGCGTTCCTCCCGAATCTGCGCGGAAGCGATAGTCCCCCACTGGTAGCGTGAACGACACCTCGCCACTCTCATCGCTCGTGCCGTTGTAACCCGTGTAGGTGGAGCCGTCGAAGACGTAGACCGGAATCCCCTCCTGGGGCATACCCATGCTGTCTTCCACGTTCACCGTCACGGGGACTGTCACCTTTAGGATGAGGAAATTGCAGCCCGGCACCGGACAGTGGTTGACATCGCCGCTCCAGAACTGTGTGCCGTTGAAGTCGGCGCGGAAGCGGTAATTGCCCTCGGGCAGCTGAAGGGGGAGATATCCATAATCATCTGTTGTGCCGTTGAAACCTGTATATGTGCTTTCGTCGAAAGCATATACGGGCACATCGGCGTGCTGATTCCAGTCCGTATCCTGCACGAGGATGTAGACCTCGTCCGGGATGGTCATGAGCACGCTATTGCATCCAGGGATGGCGCAGTGATTGGTTTCGCCGCTCCAGTATTGGACGCCGTCCAAATCGACGCGGAAACGATACTCGCCTTCCGGCAGTGTAATCGAGGCTTCGCCGTTCTCGTCTGTGATCTCGTTGTATTCGGTATACGTGGTTCCATCAAAGACATACACAGGCAAGTCGGGCATCGGGTAACCGTATTCATCGGCCACAGCAACCGTGACCGTGGGACCTCCTCCAGGTGTCTTGTAGTACTCAACCGCTTGCGTTCGATTTCCGACCGGGTCGTACGTATAAGAGAAGGAGGACAGGGTGTCCGTCGCGGTGGCGTGGGTGATGTTCAGCACACGTCCAGCGTCGTCGGAGGTGTATGTAGAGGTCACCCCGTTGGGAAGCGATGTCGTGAGCAGCCGGTTCACGGCGCTATAGGTATAGGATGTCGTCTGGCTGTCCCAATCGAGCACCTCCGTCATACGGTTCGCAGCGTCGTAGGTATATTCGACTGTCTTCCCGTCAGGATAGAAGAGCTCTATTCGATTTCCAACTGCATCATAGCCATACCCTACCGTATCCCCAAAAGGATCGTTGACCGCAGTCACGCGGTTGAGTTCGTCGTAAGTCCACGTCGTCGTGCCCATACCGTCGCTCATTGCCAGGCGGTTTCCCGCCCAGTCGTAGGAGAAGGAGACGGCGGAATCCGGCGGGGGATAGATGATCCCTGTCAGCCGGTTGGCATCGTCGTAGTTGTAAATCGTCGTGTTCCCGAGGGCGTCCGTGAGCGAGGTGCGGTTTCCCACCCCGTCGTAGGCGTAGACCCACTCGTGGTTCAAGGCATCGGTCTCCCTCCCGAGGCGGTTCACAGCGTCGTAGGTGAAGGTCATCACGTGGTCGTTCCCGTCCAAGATCGTGAGTCGGTTGCCGACCGCGTCGTAGGTGTACTCCGTGCGCACATTCGTTTCAATGTCCGAACCTGCACCGGAATCGAAATTCTCAACCACCGCCGTGAGCCGGTTCAGGTCGTCGTACTCGTAACGGGTCTCGATCCCGTTAGCGTCCGTCATCGCGATGCGATTGCCCGCATCATCATAAGCATAGGAAGTCACGTTCCCCAACGGGTCCGTGACGCCGATCTGGCGGTTGAGATCGTCGTATGCGAAGGTCGTCGTATTCCCGAGGGCATCCGTGATGGAAACTGCGTTCCCCACAGCGTTGTATGCCGTCGTCGTCGAATGTCCCAGCGCATCCGTAACCGTCTCGGGCCGATTCAGCGCGTCATAGGCGGTCGTCGTCGTGTGGCCCTCAGCGTCCGTGACGCTCGTCTGGTTGCCCACATCGTCGTAAGAATAGTATGTCGCCCCGTACGGTAGGCGTGCCACGGAAAGCAGCCGGTTCAATGAGTCATAGGAGTAAAAGGTCAGGTTGAAATTGGGATCCTCGCGCTCGAGCACATTCCCCAGGGCATCGTAATAGATATGGCTTGAATGCCCCAGCGGATCCTCCACTTCAATCTGCCGGTCGAGATCATCATAGTAATAGGTCGTCGTGTTTCCATTCGCATCCGTGACGGAAGCGCGGTTGCCCACATCGTCATAGGCGTACGTTGTCGTATTCCCCAGGGCGTCGGTGACCGATTCCAGCCGGTTCAGCTCGTCGTAGGCGTACGTCGCGGCGTGGCCATTGGGATCGATGGTCTGCACGCGGTTTCCCACCGAGTCGTAGAAGTGCTCGGTCTCGCCCCCAAGCGGGTCGGTCTGGGTGATCAACCTGCCCAGTGCGTCGTATTCATACGCCGTCGTGCGGCCTTCGGCATCCGTCGTGGAGACCACATTTCCGGCTTCGTCGTAAACCGTTGAGGTGGTGTTCCCGAGCGGATCGGTCGTGGCGACCACACGCTTGAGATCGTCGTAGGTGTAGCTCGTCGTCCGTCCCAGCGCATCCGTCGTGCTGGCCACGGTGCCGTCGGGGTTGTAAGCTGTGATCGTGTTGTTCCCCAGCGTGTCGATCGTCCTGGTAAGGCGATTCAATTCATCGTAGATATACGCCGTATTCCTTCCGAGCGCGTCTATCGTGGAGACGAGGTTGCCTTCCACATCGTAGATGTTCTCTGTGATGTTTCCCTGCGCATCAATGGTGCGAATCAGGCGGTTCGTATTGTCGTATACGTACTGGGTGATGTTGCCGTACGTGTCGATGACCTCAACCTGATTGCCAACCTCGTCGTACACATACTCCGTGACGATGTTGTACATGCCGTCGAAATTCTGCGGGAACATAGGATTATAGTTGCGCGTCACCTTCACCAGGCGGTTGGCGGCGTCGTACTCATTATGTGTGACACGGCCAAGCGGATCGGTGGTGTCTATCAGCCGGCAGAGGTCGTCGTAGGTGTAGGTCCATGTGTTGCCAAGAGCGTCGGTCATCGACGTGCGCTGCCCGAAGGAATCGTAGGTATAGCTCGTCGTATGGCCACGTGCATCCGTGACCGACTCGAGATATCCCTCAGGGGTATAGGTGTAGGTCGTCGTATTGTTCAGGGCATCGGTCGTGCTTGTGAGCAGAGTGCCGCTGTAGTCGTACGTTGTCAAGAAGCCTCTTGGATCGACCACGTCCGTGAGGTTGTTGAGGGCGTCATAGGTCAGGTCGGTCAGGTTGCCATCGGCATCGACCACCTGCGTGAGGTTGGCCCCCTCGTCGCTCCAGGTCAGTTCTGTTGTTGCTCCGGCCTCGTCAGTGAGCGTCGTGGGGCGGAAGTTGGCGTCATATTCCTTGCTTGTCGTTCCGCCCAGGGCATCCGCAGCATCCGTGAAAGTTTTCCTGTAATCGTAAATGTCCGTACTGACGTTCCCCAGCCCGTCCGTGATCGTGCTCGTGCCATCAGGGTTGTAGGTGATCTCCACCAGGAGCTCGTCCTCGCCGTCGTATTGGCGAACGGCACGCCCCTCGGTGTCAAACTCGGTCCGCTCTACTGTAATCCCGCGTGGATCGATAACCTCCGTCAGATTGTGATCCACATCGTAGGTATAGGACCAGAACTCTCCTAAAAGATCCATCGATGAGACCAGATCCCCGTTGGGATCGTAGGTGAAACCCACCGTGCGGAAAGTGTGGTCTTGGATGGATTCGAGCCTGCCCTGCGTATCGTAGTCGAAGAACAGGTAGCGTAAACCTGTGTCGTCGGTGATCTGCTCCAACCATCCTTCCGGCCAATATGAGTAGGTCCATGTGTGGCCTTCTGAATCCGATCGGCTGAGAAGGACGCCGTTCTCGTCAAAGATATGCTGGTTCTGCGCGTTGTCCGTCACGGTGTAACGGAAGGGTGGGCCAACGTCCAGGGTCAGCTCACCACAGACACCAGGTGCGGTTGTATACGTCCCATCTCCGTTATCGATGAATTCATAGCGGTTAGAAGTACCGGCTTTGAAGAGGATGACACCCTCTTTCCCCTCGGGATCGTCTGGGAAGTAGAGGCGCGAAGCATGGTTGTGTGTCCAGCCATGTCCCAATGTCTCGGTATAGAGGTCCGTCCCAAAAGAAGCGTAAGTACGGCGGAATGAGAGGGGACCTGCAGAGGTCTGGATGGAGATGTCCTCAACCGCGTAGTCGTATGCGCCGGTTCTGGTGTTGATCGGACCGTTCGTATGGTTCTGTGTTGCTGGCTCCGCCATGCACTCATCGATGGAGACCAGGGTAGCATCTTCCGAAACGACAGACTGTTGGGGTCCCATGGAGAGCTTGGTGATAAACCCATCGTAGGTACCCGCTAAATTCGTCTGGAAAGCCCCCGAGGTTACCGGGAAATCTGAAGAATATGTATGTCCCGCTATGTAACCAGCACCACTCGGATCTGCAACAATATTCGACCCTCCATCTGTCGAACTCCCGCCAAGATACGTTGAGTAAATAAGTTCTGTTCCATCTTGATTAAGCTTTGAAGCGAAGCCATCAATAGCGCCGCCACCATAAGACGTCTGGAAAGCGTCAGTAGTTGTTGGGAAGGGTGTTACCACCGTATAATTGGTGGTACCAGTAACATAGATATAACCAGAAACATCTACATGAATATCATATCCGTGATCAAATGCTCTTCCCCCAAGATATGTTGAGAAATCAAGTTGACTCCCGGAAAGATTGAGCCGGGTGATGAAAGTGTCAAAATTACCACCAGCGATCGTCTGAAATGCCCCTGGTGTCACAGGGAAATACGGTTCGTTCCAGAGGAGTGTTGAACCAGTGATATATGCATGCCCATCTGAGCCGATGGCTATGGCAATTTTACCCTCCTCGTCTCCTCCCCCCAGAAACGTTGAGTACTCGAAACCACTTCCATCTGGGGATAATTTTGAGATAAAGAAGTCATCCTCTCCTGGACAGGAAGGGCAAACAGTCTGATATGATCCCGAGGTTGTAGGGTAATCGCCGGAGAAAGTTAGACCAGCAATGTGGGCTGAGTCGAGATCATCAACCGCAATATCTGGATGGCTATCCCCATCCGAGCCGCCGAGGTAGGTGGAGTAAATAATGTCATCGCCAGCAGCTGTCATCCTTAATGCGAACACATCTCCAGAGCCGGCGTATACCGTCTGCACAGCAGTTGGGCTCGTTGGAAGATCTGAGGATCCTGTAAATCCAGCTACAAAAGCCTCCCCCAGTTCATTTAAAGCAATGCTCCAACCGGTATCCCCTAAACTGCCACCGAAGTATGTTGAGTAAACCAGTTGATTTCCTGCGGAATTTAGTTTGGTGATGAATGTATCCGATGAGCCGTTATGTGTGACATCGAATGCGCCGGTTGTGGTAGGGAAATCAGTGGACATTGTGCTTCCGGTGATATAAGCAGCACCAGAAGCATCTACATCGATATCGTAGGCGGCTGACCCGGAGGATCCACCGATAAATGTCGAGTAGATCAAGCCGCTCGCATCGCTATTAAGCTTTGTTATGAAGGCTCCTCCGAACTCAAAAGTGGTGTTATAAGCGCCCGGCGTAGTGGGGAAGTCCGACGATGCGGTGCCCCCTGCAACGAATACTTCTCCTGAGCTATTGATATCGATGCCCCATATCGTGTCATTGTTGTTACCTCCAATGAAAGTGGAATAGATAAGGTCGTCCTGGCCTGAGAGACTCGGTGCTTGAGGAGGGGACAATTGGGCTGGGAGTTTTTGTGGCGCAATGATGAGCATAAGCTTGCCTCCAGCGCCTGTCGTATTACCCAAGCTCAAATCCAGGTCCTCCGATAAAAGGCTTCCTAAATCTACCCCGTTCGATGAAGGATCGTGATTTATAACCCCGCGATGGAACGGCGTATCAATGACATCACCGTTAAGTCCCGGTGGTGACAATTCTCGGGATACACTCACACCATTGGAATCAATGAGCCCGATATATGGCAAACCTAGCTCTGAAAATCCTGTTGAGATGAGAAGGCGATCATTATCAAGGGAAATCCCTGCAGCCCCAGCTATTTTGAGATGAATCTTGGCTGCAACGGCTTTCAATCTATTTATTTGTCCCGGGCTGTTGGCTGCGAGATCTCTTAGAACGAACTGCCAAGTCCATGCACCTCTCTCACTAGAAATCTCAAGATCTACTCCTGGATAGAGATCCTTGAAGCGTACTCCTCCCCAAACGGGCACATCGGTCTTCCATGATTGAGGATCGTTTCCATAGAAATAGGAGATGTGCGAGTTGACGGGATTGATTCCCTCAATCACTGGATTCAAGTTTGAGCCCGGGAACGTTAATCGAAGGTGGCTGCCTTTAATCGGTTTACCTTCAAGAGATTCGTTATCATCAAATACTCCGGGGCTTTCCAGAGTTGTTACCCAGATCCCATTCTTAGTAATATGGTTCCTCGCTGTTTTGTATGGGTAAACTGAATTAAGCAGCTTTTGAGTTCGGTTAGAATCAAGACAAGTTCCCATACTTTCGTAGCGGAGACAACAGCCATGAATCAATCCACATTAGAAGTAGCGCTCGGTCTAACAGCTCCATGGAAGGTCACCGAAGATCGTTTCTCTGTTGAAGAGAAACGTCTGGATATCACCATCGATTTCGAACCTGGCAGCACATTCTCCTGCCCGG
>SDBU01008047.1_pt1 | contig 12056 bp, 15 predicted proteins | sample 2277071 | NCBI WGS metagenome assembly SDBU01 (sample SAMN10397929, study PRJNA504765) | marine sediment metagenome | isolation source: marine sediment core GS08_GC12, 126 cmbsf | place: Arctic Ocean: Gakkel Ridge, Loki's castle | collected 2008
CTATCTCCCCGTCTACTAGTTTTGTCACGGTCTAATAAAAACTTGGAATTTAAAATCAAATGTAAGAAGGGCTAGCTTAATGTTAAGCTAGCCCTTCTTACTGTAGTTATCCCCGCAGATTTAATCGGTCTAATGGTGAAAACTTCTGGTGCTGTATAGCTATATGGCTGGATGCAAGATTCACATAGTGCCGTACCATCTCCAGGGTAGAATGCCCTAATATCTGCTGAAGACTAAATACGTCGCCACCATTAATCAGAAACCTCGTTGCAAACGTATGCCTGCACAGATGAGCATGAAGCCTGCAAACTCCTGATCTTTTTGCCAACCTGGTAAACATTAGCTTCATGCTATTTTCGGTCAATGGTTGGCTACTAGTAGATAGGAATACATTATTAGTAACAGGATTATTCGGTTTAAGCCTGAAACGGAACAAGTAGCGCTGTAGTGCTTTTTGAGCATTATTACCAATAGGCACAATACGCTCCTTTTTACCTTTACCCATCACCTTAAGGTATCCCTCGTCCATATGAACATCGTCCATCTTCAAATTAACAAGTCCTCCTATTCTTAGCCCGGTATCAAGCAGAATCATAAACAGGGTCTGGTTCCTGGTATCGGAGGGTGATGTACCTAAAGTGTTGAGTATAGCCCGTATTTCTTCATCTGACAGCGTAGAGACTACTTTCCTGGTGACCTTTGGTGGCTTCAAATCTTTAGCGGGGTTGTTTTCAGCCAGTCCCTCCCTTACTAACCAGTTAAAGAAAGCTCGTAGGGTTCTGACATGGCCATGAATAGTTGCCGATGACAATAATTCTGTTTGTGCTGGGGTGTAGGGGTGGCCATCGTATCTAGTTCTCTTCATGAGATAGAGAACATACTCCCGGAGTAGCTTGGTATCAATATTGTCTAGTGAATCAGGAAGATGCCTCTTCTTCAGATAGTTACGAAAGCTCTTTAAGTTTGCGGAATACCAGCTAATCGTTTCTGGGCTCTTACCCTCAGCCCTGTTACAAACCTCGTAGTATTCTATAAGTTCAAATAACTTATGCGCCTTTTCTTTGGTATTTACATGAGTTGTCATGCTGGATCTTAACCTCCATTATTGTATTTTGTCGGTTTAGACCCGGCGCTTGAATAATCAGGGTGTTAAAACGAGTCAGGGTGTCAAAGCGAATCAGGGTGTCGAAAATACTGTTTTCACCTCCTTTTGTGCCTAGACTAACACTCCATGACTTTTAATCAGGGTGTCACAGGTTCGAGACCTGTACGGCCTAACAAAGCTGGAAGGCTTTCCCTACCGGGGAATTTTGAAAGGAATCAGGGTGTCAAGACACTAGGTCAACCGACACCCTGATTTTATTATTTTAATAATAAAGAGCAGCGGACTTAAAATCTCGAGCCCAAAGTACCGTTCCATCGTGTCCCATATCGTTTGGTACAGTTTGGTTGCAGTGAAAATCACGATCCGTTTGGTGGGATGCAGTCAAGTGTGGTGGCACGTGAACGTCAAAATAACGTCAAACCCAAGAAGGAAACGATACCTTCTCATTTAGTTCGGAGGGATCAGTTCGTCCTTGCGAGGATCAAACTGTCCTGGAAAACGGGCACTGATGATCTCAGCCATTGCAGCCACTGAGGCGTTAAAGCACACCTCAGCTTTTTCCAGCTTGGCTTTTCGATCATGATGGAGGACGTTCGTAGAATCATAGGCCTTCTTCGCTACCCGGGTAAGATCTTCGTTGAGGTTTAGTGCTTCCACGATTGCTTTTACGTCGTTTTTCCCTGGCTGCTCAGCAATCTCTCCAATCCTTGTGCGAACAGTTAGCGAGAATTCAATCCAGGCGTCGCGTAGAATAAGTCCTACTTGCTGGAATATCTCAGATGGGGCATTTCGGTTCACCCTTTGGCAAGCCTGATACAGCTTGTCTCCTATGGTCCAACTAAAATCATCTACGATGTCTGCGGAGTTTGTCCACTCGATAACTCTACTTCGCCACTGCTGTACCCGCCAGAGTCGATGACTTTTCGTGAGTTCCCAATGGTTGACGAAAATCCAGCCCGGTACTGGCATTTCACATTCTGAGGTAAAATCCTTAACACGCTCCTGCAATTGGTCAGGGAATTTGCCTTTATCAATACGGTTAAAGACGCGTGGAATGACCTCTAGACAGTCTATTGGGACATGCCTCTCGTGCAGCATACATAGCGCAAGTGAGAAACCCCGTGCTCCCTCACCTCCGTAGCCGCTTTTAAAACCATTTGGGATTATAATTCCATCGAAATGCCAATCCCAGCAATCCCATAGCAGGATAAGATGTTGGTTGCTATCCTTTGTGAGTACAGTAGCTCGTTGAGGTTCTAATGGTCCGGAGAGCACCATATCCAAGGCGATAAGACAAGATCGGGTATATCCTGATGCACCTAAGACCTGAAAATTACTCAACCTTTTTATTCCCTTTTCTGAACACACCGTCTATAGCTTTATGCGAAGCCGATTCTTCGAGTTCAATATCAAATACTCTGCTGGCAATATACTCGCCTGTATGACCGATTAGCGCCGGTCGTCCTGTTATAGCTGCCACCTCATCATCTATTACGTTTTATAATATTGGCTAGTTGTTCTAAATCATACATGTATTACTTCTCCCTCACGCTGCTAAAGACACAAATGCTACTATGTATCTCTATCTAGGCACGCTATGCCGCCGTTATTTTGACTTTGATAGACTCCGGACTACCGATCTCTTTGACTTGCTCTTTGGTTAAATAGATGGTCATTGGGTGGTCTTCTTTATTCTCCTTGAATCTCCAAGTACCCGGCGTCTCTTTGTCTTTTATAAGTACAATTTCCATGTGTATCGTCTCCGTGTTCATATACTACTATGCACCTCTAGATATCTTCTTACGATACCTTCCGTATGTTTAACTAAACTCCCATTCTTTTATATATACTTGCTTGGCGCGGCCCAACTTTCCCAGCGGTAGGGCTTTTCGATGGTGAAGGTGTATTTCTTCCCATCGATCTCGGCCTCCATCGCCTTGTCTTGCTCTAACGCATCAAGGTACTTCAGGAACAGCAGCCAAGAGGTCTGCTCGGTAATAATCGAGCTCTGTGGTGCAGCCGGCCTCTTTCCAGAGGACGTCGTCGATATTTTTGAATGCTTGTTCAAACATGGGCACCTACTTCCCTTGAATTATTATGCACATTATACACCCCCAAATCTTATGTGAACAAGATATAATCTAAACGAGCATAGATAAGACAAGGGGATTTCGCTACTGGCTGAACCGACTCCTGGGTGACGTTAGGCTAATAAGGCAGCAAAACTCCGCTCTCTGGTCTTAAAACTTACTTGGCCATATAATAACTTACAATTGGATGAAAATCGGGATGTCTGATTTCTTGTACTTACGATTGGCCGAGTAGGAAAGAGGCTGTAAACGTTCTTCTAACTAAACGTTTATAAAATTCCCATTTCTCAAATACCCTTTGATTTATTGAATGTGTAACTTAATAGGAGTATTATTTTAACTGACTAAGGATTCAGTCAATGAGAGAAACGCATTTACTCAATATTAATCCAGAGGTTCTTAGATGGGCTCGAGAAGAAGCTGGCTATTCTACGCCAGAAATATCGACGAAGCTCAACACAGGAGAAGAGTCCTATCTTGAATGGGAAACCAATGGAGCAGATATTCCTTTTTCGACACTAAAGGACATCGCTCGGGCTTACAAACGTCAGATTGCAGTATTCTTTCTGAGCCAGACCCCTAAGAAATCTATCAAACCAACTGACTACCGAAATATAAACTTAAGAAGTGCAAGGCTTTCTTCCGAGGCTCTATTAGCAATACGGCGCGCAAATAGATACCGAGATACGTTATTGGAACTAAATGGATATTCATATTATGAAAGTCGATATGAATGGCTATCCGTCTTCAATACTCAGCGGAACTCAACTACAATCTCAGATGAGTATAATACTAGTGAAATTCGTAGATTATTAAACTATCCATTGGAAGACCAACTAGATTCTAAAGATACCAATGTCTCTTATCAAAACTGGCGTAATTGTCTTGAAGAGCACTTGGGAATATATGTATTTCAGTTTAGTATGCCCCCATCCGAGATTCAAGGTTTCTGTTATTCTGATTTCCATCCATATTGTATCGTTGTTAACAGCAAATACCATGTTTCTTCGCGAATATTTACTCTGTTTCACGAGCTAGGACATATATTACAGAGACAATCTGGCCTTTGCATACCTGATGAAGTAACGGATGACCAAGAAACAGAACTTGAGTGTAACACTTTTTCTGGAAGATTCCTTCTGCCTGATGATGTAGTCATCCCCATTTTTAATATTACAGATATTTACAAACGAGCAAAAAAACTAAAAGTCAGTAGTGAAGTATATTTACGCCGGATGAAGAGTCTTGGGCTTGTTTCGGAACGTGATTTTTTTGATTTATTAAAGGAGATTCGTGAGGCATTAACACCCACCAAGGGATATGCCCCCTCAACTCCCATTCAAAAGAGTCTAACCTCTAGAGGTCAATCTCTATTCAATTCAGTGGTGGATGCTGCCCACAACAACAAAATATCATACGAAAGTGCTTCAGATATCCTTCAATTAAAAATCAACCACCTTGTAAATATCTAAAATGGAAAACAATACGTTAACTATATTTTGTTTTGATAGTTCTGCTCTTATTGACTTACACAAATATTATGGTGAGAAGCATATACCAGAGCTATGGAAAGAGCTTGATTCCCTTTTCAACAACGGAATAATTATCTCTCATGAAATAGTTTTAAATGAGTTGACTACATATGCGAAAAATCCGAGCGGTTTGTCCAAATGGATTACGTCCAAACGAAGCAGTTTCAAAGCCATGACGGGAGTCCAAGCCCAACACGTTGCTTCTATTATTAACCTCTTCCCTAATCTTATTGACCGCAATCATGAAAAAGACCAAGCCGACCCATGGCTAATTGCCCTTGCCCTAGAAGAACAAAATCAGCTCTCGTTATTTTCGACTGAAATCATAATTGTCAGCCAAGAAAGCCCCTCCAGTCCTCACAAGATACCTGCGGTTTGTAAACACTATGGAATTCGTCATTTTGATTTATTCGAATTCTTTAGTGTTAATGGATGGGAGCTTAACTTCAAAAAGCTATAAACCACATTGCCTTTTCCGACGTCCTGTTAGTAGGGTTGGACATTGGGATGTCTAATTTCTTGTACTTACGATTGGCCAAGTGGGGAAGAAGCAGTCGACATATTGCCGTGCGAACTGTTATGATACGACTGCAATTTTTTATGCGGTTGTTGTTTAAGAAGTATCTTTGATTTCTATGACGAGAAGACAAAATCCAATATGATTGAGGTGAACAGCATGAATGATCAAGTCCTTATAGCACAAACAATCAGCCTAAACATATCTCCGCTTGGATTTCATAGATACGCTTCTGAATTTCTGAGAGCAGCTAAAGGCTTTCAAACAACCGATGCTTTTTCACCCGTACCTTATTATCTTTTTTCTAGAGCAATTGAGCTTGCGTTGAAGGCCTTTTTATTGGCAAAAAAGGTTCCTGAAAAACATCTTATTAAGTGTATTAGTCATGATTTGGAAAAAGCACTTAATAAAGCTGACTCACTGGGCCTGCGTGATATCGTTGAGATTTCCTGTCGCTATAAAGACGAGCTGAAAAAGGCAAATAATTATTATGCGTTAAAAGGTTTTGAATACTTTCAGGTGTACAGGGCAGTGATGCGGTATCCAGAGCTCCCCAATCTTGACGTATTATCTGAACTTGCTTCGACGTTAGTTTCCAAATTGAAGCAGATTTGCGTTAAATCAATGGACTGCCCAATTTAGATATTTAGGCGAATGTTAAGGTTTTTCCGACGTCCTGTTAGTAGGTTAGGACGTTGTTTTGACAGCCGATCAAAGATACTGGCAGGACGCTTAGGAAGTTAATCAAGCAGCCGCCAGTTCCCAGGTATATATAACCAAAGAGAGGAGAGTGGTCATGAAGCCACTCTCCTCGTTTACCTTTTTTAACAATCTCAGTTTTACTAGGTACTTCTTTGTGTGTGATAATCAGAGATAATGCCTTATTATCACTTGAACTCGATCGATTTAGAAGTAGTAGCCAATACGCTTACGACTCGCGATCATGAACTTGCTAATGTTATTAGTATGGTTGGCCCTTGCCAACTTGAGCGTGGAGTCCAGGGATTTCCGTCCTTAGTGTATTCGATAATTGGGCAGCAGTTATCTAACAGCTCTGCACGGGCGATTCGTACTAGGCTAGAAACTCTCTTAGAGGATGATGGATTAAGTCCCGAAAGTATCATGAAGACCAGTGTTGACAGTCTCCGAGGGGTAGGTATGTCTTGGGTAAAGGCCCAATGTTTACACAGCCTTGCGAAGCTCGTATTAGCTGATGAGATTAATTTCCCTAAACTTGAGTTAATGGAGGATGAAGAGATTGTCAGGGTATTGACGCAAGTAAAGGGAATAGGGCGTTGGACCGCCGAGATGTTTCTAATGTTCTCACTTGGGAGGATTGATATTTTCCCCATTGATGATCAGTCTATCCGGTCTTCTATGGTGCGTGTGTACGAATTGACTAATGAAAATTTTAGATCTCAAGCAGAAATGATCGCAGATAAATGGCGCCCTTATAGAACTATCGCCTCGTGGTATCTTTACCGCTATCTTGACCTAGATATTGCTAAATAATAGGGAATTATTCTACTAGCTGAACCGACTCCTGGATGATGTTAGTCTAATAAGACAGCCGTAATTTCCCATATATTCTAGGATGTGGTATCCTCCATTGGAGCAGGCCCTCTAATAGACGATGGAGGTGTGATGAACGAACAATTACAATCGTTGGTTGAAGCTCTTAAGGAAGATAAAAGGTTAAGGACCTATGATGAAGCCGCAACAAAACAAAGTGTGATATTAAGAGTACTTTCATTACTTAATTGGGATACATAATAATATCAGCGAAGTTAGACCAGAATATCCTGTTAAGAAGGGGAATGTTGATTATGCATTAATCCACGATGGATCATGCAAGGTATTCATTGAGGTCAAACGCGTCGGAACTGAATTGGAGAAGCATCAAGAACAATTATTGGAATTGATAAGGAGGCTACTCAAAAATGTTAAAGCTAAAACGTTTAAGTATTTTGCTGATAGTAGTAACGACTATACTTCTAGGGACTGCGTCCTGTGGTCAGAATACTTGGGGTAGTTATACCTTGATTGACCAAGTTACTATGGATTACCCTTCAGGATGGTACGTTGACGCTTGGGGTGCTACTCCTTCCAGTGTCAGGTTTATGCTCCCCGAAGGTGATGACTCTCTGGCACATACGCGCATCTTCGTCAACATTTGGGATAAACCTGAAGACTTAAGTTATGCCGAGACTGTGAAACTTGACAATGGCATTGAGTTTGTTGGTGTCTACGGTCAAGATCCCGACATGTCTTCTTGGGATGCTATCTATTGGGTTGATATAGACAGCAACGTATTTCTAGACATACAGGCTTATATACCCTACAATTCAGAGTTTGAATCCTCTGCTTTGAGAGATATTTGTCTTCACATGATAGCTTCTATGCGGGTAGCTGGAGAGTAAATAATGAAAGTTGTGTTGGTTATCCTGTTGGTATTGGTTTGTTTGATCATTCCGGGTACTGTGCGGTGGGTTATTCCGCCTGGTATACCTGTATTCCTTGTGATACTGGTAGAAGGTGCTTTCTTGGGTTGGCTTGGCAAGAAGTGGTTTCGGGGAAGCAGTAATCGGTGGACATCTACTTCAGTAAAAAAGTCCCCAGACCCTTTGACAAATGCTGTGCTGTGCTGTGCTGTATAATGTGGGAGGTTGAGTAGTTTGGGGGTAAACTGACCTGCCCCCATAAAGAGTGTAGGCAAGATATTCTTCTACTGGCTGAACCGACTCCTGGGAACGTTAACTAATAAGTCAGCCTAACTCCATGACATGCATCAATACTCCGACGACACTTTTTGAGAAATAATTTTTAGGTGAGCAGTCAAAGCGGCTGCCTCCTCGATAACCACGATATCTTGTGGTAAACTTGGACTAAAATAACTAGATGTGGTATAATGCAAGCAAGTAAGAATGTAGAAAGGGAGGGGCTGTATATCGAGTAGTTATCCACCTTTATCTTAGTCTCGCTGTCCGAAGACCTCCCGTAAAGGAGGCTTTTTTATTGGTGATATCAGGGAAATTCATGCGAGAAATCAAGTTATGCGGACGAAATGAATAATAGGGGGTTGAAGCTATGAATACAAAAAAATCACTGGCTGGGACTTATCTTGCTGTGGGATTAAGTCTGTTCGGTTTTTCCTTCCTGGCTCAAGGTTGGAACAACGTGTCTCTCATTACTATAGGAGGAGTATCCTTAATCGTTGCGTCACTACTTATGCTCTCACTCAAGCTCAGATGGCGATGGCTCGTCAAAGTCGACAAACATATAGGGAGCATGTCTGTTGCCCATATGGCGTTCTTTCTTATGCTGATTGGCTTTGCGATTGGACTCATACAGGCTAAAATTGTTCTTCCCGGGGTGCTTGTGATACTAGTCGCCTATATGGCGTATAGCTTTTCAATCGGGAGGGATTTGGGTAAGGTTTTTCAGTCTGTATTGGTACGGATCGCCTCAAGGTAGAGTTCCTGGGGCACCATCAGGCGTCTTTTCTTGGCTTATTTTACACCTCGCTGGCTTTTATTTACAATAATCCCTTTTCGGAACCGGAAGGGTAACAAAGTAGCGAATTATATAAGGGGGGACATATGAGTATAGGCAAGACAAGCGGATTCTCTACTGGCTGAACCGACTCCTGGGTCTGCAACTCTAGCATTCCAAGTGATACACTATCTGGGGGAGCCGGTCACTACCCCTTCTCGTGTTGGCTTGTCATATTGATAAGATAGTGCTATGCTCTGGATGTCATACAGTCGGACTACTTCATAGGATTTGGAAGCTGGAATCAAGAGGTGAGAGCCCATGGCCAAAGTCATCAGCTTCATTAACTACAAGGGCGGTGTGGGAAAGACCACCACAACCTATCACGTTGGTTGTAGCCTGGCTCAGCACCACGGCAAGAAAATCCTCCTCGTCGACATTGACCCCCAGACGAATCTGACGTTTCTCGCTGTCGAATACTCTGATTGGGAACGGTTCAAGGGGAACAATGGAACCATAAAGACGCTATACGACAGGTATCAGAGGAAGATACAGTTGCAGACACGGCGCTACATCTGGCAATCTCCAATCGGTTACGATCGCGCCACCAAGGTACCCAACGTAGACCTCTTGCCCTGCGACATAGACTTGCTTGGTGAAGACCTGGGTGGCGCAATTCCCACACCACCTTCGCTGGTTGACGGGAACCCCTTCAAGGTTCTCCAGAAGTATGCGAAAGATACGCTCCGAGAATGGCTCTTTCTCAAGGAAGCGCTGTCGGAAGTCCAGGACATCTATGACTATATTCTGATTGACTGTCCCCCAAACATCTACATGATGACACAAAACGCTCTAGTCGCTTCTCGACGGTACGTGGTCACGACGATACCGGAGTATCTGTCCATCATAGGCATGCAGATACTGACCCGCAAGGTCGGAGAAATCAGCCAGCGAGTCGGCCAGATGGCCACACTCGCCGGGTACTCTGACATGACTGTTGCCGAGCTAGGTGGAATAGTCTTGGTGAAAGTCCGCATCGGCGGATCGCTAGTAACCAACCAACATGAATCGGGGACAGCGGAGATGCAGAGTACTTTCCCCGGCATGTGCTTTGACGCGAACACGACGGAGCTAATCGGATACAGCGAAGCAGCCGCGTCCAGATTGCCAATCTGGCTCACCCCAACATCGGCTGCTCGCAGGGCAGCCTCGAAGCTACAATATGAAAACATCACGGCAGAGTTCTTGAGGAGGTTCCCATAAGCAATATGAGCATGAGACGGTGGAAGAGCCTGACTCAACAGGTCAGGCGACTATTGGACGAACTACCAGCCTCGACAGAAAGGGATGAGGTGGTCGGCTCCCTTAAGCAGCTCATCTCGGTTCTGGAAGATCTGACCAAAGCACTCGGTGCTCTGCCCACAGCGGAAGAGGCCGCCAGAGCAAAAGAGTCGCTTGCAAAACTCGAGAGTATTGTTGACAGCAATCCGTTGCTGCGCCGCCAACCCGCCAAGAACAGCCCGAGCCTGCTAACGCGAAAGAGAACAGACTCACCGCAGGCAGGGTCGTCTTTCTCGCACGAAATCGTCGCTGGGAAGATCGAACGTCTCGGCACAATGTCCGAATCTGCGCTGAGGAATGCACTTGAGAATCCGAGGGATTATCCCAACAGCTTGCTTCGTGCGCTATTGGGCCACCTAGGCAGGAAAGTGCCCAGCAAAGGCGTAAGAAGAGAGATGGTGGAACAGTTGGCCGTGACAATTATCAACAAGCGTACATACGAGGGGTTGAGGAGAGAGCAGCACCCCGAGTAGACTGGCATCCTCGCGATAGGCGACCTGATTCTGACCTGCCCCCGTCGCTTTCGGCATCACCAGCAGGCAGGTGGCAGCCGGTAAAGCTACTGACAAGGCATTAAGGAAGTTAATCAAGTAGGCGTCGGTTCCCAGGTACATATAACCAAAGAGAGGAGAGTGGCCGTAAAACCACTCTCCTCGTTTCTATTATCAACCTTATCACTTATGCATAGTGCTATAATGATAATACGTCTTATATCAGAAGAAGGAAGCGGATTTATGAGGCAAGGAAGGTTATCGCCGAAAAAGCTAGCCGCGTGTGTTGACCTAGCCCGCCCGATACTGATTGAGGTGGCGATATGTAAGGAGGGCCGCATCACTTACAAGGACCTGCTAATTCGCATGGAAGGACACCCAGGTATGAGCTATATCGGTGAAGTGTTAGACCGGATCGTCGATCTGGAGCTTGAGGCTCGTCGCCCAAAACTTTCGGCCGTTGTAGTACGTGTCGATACAGACGAGGTTGGCGGGGGATTTTTCGGGTTACCCAAGACTCCGTCCGATCTATTAAGGACAAGCCCTAAAGAGTGGAGGAATCCAAAGCTTAACGGCGCCGATCGGGATTATTGGCATAAGCAGTTGAAATGTGTCTACAAGCATTGGCAATCATTTAATCCCTAACTTTAGGATTTCACTAAAGAGAACCAGTGATTCAAATTTACCTGCTGCCAGTTTATCTTTATTGGTGGTTTTCAAAATTGAAACAAAAGAAAAAGCGAATAATGAAACCCGGGAAATTACCAGACTTTAGCTTGGAAGATATTGTTAATGCACCCAAACCTAAAGTGCCTAGTAAACGCATTGATAGTTTAGGATGTAACAAATGCGGCAGTCTGAAATTCATATCGAAGGGCGAAGTGAGAGTATTTCGCGGTCAAAGAATGAAGGTATACCATTGCCATGGCTGCGGGCAAGATTTCTACAAAAGCGAATAATATTCTAGTTACTGGTCGCTAGCTCGAATCCACCCACTGCCACTAAGTTTGCTCAGGTCTCCCAGTCCGCTGTCATATAGCCACTTCTCTATCGTGACGCTTCCCATTGACAAAATTCGAGGAGAAAGCCTTAGCTTCACTAATATGACTCCCTGACTTAGGTTCAGGGTGTCACCAAAATCAACAAGCTAAACCGGCCTAAACTCCTTTCGGATATCCAGTCAAGGACATAATTCGCTAGTCGTGCACTGCTGATGTCACCTGCCTGAGAGTTGTGGAACCTTGGCTTAACAAAATGAGTGAATGTGACATAAGGTAACAAGTACATTGTTCAAGTACCCACCCATGTCCATTACTAGGTAGTTCCGTTCTTTAGAAAGACGGCCTGTATGGAAGCTTCGACCTGGGAACATAGCTAACAATGGCTAACAGAAGAAACGCAAAAGGCTGGGTAAGGCTATCCAGTTGGACGGCTCTACCCAGCCAATCGTTATCCGCTGATAACTAATATCTTTTTACTGGGTTCGTT
>SDBU01008048.1_pt1 | contig 12055 bp, 13 predicted proteins | sample 2277071 | NCBI WGS metagenome assembly SDBU01 (sample SAMN10397929, study PRJNA504765) | marine sediment metagenome | isolation source: marine sediment core GS08_GC12, 126 cmbsf | place: Arctic Ocean: Gakkel Ridge, Loki's castle | collected 2008
ACCTGGGACAGGGGTTATCCTTTGCTGTTGGTGTAGCCCTGGCTGGTCGCCTCAACTCACAGAACTACAGGTTATATGTTCTACTGGGTGATGGTGAGTGTGATGAGGGGCAGGTGTGGGAGGGAGCTATGTCAGCTGCCCACTTTAAGTTAGATGACCTGGTGGCTATCGTGGATAACAACGGGCAACAAATTGATGGCTGGAACCGTGACGTAATGAATCTCGACCCCCTCGATAGGAAATGGCAAGCTTTTGGCTGGTACGTTATTGAGGTTGATGGTCACGACCTCACCCAGCTTATTGACGCCTTTAGCCAGGCAAAACTGGTTAAAGGTCAGCCGACTGTCATCATTGCCCATACTACCAAGGGTAAAGGTGTCAGTTTTATGGAGAATAATCCCGATTTCCACGGTAAAGCCCCTAATTCTGCTGAGGTGAAGATAGCACTAAAGGAGCTAGAGTAGAAATGCGGCAGGAGGTTTCCCTGAGAGAAACCTATGGTAAAACCCTGGTTGAACTGGGTAAGGAGAATCCGGATGTCGTGGTACTGGATGCCGACCTGTCCCCGTCAACCATGACCCATTTCTTTGCTCGTGAGTTTCCAAGCCGCTTCTTTGACTGTGGTATCGCCGAGCAGAATATGGTGAGTATTGCTGCCGGGTTGGCAGCGTCAGGCAAGCTGCCTTTCGCCAGTACCTTCGCCGTTTTTGTCCCCGGTCGCTGCTTTGACCAAGTTCGCATGTCTATTGCTTACCCCAAGCTCAATGTTAAGCTGGTAACTACCCACGGCGGCATCAGTGCCGGCGAGGATGGCGCTTCACACCACGCCATTGAAGACCTGGCTCTGATTGGTTCCCTGCCCGGCTTTACTGTAATCGTTCCTGCCGATGCTATTGAAACCGCCCAGGCGGTAAGAGTGGCTGCCGCTAACTACGGACCCTTCTACATCAGGCTGTGCCGTCCCAAAACACCACTGGTCTATAATGAGGACTACTGCTTCAGTCTGGGAAAAGCGGTAACTATGAGGCAAGGTAAAGATGCTACCATCATTGCTATTGGAATTATGGTGGTAGCCGCCCTTGAAGCCGCCGAAAGCCTGAAGCAGGAGGGCATAGATTGCCGCGTATTAAATATGCCTACCCTCAAGCCTATTGATGAGGCAACTATTACTAAGGCTGCTACTGAAACTAGAGCTATTGTTACTGCTGAAGACCACCTGGAGCATGGTGGGCTGGGAAGTGCTGTAGCCCGGGTACTTGCCCGACACCAGCCAGTACCAATGGAGTTTGTAGCTATTAAAGACACCTATGCCAAATCGGGTAAACCCGCTGAGCTTCTACAGAGGTATGGACTAACAGCTAAAGACATCGAGCAGGCGGTTCATACGGTGCTAAAGCGGGAGTAATCGGCAGCTATTCCAGCATCAGTTTGGTGTCCCAATCCTCTAAGAGTCGTTCCCCAGATTCAGCTCGCAGCGTGCTGAAATCGGCTACATGATTCTCCAATCTCTATAGCCCTGTTGAATCACTGCCAAGTATTCCTTGGAAGGCAGCGTTTCTTCTAATTGTCCAGACTTGATATAGGTTATGGCTTCGATAGGCTCACCATCTTCATCAAATACGGTGACATTCAATCTGTGGTAGCTACTAGGGTAGCCTTCATATTTATCCAATCGTCCCAAATCTCCTTGTGAAATTTCATAGATAGCACCGAGGACTCTCCCCCCTCTAAACAGCTTGATGCTGGCAACACCACCACGCCACTGTCTGAGCCAGCCAACAAACACCAGCTTGTAGTTAGGCAGGGTAGCATGAGACACGGGCTTGCTATCTGGGCAGCGTTCTCGCATCTGCTTACGGTTGATATTGGAGCCATAGGCAAAGTAATACACTGATTCACCTCAAAGCCTCGGGGACTTTGCCAGGTTATTGTTATATAGTGGTAAACAAAAAGGCACTAGCCAGGATTACATTCACTAACCGGGTGTGTTTACAATCTGATTGGTGCCGAGGGTGGGACTCGAACCCACAAGGATTGCTCCGGCGGATTTTAAGTCCGCTGCGTCTGCCAATTCCGCCACCCCGGCTCCTAACACACAGGTTATTTTACCGCTTTTGGTAACGAGGTTTCAAGCAGGGTAGTCTGTTTTTAATTGACGTCGAATTTCCGTTGATATATTCGTGATTTTTTTGCGGGCAGGGAATTTATTAGTTTGACAATACTTGACTTGACATTTTTGCCAAAATGCGTATAATTGCTGGTGTTCTTGACATTCGACAACGAGTCGTCTATGATAAAAAGAGGAAAATAAAAAGGAGGAGCTGGTAAAATGAAAGGAGCTTGGCCTAAGTAAATCTTCTTAAACTAGAGTTTACGAAGCATGCCGTTTTTTGACTTTTGAGCGGCGTGCTTCTTCTTTTATGAAAAACTCATGTAACTTAGTAAAGTATTGCACATATCCCTCGTATTTCTTGGTCGAAATCATGGGTTCGTATATCGCATAGTAACTCTTTTCAGCTTTACCCCACACGTCGTATGCACAGGAAGTGTCTAGACAGCCTTCTGCTACCAAAGCACCTAGTTCATCAAAGAAGTTCGCTACTCTTGTAAGAGAAGTAAAAACTTCTATTTTGTTCTCTTTATCAGCGTCTTCGTAAGCTTTTTGTATATCTTCTTTAACCTCGTTTACTTTGCGTCTAGATTCGGCCATTCCGTCCGAATCCCACTCCTTCCCAAGCGCGACAATTAATTCGGCGACACGCGCATTTCGCATCGACCTTAGCTGCCACCAAGCAAAGATAAAGCCTCCAAAGATAATAATAGGCGTAGCAATAAGTGCCCAATTCACAGCAGTAGATAGTAGCGTTGTCTCCTGTGGCATAATCACTACCTCATATCATTATTATATCATAAAACGAAAGCCCGCCGGTCTTTATGACTAGCGAGCATTGTTCAAATAAAATGGAGGCGACGACCGGATTCGAACCGGTGAATAGGGGTTTTGCAGACCCCCGCCTTAACCACTTGGCTACGTCGCCCCTCAACTAGATTCAATTGGAGAAAAGAAGGAGACTCGCTCCTATCTATCCCACCCTTACCCTATTATAATTATAATGCGACAATAACCTGCAATGCAAGGAGAAGTGAATTTTACAACGATAACACAGTAAGATAAAATAGTATAGTATAGTACGATAATCTGGTTAGATAGGAAAGCTTACAAATGCCAGCTGTTTTATCCGGAGAAGACATCCGCAGGTTGCTACAGCAACAGCCACCCCTGATAGAAGGCTATATTAACCTCGAGGAGCAGGTGCAGCCTAACGGCGTTGACCTTACACTGCGTGAGATAGCCTTGCTCCAGACATCGGGTAAGATAGCCGTTAAAGATACGCAGAGGGTGGTGTCTGATTTAGCTCCATTAGTATTTGACGGGCTGGATTTTATTGACCTGATACCCGCTGCTTATATTATTACCTACAACGAGATTGTCCATTTACCTAATAATATTATGGCATTAGCCACGCCCAGGTCGAGCTTACTTCGTTGCGGTGTCACTGTAAACACTGCGGTATGGGACGCCGGTTACTCTGGTCGTTCTCAATCTCTTATGGTAGTCTATAACCCTCAAGGATTTCGTTTGCAGAGGAATGCCAGAATTGTGCAGCTTGTTTTCTTGCAGCTAACCCGGGAGACTGAAGGCTACCACGGCGCTTATCAGGGAGAAAATATAGATTGACTTTTATACCATAATGTTCAAAGCAGCCGGTGTCAGCCGGAAAGACGCAGAACCCTCCCCTAAATTTAACCGCTTATCACTTTTAACACCATTGTCAAAGCGTTAACCCAGATAGCTTATTCGGGATGAGGGTCTTTTCTTTATGTCAAATTCTATCCCAGCCTCCTGGAACAGGGCTATAAAGGAGCTATCGTTATACTCACCAAAGCTAACATACCGTTTCATCCCGGCATTCACCAGCATCTTGGCACACAATACACAAGGCGTATGCGTCGCGTAAATAGTGCTACCCTCAAGACTAACACCGTGGAGGCCAGCCTGTATGATTACATTTTGCTCGGCGTGAATGCCCCGGCATATTTCCTGCCTTGTCCCCGACGGTATATTCAACTCATTCCTCAGACAGCCAAGCTCAAGGCAGTCCTTGGCACCGGAAGGAGCACCATTATAGCCCGTAGCCAGTATATGTTTATTCCTTACAGCTACTGCTCCTACATGGTGCCGTCGACAGGTTGAGCGCTCGGCTACCACCGAGGCTATCTTTAGAAAATAGCTGTCTGTATCTAGCCTGGTCCCTTTTTTAATCTTCTCTTTCATCTTAATGTAAAAATTATCCTTTCTGCTTCCTTCCTCAGACTTTCCAAAGAAGATTCGTTAATGATGGTGAAGTCAGCCATAGCAATAGGTCCACCCTTATTAATATTCTCTATTTCTGCCCGGTCTCGACTGGCAGCCTCTTCCAGTGTTAGGGGTCGGTTTGCTCTACTGCTCAATCGGGTATACCTTGTTCCCGGCGAGGCCCAAACTACCACGACGCAAAAGTCTTCCCCGTAGTGAGTCTTCAGAAAGGTATATTCCTCCCAGGAGTAAAGCCCGTCAATCACCACATCTGAATGTTTCAATGCTGAATCAATCCTGGGTAGATTCAATCTGGCATAAGCCGACATCCCATATTTTTCCCTGAGGAGTTCTCTGATGTAGCGCTCACTTTCCTCATTTATCTCCAAGCCCCTCTTTTCTATTTCCTCGTCAGTCACATCGCCGAACCTTATTCTGGTAAAGCCACTCCCCTCAAATAATCTGGCAACTTCGGATTTGCCAGCACCGGGCATACCCACAATTGACACCACTTTCATAATTTATACCTTTACAGGCTTCATTATAAGAAAATAGACGCCAAATAACAACAGTCCGCGTATTTCTTAGATTGCAAGCCTTGCATTTTGCCACAAATAGTGTAAGCTTTAGTTAAGAGTATTTCACTGGAAGCGAGTACTAGGCTATTGAGCTGGATTAACACGGCGCTACTGAGCGCAGCTATCTTCGGGGCAGTGAACATAATCGACAGCCACCTCCTCTCCAAGCGAATGCCAGGCTTGCGGGTCTTCCTGCTGCCAGTAGGCAGCATTGCTTTAACATATGGCCTAGTATTATTTTATCTATTTCCCTTACCGGAACGCATTGGCACAGAGACACTACTACTGGCAATAGCATCAGGTATGTTACGCACCGCTAGCATTATCATTATGCTTTATACCCTCAAAAAAGAGGAGGTATCACGGATTGTACCAGTGGTCTACATCTACCCCATTTTCGTGGCGATTATGGCAGTGCCATTACTGGGGGAGAGGCTATATTCTCTGGAGTGGCTAGCCATAATTATCGTGGTGGTTGGAGCAGTAACGATATCTTTTGGACAGAGCCCATCTGGCTCTACCACCTGGCTGGGCAAGACGTTTCTCCTTCTTTTCGGCTCCAGCCTGCTTCTGGCTATAGCAGATGTAACCAGTAAATATGTTCTAGCCTACATCTCATTTTGGAATCTGTTTTGGCTTAGTGCATTCTGCATGTCTGGTACTTTCTTACTAATCTCAATGCGTCCCCATATCCTTAAACAACTAATTAATATGAAACAAAGGAATTCGGCTATAGTCCTGCTCACTTTTAATGAGCTTCTAGTACCGGTCGCCATAGCACTATCATTATGGTCAATAGAGAGGGGACCGGTGTCGCTGGTTTCCACCATTATCAGTAGCCGTCCCATTTTCGTATTGACATACGCTTTTATTCTGAACCGTGTCTCGCCTATGTTTCTAGAATGGCAGCCTGGTAGAAGAATGCTAGCCTTAAGGTTCATCGCCATCACCATGATTATCAGTGGCATAGCTATTATCCACCTCATTTGAATCAACACCCTGGGTAATAACCTGATGAACTGAATAATAACCTGTGCTATAATTCATGTTACATCATATTAAATGAGAACATGTATGAGACTATGAATTTAGCTAGCAAAATAGAAAAACAGCTACCACCTGAGCTGGTCAAGTTCATGCAGTTAGCCGGTAAGGTTGCTGCCAGTCAAGAGCAGAGCCTGTACCTTGTCGGCGGTGTGGTTCGTGACCTGCTCCTGGGACGAACCAACCTTGACCTTGACTTAGTGGTAGAAGGTAATGCTATAGATTTAGCCCAGCAGCTAGTAACAAAGCTTATCCAGGGGAAAATCACGACCCATCCCCGTTTCAATACCGCTAAGCTCCAATGGGATAAGTGGAGTGTTGACCTAGCCACCGCCCGCTCAGAAACCTACGACAACCCGGGAGCGCTACCCAGTGTGAAGCCGGGCTTTATTGAGAACGACCTTTTTCGTCGTGATTTCACTATCAATGCTATGGCTATTTACCTTAAACCCGGCCGCTATGGTGAACTGATTGACCTGTATGGGAGTAAAAAGGACCTTAAGCATAAACTCATCCGCATTCTACATGAAAAAAGCTTTACCGACGATGCCACTCGTATCTGGCGTAGTCTGCGTTACGAGCAACGGCTAGACTTCAAACTGGAAGGAGATACCTTACGGCTAATTAAACGAGATATACCTATGCTAGATACCATCAGCGGTGACCGAATACGATATGAACTGGAATGCGTATTGCAGGAGGAACACCCTGAGAAAACTATCCGCCGCGCTGAAGAAATAGGGATTCTAACAAAGCTACACCCGTCTCTAAAAGGTAATGACTGGCTGGCAAAAAAATTCAAGCAGGCTCGGCGAGTAAGCTTGCCTGGTTTACCACTGGTTGAACTCTACCTGGCTCTTATGACTTATCCCCTCGCTAAAGAAGAAACTAAACACCTGATTTCATACCTCAGATTACCTAAATCATTAGCCCGGACACTCAGGGATAGTATTAGCATCAAAGCCAAACTCCAATCCCTGGCTGACCCTGAACTTTCCCCAAGCGGAATTTACCACCTCCTTTATGACTACTCTCCCCCGGCAATTATAGCCAATTCGTTAGCCAGCGACTCCCCGGTAGCTCACCAGCAAATACAACTTTTCCTGGATAAGCTTCGTTATGTCAAGCCAGTCCTCACCGGTAACGACCTGCAAAAGATGGGCATAGCCCGTGGTCCTCAGATGAAAGAAATACTAAACCTGCTACACGAAGCCAGACTGGATGGAAAAGTGACCACCAAGCAGGGGGAGGAGGAATTGGTGAAGAGGAGAAATATCAAGTAATTGAACCTATTAGAGAGTTTGAACGAAAGGTTTTTACTCCTGTTCTGCGAGCCCACGATTAAAGTCAGTTTTGCGCCATTACGCCCATTTGGATAGCATTGAAAAATGCAATGTATCCACAATTTATACATGTAATGGCTACCATGGGGTACCCACCAAGATAGTTAATGCGACCACCTTGCGGTTCAATCATTAGTGCAAAGGCTAGCTCATTCTGTATATTCCATTCTTTTTTACCGCAACAAATACACTGGAAGTTTAAGGCATTTGAGCGAATCCATTGCTCAATATCCGATATTTGCGAACTATTAAGAGACATTTTCACTCCTTTCAATAAAATCTGCAATTTGAACTACACCACTTTCGAAACTCTCGGCAAGAAATATACTTCTTCCTTGTGGTCTATATTCTTTTGCCCAATGGACAAAAACTTCAGATGAAGTCCCTATATAACCTACATCGCCCTGACACGAAGCAATTGAATCCCAGATATGTGTGTCCTCAGGATTTGGGTGAACCCCTACAACAACTACAACTTTTGCTTCCGAAATTTCGTCTTGGAGGTTTTTTTGAATAGCTTTAACCGTTCCTGTTGCTACCTGGGTTGGCTTACCTTCCAAGTATAAGCACATTATTGGAGGCAATGCTTGCGTTAGAACGTGTTTAATCACCTCATTCATGTTACCATTTACTCGAACTGGCATATCTATTGCTGCACCACGTTCTATCTGTATAGAGCCTATAGGGCCAGATATTCCCTCCGGGATAAAATTGCAACTTCCATGAGGTTTCAAGACCTTTATTGTGCCTTGCGGGACTTCTTCTAATGAGTAAGAAAATTCTACCCCAGCGTGAGAGAACTCAAGTTCCAAAAGACATTCATAATTCAAGGTTGCAACTATTACTTTCCCATTGAGTTTGCGCTGTTGTATCTCCCTTGCTAAGGATGCATAAGCTGTTGACCCAGGCTTTTTTGCACGGAATTGAGCGAAGTACAAAGCCATATGCCTCATAAGTTCTACCACCGCACCACTATACTTATCCCAGATTACTCCCATTCCCCTTTCAAAATTAACCTCGAATTCATCTTTGGCATCCTGTGGTAATACCCCCCAACTTTTAGGGAAGTTTTTGGAAAGCTCAGAATAAAGTTCTGCTCCAAGTGGCGGCTTATTGGGAATAATATCTCCAGCTCCATAGCTTGCACCCGCACCAAAAAGTATTACGCTTCTCATTTGTCTATACCAGCTAATGTTCCCACGACATATGCTTCCATTCCCTGATTCTTACAGCGAATGTATAAGTCCTCAGCCTCAGTCTTGTCTTTTACCAGGGTAAATAGGGTTGGGCCTGAGCCGGCCAGGTGAACATCGGCAGCACCGCTTTTCACAATATGCTCCCGATATACCTTTAGCCCTGAGAAGCGATTAAAAGCTACGCTCTCAAAGGTATTGAACAGAATGGATGGTATAAATTCTCTACTCGTCTTTAGCTCCCTTACCAGTTTCTCCGTAATCTGCCCGTCTGTATAGTGGCTGGTCTCCAGGCTGGCATAGAGTTGCTTTGTCTTCCCCGGTAGCCTGGGCACATGTGGAACTACCAGGACAACCCACATATGGGGTAAGGGAGGTAATGGAGTTACTACTTCACCTCTACCCTCGACCAGAGCCGTACCACCATAAAGAAAGAAGGCTACATCCGAACCCAACTGCACGGCTAACTCAAGTAACTCCTTATGTGATAAACCTAATCCCCAAAGTTTATTAAGCCCCCGCAAGATAGTGGCGGCATCACTGCTATCTCCACCCAGCCCTGAAACCAACGGGATACGCTTACCAACTTCTATTCTGGCTCCTTTACCGCATCCTGTAGCCTCCTGAAGCAAGCTGGTTGCCTTAGATACCAGGCTCTCTTCCGGAACCCAATCCGGCATATCGGACTTAAACTCAATCTTCCGACTCAACTGGAAGTGGAGGCTATCACACAGATTTATGGTCTGGATAACACTACGGATTTCATGAAAGCCGTCCTGGCGTTTAGACAAGACCTCAAGGGTCAAATTTAACTTAGCTGGCGCTAGAACAGTTATCATGTTGACCCCCCTGGTCGGGTAAATACCTGCCACAACTGCGCCCACTCGTCAAGAGTCAGGGTTTCAGCCCGTCGCCGGGGCACTATGCTTGCCTTCTCCAATAAGGGTAAAATCTCAGCCTTCGATAATCCCAGACCTTGAGCTAAGGAATTGCCTATCTGCTTGCGGGAAGCAGTAAAACCAGCCCGCACCAGATCAAAAAAGCCCTCTTTATCCGCTACAGCCACCGCTGGCTGAGGATATAGTTTAACCTGCAGTATAGCTGAATCAACCTCCGGTGCTGGGTAAAAACAATGAGCGGGCACATAGCTGACTATTCCCGGTTTACCGTAAAACTGCACACTAACACTCAGCAGACTCATCTGACCGGGCTCAGCCACAATTACCTCAGCTACCTCCTTTTGCACCATTAATACCATAGTCTCAGGCTTAACCGAAGCCTCAAGAAAATGGCGTAATATAGGAGAGGTAATATAATAGGGAAGGTTAGCCACTACCTTGTAGCTAAAAGGACTATTTATTGCTAGGGGGAATCTTGCCTTTTGCTCCTGGAGTAAAGCTGCCGGGTCAATGCTGAGTGCATTCTCATTGATGATAGTAACATTATTAAAAGAAGCCAGGGTCTGTTTCAAGATGGCGGATAGCTTGTTATCTAGTTCAATGGCAACTACCCAACCGGCTTGCCCCGCTAGCTCCCTGGTCAGCACACCAAGACCAGGTCCTACTTCCAAAACAACATCATTAGGAGCAAGCTCGGCGGCTGAAGTAATAAGGCTAAGCACCTCTGCATCAATAAGGAAGTGCTGTCCCAGTCCTTTTCTTGCCCGAAGGTTAAACTGGCGCAGTAACCTCTTGGTTTGAGTCAAGAGTGGCTCTGTATTCAGGTAACGCCTTGTAGGGATTGCTTTTTTGGTCACCTTCATCCCCATCTAGAACAACCTCAAAAATCCTAGTCTGCCCACCTCACATTGTCAAGCTGGTACTGGACGAGTGCTCTTTAGACATAGTAGCATATATATGCTATAGTAACCCGTCAGCAACGGGGGGCAATCAATAGAAGGTAGAGTATGGATATGTTCGAACATCAATTTGAGGAGCAAAAGGGACGAGAGGCACCACTGGCAACTCGGATGAGACCTGCTACCTTTCACGAATTTGTCGGGCAGGAGCACCTGATAGGCAAGGGGCATGTGCTGAGGAAGGCTATTGAAGCTGGTAAGCTACCATCAATTATCCTGTGGGGTCCGCCAGGCAGCGGTAAAACTACTCTGGCTTACATTATCGCTAATAACACCAATTCACACTTCAGCTCGGTAAGCGCTGTTAGCGCCGGTGTAGCTGACCTGCGCCGAATAATAGAAGAGGCTAAGGAACGCCGCAAAGTGTACCAGCAGAAAACAATCCTATTCATAGACGAGATTCATCGCTTCAATAAAGCCCAGCAGGATGCAATTCTACCCTTTGTTGAAGATGGCACTGTCACCCTTATTGGTGCTACCACTGAAAATCCATCCTTTGAGGTTACCTCTCCCCTCCTCTCTCGCTGCCAGGTTCTTACTCTGAACCCCCTTACCGAGGAAGAAATCCACATCATAATCCTGAGGGCATTGAAGGATACATTGCAAGGTCTTGGTGCACTGAACGCAGGGCTGACTGAGGATGCCATGAGCCATCTTATTCTTAGGTCAAATAATGATGCCCGAGTTGCCCTTAACGCCCTGGAGATGGCAGCCTTGACTACACTGCCTGATGCTGACGGAAAGCGTAATATTTCACTACCCACTATTGAAGATGCTATCCAGCATCGGGCTTTGCCCTATGATAAGGCAGGAGAGCAACACTATGACATTATCTCAGCCCTTCACAAATCAATGCGAGGCTCAGACCCGGATGCCTCTCTATACTGGCTGGCAAGGATGCTGGAGGCAGGAGAAGACCCCCTCTACATTGCCCGTCGTTTAGTTCGCTTTGCCTCGGAGGATGTAGGTATGGCTGACCCCCAGGCACTGGTGATAGCCATGGCGGCTCAGCAAGCCGTCCATTTTATTGGCATGCCTGAGGGTAACCTGGCTCTAGCCGAGGCAACCGTCTACCTGGCTACAGCTCCTAAAAGCAATTCTCTGTATCAAGCCTACTCCCGGGTTCAAGAGGAGATTGAACAGGGTTCCAATGAGTCAGTACCTCCACACTTGCGCAACCCGGTAACACCGTTAATGAAAGACATAGGCTATGGTAAGGGATACAAATATGCTCACGACTACCCCGGGCACTTCGTTCAGCAGCAAAACCTGCCCGACTCACTCCAGGGCAAACAGTTTTACTCTCCCAGCGACCAGGGATACGAGAAACAGGTTACAGCCCGGCTCAAAGCCTGGTGGTCGGAAAAGGAAAAGGGGGAGGACACCGGAGACCACTGAAGCAAGAGTTGCTTGACAGTCGTGCTGCCAGCAGCTACAATATTCTTCGTGCCGAGGTAGCTCAGATGGTAGAGCAGCGGACTGAAAATCCGCGTGTCCCCAGTTCGATTCTGGGCCTCGGCACCATAAATTTGTAATATTTACCAAGAGCTTATTTATAACTGGGAAAGTGTTAAAATCAAGAATAAGTTCACATACCTAAGTTTGAAAAGGCGGAAGTAGCTCAGCGGTAGAGCATCTCCTTGCCAAGGAGAGGGTCGCGAGTTCGAATCTCGTCTTCCGCT
>SDBU01008049.1_pt1 | contig 12055 bp, 10 predicted proteins | sample 2277071 | NCBI WGS metagenome assembly SDBU01 (sample SAMN10397929, study PRJNA504765) | marine sediment metagenome | isolation source: marine sediment core GS08_GC12, 126 cmbsf | place: Arctic Ocean: Gakkel Ridge, Loki's castle | collected 2008
CAATTATATTGAGGGTCGACACCACCGTCAAGTCTGAGGACTGTTCACGACTGTCTTAAGGACTGTCACGAAAAAAATGCTTGTTTTCATAGTCAAGATGAGCATAATGCTGATGGTAACAAAGTGATAATTTTGTAAGGATGCCGGGAACACAAGACGGCAGAAAAGATATGTGCATAACAGGTTCGAAGCGCAATTGCGGTGGAGCTGGTGCAGAAAGTGTGCCTGTTCTGATTAAATTCAGGGTTCGGGGCAGCTTAAGGTTTCTCTCACACGCGGAGACAGTGAGGGTTTTCCAGCGGGCCTGCGTTCGTTCGGGTATAGAAATTCAGTACACAGAGGGTTTCAACCCTCGTCCGAAATTGTCTCTTCCTTTGCCGAGAACTGTTGGGGTAGAGTCGGAGGACGATTTAGTGCAACTGAAAGTGCACAGCAAGCAGCGAACAGGGAATCAATCTGCGGCTTCAACATTACCTCTTGATTGTGACCAGCTTAAGAAAAAACTTTCAGAGCAGCTGCCGCAAGGCTGCCAATTGCTTACAGTAAGTTTGCCAAAAGATAAAGCCCCATTGCAGCCGACATCGGCTACGTACATATTGCCGATAAAGAAGGAGCACATCAACGAAAAGCTAAAGGCTGCTATTAAGCGTTTACTGGAAAGCGAAAGTCTCAGTTTGCAGCGTTGGAGAGACGAAAAAAAATCCAAAATTGTGGATGTCAGGGGTTTTTTGAAATCGATTCGCGTAAGCGAAGGAGCCATCATTGTTGAATGTAGGGTCAGCTCCGCCGGTTCTATACGAGTGGATGAGATTTTAAGGCTGCTTGAGCTGGACGCAGAGAAATTAGCTGGGCCGATTAGACGGACAGCCGTGGAATGGCAAAGCAACTGATTGCTGTGAATTAGTCGGGATGGATAAACGATGGCAAGAGAAATGCTTATAAATGTGGCTGAGAGTGAAGAATGCCGGGTGGCTGTTGTTGAGGACGGTTCGCTTGAAGAGCTATACATAGAAAGGGTGAGTCGAGGCCGCTATGTCGGCAATATCTACAAAGGCAAAGTGGTAAATGTTGAGTCAGCTATCCAGGCGGTGTTTGTAGACTTCGGCACAAGCAGGAACGGCTTTCTGCACATTAGTGACCTGCACCCCCGATACTTTTCCAAGTCCGACGGCAGCCGGACCGAAAGTATCGGACGCCGAAAATCACTAGAAAGGCGTCAGCCCATTCAGAGCTGTCTTCACAAAGGTGATGAAGTTATTGTTCAGGTAACCAAAGAAGGGATAAATACCAAAGGCCCGACCCTTAGTACCTACCTTGCACTGCCAGGTAAGTTTCTGGTTATGATGCCGTGGATGCGAAAGCACGGGATTTCACACAAAATTGAAGATGACAAGGAGCGCAGCCGCCTTCGGGGCATTCTTGACGAAAGCAAGCCGCCAAAAGGACACGGCTTTATTATCAGAACAGCCGGCCAAGGATGCTCAAAAAGGGAGATGCAAAAGGATTTGAGATATCTCGCGCGGTTGTGGGGCGCTATTGGGAAACGAATGAAAACCGAGAAAGCTCCTGCTGAACTCTATCGTGAATCGGATTTGGTTATTCGAACACTTAGAGATGTCTTTAACAGTAAAATCAACCGGGTAATATGTGATTCGGAAAGTGTGGTTCGCAGAATCAAAGACTTTCTTTCGCAGGCTTACCCGCGTTTGACACGCAGAGTCGTCTATTATGACGGCAAAGTTCCACTTTTTCACAAGTACAAAATTGAAAATGAGATTTCGAAGGTTCAGTCTCACACAGTGGAACTTAAAGAAGGCGGCTCAATCGTGATAGAGCAGACCGAGGCGCTGGTGGCCGTGGACGTCAACAGCGGACGATACCACAGAGACCAGAGCGCCGAACAGACGGCGTATAATACCAATATGGAGGCGGCAACCGAAATTGCGCGGCAGCTCAGACTGCGAGACCTCGGCGGACTTATAATTTGCGATTTCATCGATATGCGCAGCGAGAAACACCGCAGAGATGTGGAAAGAGCCTTTAGAGCGGCTGTTAAGGCTGACCGAGCGCGGTCGAGAATATTGAGAATAAGCAGGTTCGGAGTGGTGGAAATGACGCGCCAGAGAATGCGCCCGTCGCTGCAGCTGGCGACCTATCTGGCGTGTCCGAACTGCGGAGGTACAGGGTTTATCAAAAGTCACGAGTCACTGGCCCTTGATGTCATTAGGCTGTTGACTCTTTCGGCCGCGAAGGACCAAATCAAGCGTATCGAGCTGTTTGTCTCGCCGGAAGTCGCTGACTATCTGCATAATGAAAAAAGGGCTGCGATTGCGCAGATTGAGCAGCTCAATGACAAGCGCATAATAGTTCATTCCGCGACACACTACACCGGCGAACAACTCGAGCTGGTATGTTATAACGAGAGGGGCAGTACAGTAAAATTATGAGTCGGTGCTCAGGAACCTGCCAAACATCAAAGGCTACGGAGACGTAAATGAGACAGAAGCATAAGTTTGACCTTGCTGATATACAGTTGTTAGTCATCGATGTTGACGGTGTTTTAACCGATGGGACACTGGTAATTAACGCCGACGGAAGCGAAAGTAAATTCTTTAGTGTGCTCGACGGTCACGGAATTCGAATGTGGCAAAGAGCAGGACTGAAGGTCGCTTTTTTAAGCGGCAGAAGCTGTGAATCGACAAAACACCGGGCTGAGCAGCTTGAGGTGGATTACTGCTTTCAGAATTGCTATGACAAGCTGCCGATACTTGAAGAGCTTCTCGAAAAGTCAGGTGTCCGGAAGGAAGCTGTTGCCTATATCGGCGATGATTTGCCGGATTTGCCGGTGATAAGATATGTAGGGTTCGGCGTAGCTGTCGCTAACGCGTCCGATGAGGTCAAGCGCTATGCTGATTATGTAACCAGCCGGCCTGGTGGAAGCGGCGCGGTACGCGAAGTGATAGAATATATTCTGAAAGAAACCGGCAAATGGCAGCAGCTGATGGAAAGATATCTGCCGGACCGCGAGGTGGTGTGAAGGACGTTTTTTGTAACGAGTGATAAATAAATAAATCCGCTATGAATTTCAGGTCACGAAAATTATTTATATGGCTTATCTCGTTTGGGGCTGTGCTGACGGTATTTCTTCTCTACAGTCTGTTAAGCCGGACTCCACGAATTGAGGTTGAGAGCAGCTCAGAAGCCGTTGACGCAGACAGCAACTTTGAGGGTGAGGTCGGCATTGTCGGCGAGGTAGGGGTCGGCCCCGTCGAAATGGCCAGATTTACGGAGTTGAATAAGGATAAGCAAATAGCGCGGGAATTCGGATTCAAGAGACTGCTGCACAAAACCGGCGACGAATGGGCGATTGAAAAGCCTTTTATGAACATTTTTCGGTCCAGCTTCAAATGTTACCTTACAGCCGATAAAGGAGATGTTCAGGTCGAGACGGCTGCGGGCAAAACCAGCCCCAAAGACGCGAAACTTACCGGAAACGTGGTTATCCATATTGTGCCCGAAAGAGGCAGCAGCGTGAGTGAAGGTTTTATTTATCTCGACGACGTCACTTATATCAGTGAAAAATCTCAGTTCTCGACCGATGGGCCTGTCAAATTCGTGTCTGCAGATGCGCAAATGCTCGCCACAGGTATGGAGCTTGTCTATAACGACGAACTGGACCAGCTCGAATTTTTAAGAATAATCAACTTAGAGAGTCTGCACATAAGACCATCGTCACAGAGCGCGCTATTTTCATCACGACAGCCAAGCGGTGGTGCCGGCCCGGCCAATACCGACAGTGAGGCCCAAACAGCCAAAGCGCCCAAAGCCGGCAAGACAGAGACATCCGTGACAGCCAGCAAGGGTGTAACCGAGCAGGCCGAAGGACGAAGATACAGATGCCTGTTCAGTAAGAATGTTTTTGTAGACCACCCTGAGCAGGTGATTCTTACCGATGAGCTTTTCATTAACAATATCTTCGAGCCGAAAGGCCCCGCCCCTTCGTCCACCGAGGCCGACCCCTGTGCCGTAGAGGGTGTGCAAACCGCGCCAGACAGTAACAAACAAGACACTGCGCCCCAGCCGAGCACGTCGGAGCGACAGGACAAGAGCTCCACTGATATTGTTGTTACGTGCGACAACGGCATTTTTATTACGCCCATGGACTCAACGAGTGTGTATGGAAGTTCTGCTGAACCGCCAGCGACCGATACGACTATAAAGGCCTTGAAAGGCTTAATAAATCCTGACGATGTTAACGGCCGGCCCACCTTCATTGCTCAAAGAATCGATTATGACTACGGTGTGTCTGTTGGCAATATTGTTGCCAGCGGCTTGTCGGAGCTTACGTTTTATGCAAACGATGTGGCCGATGCGCCAACTGCTGTGCCGGTGACAATTACCACTCGTGAGAAAGCCATGTTTCTACCGGCTAAAAACCAAGCTGTCTTCGAGGGTGATTGTGTTTGCAGAATGCTTCGGACTGATTCCGGTGTCGAGCAGGAATATACACTGTCGGCGCCGAGGGTGACGGTAAATTTATACAAGGATAAAAAGAAGAGCTCGGGCAGCAGCGTAAACGCTATCGAGCATTTGACTGCCGATAACGGTGTGGTCCAGCTTGCGAACGCGAAATGGAAAGCTTCGGCGGACGTTAAAAAACTGCTTGGCTTTGTGAAGCTAAAGTGCCGCAGGTTTGATTACGACCCTCCCAAGGAGCTGTTTTTGGCCAGCGGGCCGGACGGTCTGATCGCTGCCGACCATTCCAAACTGCCCCTACCAAAAAGACGAAGAAAAAGAACAGAGAAATTCAGCTTACGCCGACCCTGCTACGCAGTTTTGCGGGGCTTCGACACGTTAAAGTACCACTTAGACTCCGACCACCTCATCGCCGATTCGAAATCGGGGCAGATGCTTATCGATTATTTCCCCGTCGTTGAAGGCAAATACAGTGAACAAATCGAGGCCAGCGCCAGCCACATAGAGGCGGTCTTTTACGAAACTCGCGAAAGGAAACTCGAGCTTTCGACACTCAGCGCTGCAGCCGGCATTACCTACCGTGAAAAAGGTAGGCAATTCGCAGGAAGTAAATTGTTCTACAACGCCGACAAGTCCTTAATGACAATCCTCGGCGATGAGACTCAGCCCTGCCTCTACAACGGCGCCCACGTCGACCGGATAGAGTATAACCTGAAAACCGATAGAGTTAAAACCAGAATAACAGGCCCCGGCCGACTACGGTAGGTTCGGTTAGCGGCAAAGCTGCTGCAGGTCATTCATACTCAGCTCGCTAAGGTGGTCGACTACCTTCTCAGCCGGCGTCAGCTGCTCGGCCGCGTAGGAATTGGTCACAGCGACCGGATGCATCCCCGCCGCTTTGGCTGCTTCCAGCCCCCAACGCGAATCTTCGATTACGATGCACTGGCCTGCCGTGATTGGGTTTTCGTTTTTTTTGTTGAGCTTTTGCAAAGTCAGCAATAGTCCGTCCGGTGCGGGTTTGCCTTTTTTTGTCTGCTCAGCGGAGACTATCACTTCGAAAAAGGGGGTCAGTTTTGCTCCTTCCAGTATCAAATTAATTTCTGCAAGAAGCGCACCCGAACATACGGCCATCGGTATGTTGTTTTGCCTGAGCATTTCCAAGAAGCTGCGTACGCCTTCGATAATTTTGCCTTCAGTTACCGCCAGCTTTTCATACAGCTGTTTTTTCTCTTCGAGAGCCTGCCGCGTTTGCCGGCTATTAAGCTGTAGTCTTCCTTTTCGCTCAAGCTCCTTAAAAAAATCAAGGTCTGAAAGGCCGAGATAATTTTGATAGTAATCCTTTTTTGTCATTTTGAAGCCGACCCTGGCAAGCACTTTATTTAATGAACGAAAGTGTAGTATCTCCGAATCCGTTATCACGCCGTCGAAATCGAATATAACCGTCCGAAGCATAAATTTAGTTAATTAGTGAATTAGTTAATTAGCGAATTGGTTTTTTTAAGTGACCGAATATAGGAGCTTATTCCTTTTGATAATCCCTCATATTCTTGATCCAAGTTAATAAACACTTTTTCGTTAATATACTTTAGCCCTAAAGCAACTCTCAAGTGACTTCTCGTTTCTTCACATTCCCCCCGAGATGTATAAAGGACCCTTGTTTTATCAGCAAAATAATATCTACCATGTGCTTCGGCAATATTCGCAATAACTGAATTAGCTGAGTCTCTCACCTGGCCAGATAACGCATATTTTTCTTCCTTCGGAAATGTTGCTGTTATTTTGTATATCTCCATTAAAAGGGCATATCCCTTTTTCCATATATTCAAATCATAAAATCCTTTGGCCATCACGCTTCTAATTCACTATTCTCTAATTCTCTAATTCACTCACCTGCTACCGGCCCAATCAGAATACCGTAATCGGTAAATGTTGATTTATCTCCGGTGCGAATGAGCTCCGTCAGTGCTGCAACCTTTGGAGCGTTCCTGGTGATATATCTTCGTGCAATCGCCTCCTTGCGCTTCTTCATAGAAATACGGCTATCGTCTTCATTACTCGATGCAGTCGAGACCTCCATATTGACCTTTGTACTTGCCTGGTCGCAAAACAGATAGCCATTAATCAAAGTTATTGCGATATCGACAAGCGCTCTGCCGTAAAGGTCCATATATTCGTTGCCGTTTTCTTTCACAAAAGCAACGGCGTTTTTTAACTGCTCTGTTTCTTCGGCAAGTTTTTCAATCAAATCTTTTAGCTGCGGCTCATAATTTTTTGCGGCAAGTTTGGCGATGAACTTTTCAGCGGTGCCGCTGCATACTCCGCGAACGGCGGCGACAATCTGCAGTTGGCTTGTCCCTTCGTAAATTGTCGTTATCCTCGCGTCTCGCGCGTGACGTTCGCAGGCGTAATCCCGCATATAACCGCTGCCACCCAGAACCTGAATCGAATCATAAGCGACACTGTTGCACATCTCGCTGCAGTAATATTTGCTCATCGGCGTCAGCATGGCGGCGTATCTTTTATACTTTCGCGACTGGTTCTTTATCTCTTTTGCTTTTTCCTTGTCCTGCGTCGAATCAGTCTCAAGCTGTCTGGCGTATCCTACCTCCATATCAACCACCTGCGACGTTTCATACAAAAGCGCCCGGCCCGCTTCGAGAGCGGCTTTCATATCAATCAGCATACCGCGTACAGCCGGCAGCTTTTCGATAGCCACCCCGAACTGTTTTCTACTGGCGGCATAATCACGAGCTACCCTGAAAGCAGCCTCGGCTATTCCCACAGACTGCGCAGCAATACCTATACGAGCGCCGTTCATTAGCGCCATAACATATGTTACAAGTCCTCTCTGCCGCTCGCCGATTAACTGACATGGCGTATTGTCGAAGAATATCTCACACGTCGGTGAGCCGTGAATGCCCAATTTATCTTCCAGCCTGCGAATATGCACTGTTGGCCCCCGGTCACAGACAAACAAACTGAGCCCCAGCCCGCCGCTTCTGTCAGGTTCACTTCGCGCCAGTACCAGAAGGACCTCACCGCAGCCGTTTGTGATAAAACGCTTTACACCGTGCAAAAACCAACTGCCGCTGTCATTCTGGAATGCCCGTAGCTTAACCGACTGCAAATCGGAACCTGCATCCGGCTCGGTCAGCGCCATAGCACCAGTAACTTTGCCTGCGGCAAAATCGTGCAGATATTTCTGCTTTATTTCCTCTGTAGCGAAGGCGTTAATCGTCTCTGCGATTCCCTGTAGGCCGAATATGTTCATAAGTGAAGCATCGCCGCGCGAAACAATCTCGATAGCCATCGAATAAACAAGGTTTGGAAAATTCAGCCCGCCAAATCTATATGGCAGTATAAAGCCCATAACCTCAGACTTTGCCAGCTTGTCAAGGGACTCAGCAATGCCTTTAGCATACGTTACCGAGCCGTCTTCGTTTAGAGTGTTACCTTCGCGGTCCACATCTTCAGCCCGCGGAGTAATAAAATCAGCGCTCAATTGCCCTAACGAATCCAAAACCATACCGTAATTCCGTACAGCCTCGGTACTATCGGCTGGTGCGTAATCAAACTCAGAGGCAAATTTGAAGCCTTCTTCTGTCATCTCTGCCAATTTGCCCAAGTCCATGTGCCCGAACAAAAATCGTATGTCATCGTTGTCTGTGTAAAAGTTTGCCATTTGTATTTTTCTACTCTCTACGGTAATGTCGAATATAACCCCCCAATAAATTGGGGGGCTAAATTTACTGTTTTATGCCCTTTTCCTTTACGGCCTTTATCATACGCGGGACTACTTCATTCAGGTCACCGACAATTTTATAATGTGCAATCTGAAAGATTGGCGCCTCTTGGTCATTGTTTATTGCGACAATCTTCTGGCTCTGGGACATTCCGGCCTGATGCTGGATAGCGCCACTTATTCCGACCGCTATATACAGACTCGGCCGGACTGTCGTGCCCGTCTGGCCGACCTGATGGTCGTTGTCAATGAAGCCCAAATCGACCGCCGCCCTTGTTGCCGCGGGCGCTGCGCCAAGACAATTGGCCAAATCCCAGATAAGCTGGAAATTATCCCTGCTGCCGACGCCGGCACCACCGGCTACGATTATCCTCGCAGCCTTTAAGTCCACCTTCTTGGGTCGCTTATGCTCAGCCAATATCTCCAGTGCCAGGTCATCCTGGCTTAGCTCGACCTTTTCTTTGATTAGCTGGCCTTTGCGAGCCGTGTCAAATTCGGGCATACGCATAACGCCTTCCCGCACAGTCGCCATCTGAGGCCATCGGTCGTAATTGATAATCGTCGCGATTATATTTCCGCCGAAGGCAGGTCTTATCTGAAACAGCAGATTTTTATGCAGCTTTTTATCTGCTACTGTTGTATGGTCATCTATTTGCAGGTCTGTACAATCTGCCGTCAGTCCAGCTTTTATAGCGCTTGCAATTCGAGGTGCCAAATCCCGGCCGGTAGCAGTCGCCCCGTAAAGCACAATCTGCGGCTGGTATTTGTGAATCAAATCGAACATCACTTTTGCGTAACTGTTCGTTTGATAAGTGCCAAGCAGCGGATGCTCAACGAGATACACCTTGTCGGCGCCGTAATGTATTAACTTTGTCGCAATGTCTTTGGCCCCATTGCCTAAAACGGCAGCTGCCAATTTAACTCCGAGCGTATCCGCGAGCTTGCGGGCTTTGCCCATCAATTCGATTGGCGTGTCCTCCAATTGGCCGTTACGCTGTTCAGCAAAAACCCAAACCTCACCTTTTCTGTTAACATCTATCATAATTCGTCTCTCGTCGCTCGATTCGTCTCTCGTCGCTCGTATCTCGTTTTATGTTTTATGCTATTATCTTGTCTTCAATTAGCTCATGTATCATATCAGCTATGCCTTTATCAGTCGGCTCAATCCCCTTACTCTCCTCTGCGGTAAGGACGACGCTTTGTATGCGGTGCACTTTAGTTGGTGAGCCGGTTCGGCCGCACCAGTTCAAATCGGCCTCAAGAAAATCCAAGTCCCACAGCTTTATCAGTAAGCCCTTTTGTTCCAATTCGCTGCATTTACGCCCAACCAGCTTCTTAACGCTTTTTTCATCAGCGTCCGGGTTTTCGTCTTTGACCTTTTGTTCAACCTCGATTGGCGTCATAGCTTTTTTGTACTTCATCATTTTTTTCGCCGCCGCTGCCCTCGGCTCATTTGCATCAGACGTAACGGTCAAAAGAGCCGGCAGTTTCGTTCGCACCTGCTGCCAGCCGTTGCCGATATTCCGCTGAGCGGTTATAGTTTCGCCGTTGAGCTCCAAAAGCTTTTCAATATAGGTAATTTGCGGAACGCCTAATTTCTCCGCCAGTTGCGGGCCGACCTGGGCGGTATCGCCGTCGATGGCCTGTCTGCCGCAAAGAACGATGTCGTAATGCAGTTTTTTTACTGCACGGCTTAGAATGTAACTTGTAGCTAACGTATCACTCGCCGCACATCGCCGGTCGGTAATAAGAATCACCTTATCTGCCCCGCGGTAAAGCGAATCCCGCAGTACTTCCGCCGCTGCCGGCGGCCCCATCGTAATAACACTGACCCTGCCGCCGAACTTTTCTTTGATTTCCATAGCCATCTCAAGCGCGTTTAAGTCTTCCGGATTAAAAATCGCCGGCAGAGCACCGCGATTGACCGTGCCGTCATCATTCATTGCATCGCCGGTAATCCTTTTCGTATCCGGCACCTGTTTAATTAAAACAACACAATTGTAAGCCACTATTTTCTCCTCAGAGACACCCTATCCGACAACATTAACTATTGGAAAAGTACCAGTTTAGTGAGATTTAGCCCGAAGTCAACCCTAAACCGATTTGTACAGGGATGCTCTGGGTAATGGAGGGTTTTTAGTAGTCCAGAAAAACGATGTCTTCCGGCGTTGCGACGACGTCTCTGCGGCCGGGGCCCAGAAGCTTTTTTATCTCTGTGCTGTGTCTGCCGATAAGGGTCTTTAGCTCGGCGCTGCTGAAGTTCGTTACAGCCTTTGCGTTTTCATTGAGCATGACAACCGAGCCAGCCTCGAATGTTCCTTTGACGGAAACCACACCGCTCGGCAAAAGACTCTTTCGGCCTCTAAGTGCCTTGATTGCGCCAGCGTCGATAAATACCGTTCCCGCAGCGGCGCCGTTTAGAATCCACCTTGCGCGGTTGCTGAGTTTCCTCCTCGGCATAAATAAAGTACCGATTTGTTCGCCTTTGATAAGGCGGCCGATGACATTTTTAACTCTGCCGTCTGCCAGAACTAATCGACAACCTGCGTTTGAAGCGACTTTAGCGGCTTCGAGCTTGGTCTTCATTCCGCCAGTCGCGTACCTGCTGCCGCTTCTGCCGGCACTTCGCATTATTTTCTCGGTTATCTCGTAGACGACCGGTATCGGCCTGGCATCGCGGTACCTTCTGGGGTCCTTATCGTAAAGGGCGTCAATATCACTTAGCATAATAAGTAAATCGGCATCAATCTTGCTGGCGACCAGGGCACTAAGCCTGTCGTTATCGCCGAAAGCTGAGCCGATTTCATCGGTCGAGACACTGTCGTTTTCGTTTAGGATAGGCACAACGCCGAGCTTTAGAAGCGTCTCAACAGAATTGCGAAGATTCAAATACGTCCTTCTATTGTTGAGGACATCGGCTGTCAGCAAGACCTGGGCAACGGTAACGCCAAAGCGGTCAAAAGCCCTTCGGTACTCAGCCATCAGCAAGGGCTGGCCAATAGCTGCACAGGCCTGTCGCATCTTCATATCCGTGACCTTATTGCTAAAGCCTAATCGCCCGCCACCCATACCAATAGCGCCGGAGCTTACGATAATGACCTGCTTATTCGCTTTATGCAGAGCGACGATTTGCCTGACAATCCGCCCAATGTAGGCCGTATCAATCTCGATAGTGCCCTTTTTGGTCAGCGTATTTGTGCCTATTTTGATAACTACTTTTTTTACGTTGTCAAAATTTCTCATTTATAATTCACAATCCTTCTGAAGCTTTTTATGTGTAAACTTCCTTGCATTTTTGCCAGAATAATCGGCGACAATCTGGCCGGTGCCGAGCAGCTTCCATTTGTAAATGACAAGGCCTTCCAGACCGACGGGGCCGCGGGCGTGGATTTTGTTGGTGCTTATGCCGACCTCGGCGCCGAGGCCGTAACGAAAGCCATCGCTAAACCTCGTACTGGCGTTCCAGAATACATTCGCCGAATCCACAAGCTCCATAAACTTAGCTGCTTTCGCCTTATCAGCGGTAACTATGGTATCGGTATGGCCGGAGCCGTAACGATTTATGTGCTCGATAGCCTCATCCAGGCCTGCCACGACCTTTATCGAAAGGATTTTGTCGAGATACTCGGTTGACCAATCTTGCTCGGTAGCAGGTTTCACACCTATAATCGAAGCTGTTTTCTCACAGCCTCGCAACTCGACGCCGTTTTCCTCAAGTGCGGCCTTTACCTTTGGCAGGAATTTCTCGGCGATTTTCGCACCGACCAGCAGAGTTTCAGCGGCATTACAAACGGCAACGTACTGACACTTTGAATCGACGACGATATTAACAGCCAT
>SDBU01008051.1_pt1 | contig 12049 bp, 19 predicted proteins | sample 2277071 | NCBI WGS metagenome assembly SDBU01 (sample SAMN10397929, study PRJNA504765) | marine sediment metagenome | isolation source: marine sediment core GS08_GC12, 126 cmbsf | place: Arctic Ocean: Gakkel Ridge, Loki's castle | collected 2008
TGCACTCGGCCATTATGCAAAACAGCGTTTCGGCGGGATTTACTTAGGGGACATCCTTGAATTGATTGAGGCACTCTGGCCGATGATTATCCGGTCTGACCCAAAAGGAATTATATTGCAGCTCATCGCGCTATGCCTGATCTACATCCTCGGCAATCATGACCGAAAAGCCAACAAGATTAAACACGCTGTCTTAGCTGGAATCCAATTCGCTCCAGCGGTCAAGCTTGTCAGCTCGACAGGCAAGTTGATAGCACTTTGTCTGCACGGGGACCAGGCCGATCTCTGCAACAAAGGCGGTATCCAAACAGTAATTGTCAACTGGATCGTGCGCTATATCTGGACGGCACTTCAGAAGCTTGGTTTGAAATCCGAACCAAAATGGCCGGAAGCAAGTCCAGCTAAGAATGAAGACAAAGCAACTGCGATTGAGAAGGTCATTCAAGAAGTGGCGCGGATACTCGGGATCGTAATTCTTGTTGGTCATACCCACCTACCCAAGATCGTTTATCTCGACAACAATGCAGCGTATATCAATGTTGGTAGCGGCACGCAGAAAGGTAAGATAAGTTGCGTTGAGTTGATGAGGAAAGCCTGTAATTGGCCAACAACAATGATCTTCCGGCTGGTCTATTGGGATGAAGATCGGCGGTCTGTACGAAGAACTTTGGTTATTTAATTATGAGATTGGGAATTCTTGGCGGTGGATTGTCGGGCCTGTCGCTGGCATATTTCTATGGTGATGATTGCGAAGTTCTTGAGAAGGAAGCGGTCTGTGGGGGCCTCTGTCGGACTATAAAGAAGAATGGTTATTCGTATGATTACGGCGGGCATATTATTTTTTCGCGTGACAAGCAAATCCTTAATTTCATGGTTGATATTCTCGGCGAGAATAGAGCCTTCTATCGTCGGAATAATGCCATCAGCTATAAAGGCCGTCTGGTAAAGTATCCTTTCGAAAACAACTTGGCCACACTTCCAAAAGAAGATTTATTCGATTGCCTCTATCATTTTCTTACCCGTGATTGTCCTGAGCCAAAGAATCTGAAAGAATGGTTTTATTATCGTTTCGGGAAGGGCATCGCCGAACGTTATCTGATCCCTATCAATGAGAAATTATGGAACATGGGGACAGAGAAGATCGGTCTGGAATGGGTAAATGGTCGTGTTCCGGAGCCGACAATTGAAGAGATTATCAAGTCAGCGATTGGCATCGAGACAGAAGGCTATACCCACCAGTTGAATTTCTACTACCCAAGACAGGGGGGTATTGAGGGGCTTATCCATGCTATTGAAGCTAAGGTGCGAAGCGTGGAAAGAGATTTCTGTGTGAAGCGTGTAGCAAAGAGGGGGAAGCAATGGATAGTTTCCGACGAGACGAGAGAGAAGAGCTATGATCGTCTTGTGTCGACAATACCGGTGATTGATCTTATCGACGCGCTTGAGGATGTTCCTGATAAGGTCTGTAAGGCGGCGAAGGGTCTCCGGTATAACTCTTTGGTTTGCGTGATGATTGGATTCAAGTCGAGGAAGAGGTTAGAGAAGTTTGCTGTGTATTTTCCGCAGAAGGAATTGAAGTTTCACCGAGCCTGCTTCTACGTTTTTTTTGGCAATGGTTATGTTCCCGCCGGCCGTTCTTCCGTTGTGGCCGAGATCACGGTTAACGGGAACGACGGCGAATATGAAATGTCAGACGAGGAACTCATCGAACACGTTATTACTGGTCTGGATAGGGAGGGCTTTCTAAAAAAGGAAGATGTCTGCGAGACGGATATCTCCCGGCGGAAATACGCCTATGTCGTGAATGATCTTGATTACGCCGAGAACGTGGAGATTGTCCGCGAATTTGCCGATGAGATAGGGATAATTCTTTGTGGCCGTTTCTCGGAATGGAAATATCTCAACATGGACGACTGCATTCGACACGCGATGGGAATCGCTTTATCTCTGAGGATGAAACTTCTCGACGGGTGCAGAGTTCGTTGACGGTCTAATTCTCACTGGCAATTTGCATTCCGTTTTATTCGGCGTACCAAGGCTCGTGTGATCGCGGTCACGAACTGACACAACGAAACGATAATACCCCAAGCTATTCGTGCAATCATTTTCCCGTCTAATGTTGCCAGATTTTGAAAATGAATACCAGCCCAAATAAAAAAATAGTTAGCGGTTCTGGTATGGGAACACCTTCTATCCTGAGAGCGAGATTTCTATCAGTCGTGTAGAAATTTGATGCTGGTGGAAAAGCAGGATTTTGCGAAGCCCAAAAGTCCCTACCATGATCTATGGGAGCATCCCATCTCGCTGTTGCGTGTGTGTCTGTTCCCGGAGCATAAGTCAGAAAGTAATCTCCTGCCTCTAATTGCAGCGAGAGATCTAACTCAATCGGATACCAAATACCTTCAGATGTTTCTGAGCCCGGTATTCCCCAGATTGTCCAACTTCCCATAACATCTATGGGCAATGTCTCTGGCCCTATTCTCGTAGTCAACCAGATTTCGAGATTAAGGCCTTCTTCTAATCGTCCCAGGTGAGGGTATATTGCTGATATTCTGCTTACATCATCTAAAGTGAATTCGAGCGATAATGCCTGGCCCGGTTCGACATCAGGATTGTTTGTTCCAATAACCATTGCATTTGTACTTGTAGGTAGACCCGTATCAACCAGAAAAGCAGCATGGGTGAACAGTGTAGGTGTACCCGTAAGAACGAAAAACAGAAAGAGACAGAGTAACGGTTTGATTTTCATCGCATCCCCCTTATCTTGATTTACGAACGCACAAATATTACCATATTTAATATATCATGTCAAGAACAATTTTCTCCTATTTTTTCTTCAACTTACTCTGTTTGTATTTTGCTATGCCAATCACGTCCTCTTGTTCTTCAAGTGGTAATTGTAGGAAAGCTTCAAGTAAACGGATTTCAGGCCGCTTCAGGGCTTCTTTATATGCCTGAGCTGTGGCTTCCGGATTTTGAAATTCCGCTCCTTCCCTACTTCCCATAAAGCGAATTGCCTCGAGTGCGTGTCTATTTGCCTTTTTGGGAATTAGGCCCTGACGTTGAGCGATTTCGATCATTTCATTGTGATGCTCACCTGGTCGGGTAATGTTGCCATGGTGATCGATTTCCGATATAGTGTATTCGGCGCTCTCTAATATAAGAGGTTCACCCTTTTCTAATATAATGGGCTCACGGTCATCATCCTCCAAAAAAACAGCGGCATGTTCTGGATGTTTAAGCGCAAGCATGTTTCGATAATCGAGCCCTAATAATTGGCAAGCGATCTTAAGTGTGTCGTCTCCAAAATGCTTGTTTTTTGCTTCCTGTCGATAAACGGTCATGATATCTTTACCGAGCTTTTCAGCGAATTGCTCCTGAGTCCAGCCCTTTTCCCCCCTGGCCCTACGGATAATCTGTCCTAAAGTTTCGTTCATAACTACCGATATTATAGCAGAATATGATGATTTTTGGCAGAAAATCGAAAAAAATGCCTTTTTTTGCTTGACAGCCCTACCGACATGTGTTATAAGGGGGGCAAAAGGTCATAAAGGATTAGCGAATGTCGACGACAAAAACAAGAATTCTAAAGATGCGGGATGTTCGGAAAATCTTAAATTTGAGCCGTCCGAGCATTGAGAAACTAATGAGAAACGGGAAACTAAAATCTGGCCGGCTATCAGCCCGAGGTAATCACCTATTCAGTCCAGAGGATGTGGAGCAATGCCGGCAGAATTTGACCAAAACGGAGGCTTAATTTTTTTATGGCCCACTATGCCTACATACTTAGGCTAAAATGCCCGAAATACAGCCTATTTGCCCCTACATTGAGCGAACTCCAGCCGAGGCAAGCGTTACCTGTCCCGAGTCAATTGGGGGGAGATCGCGCCGTACAGGGCAAATATGGCCGTTTTTTGACTAATTAGGAGAAACAATCCAAATGGAGGGTGTATGAAACCGACAAAGCTGGATTTCACGGGTAAAAGTACTGCGGGAATAGTGACCGTAGACGATGCGGTTTACGCGCCAGATGGTCGTGGTTACTACTATCTCTTCTCTGCTAACTGGCGCGTCACCACAGATGCGGAAATCCCGCTCCCGAACTTTCGCTCAGCCGAACGTTGGCAGCTGATGGCAATGAGTGAGGACGGCGAGGATATTCTAATGATAATCCCTGGATGCCGGATAAGGGCTTGGATGTATAGCCTGAAAAGTCCCGGCGGGTCTTGCTACACGGTAGATTGAAGAAAACAATGAACGCAGCACCAGAAACCAGACATTTTTCTCTTCACTCTCTTTACCTTTTTCTGGTGCTGCAAACCGGGCCGTCGTCTGTGTCCCTCATCTCCGGGCGGCGGTCCCGCAATATTCCCCGTTCCGGTGAGCAAGTCCCACTTGATCGAAGCCACGATCAATCACCTCAAAACTATTATGCTCTCGGACACGCTCACCGGGATCACATGCCGCTGGTCGCACTGGGAAGGCCGGCCAGCGGCACTGCAATCATACCAGGAGCAAGGCCATGAGTAAACGACCGTGCCTGATACCAGTTAATTGCAAACGATGCGGTAGGGAACTGGTGACAAGACCAAGCGAGAACTCACTCTACGGCAAACTCGGTGGCATTTGTGATGGTTGCCTGACCGCCGATGAGAAGTTCCAGATCAACATGTCAACGCTCGATTATGTGAGAGGAAAGTTTAATGAACTTCGAGGAGCAACCCATGAGCATGAAAACTGAGATTGAGTTAGCCAAGATGATCTTTGCGCTGGACAGCAAGCTCACGGAAATCAAGCAGCTATTCACTGCGATACTTGGCAAAAAACTCAAGCAGCACAACCTTGCCGGGTACGCGGAATCCAAAGGACAGGGTCGCTTTCCAGCGACATATCTCAACTGAGGGAATCTCAATGCGTTGGACTGAGAAGATATGGATCCGGCTTAGATGGTACTGGTTCTCTGCCAAATCAAAAGTGAAAGGCAGAACGAAAGCATTAGTCATAATCCGGGATCCCTATCCAGTACGCGCTGAGGGGGAAGTTGCCAACCAGATTATTGATCTCTGCAACCGGCTTTTATCATGGCGAATCAAGCTTGAGACGATAGAAGCCGGTTTGAAGATCGCTTGGAGAAAGGCGAAACATGCACGACAAAAACAAGAGGCAAACGAATGAAGGTACTGTGCATGAATTGTGGCCGGAAATATCGGAAGTATACTTTCTATGTTAGTTGCCCGAAATGTGACAGTCGACTTTATCAGGAGGCCGAACCGGTCTTAACCCCTTGGCTAACAATAATAATTATCACCCTATTACTCATATCTTTTTTCGTATTTCTGATGAAGTAAAAAGGAAAGCCGATGTCGGAATATCCTGAGTGTGTACATACAGAAGATAGGATTCTCGTCAACGGTCATAAAGAAAAACGTTGGCGAACAAAAGTAATTTGTCCTGACTGCGGACGAGAACGCTACGTGGATTTTAGAAATGTGAATCGCGCACTCAAGAAAGGGAACTTCACCGGTTCTTGTCCGGTGTGTAATGGACAGCGAATTGGTAGGAAAAATACGAAGCTTAGGGCTAAAAAGAATCACCGTTGGAAAGGGGGTAGAAATATAGGCTACGGAGGTTATGTTTTACGGACAATTCAACCAGACAATCCGTTTTTTGAAATGACGGATTCCACCAACAGAATACGAGAACACCGACTTGTAATAGCCAAACATCTCGATCGGTCACTTTTACCGACCGAACATGTACATCATATAGATGGCAATCGGTCAAATAATCGTATCGGGAACCTTGTGTTGATGACCAACATGAACCATCGACGGTTTGAAATACTATTACAAAAAAGAAAGGTACGAAAAAACGATGCTCTGTTTTTCGGTATTTATTTCGGGGATAAAAAAGGGCAGCCAAACGGGACTAAGGAAGGTCGTTCAAAGGGAGGTGGTCCTAATGAAAACAAGAATTCAAGTCGCTCGAAATGTTTGTGTGAATATGTGGATGGAAAGCAGGGCTTTATCGTGGATCACAACAGACAGATTAAGAATGCTTCGGAACTACAGGTTTTTGACAAGACGAATTCTAAATGCCTATCTCGATGAAACTATCATCCGACTCGAAAATCACGAGAAGGAAATGCAGAAACAGTTAGAAGGCCTGTATTTCGACAATCAGCTTGAACTGAGATTAGTCGCATAAAAAAGGAGGATAAAAAATGGAAACGCAAAAGCAGATTGTACCCGTTGATGAGAGCTTTTCACTCGTTCCAGTTATCAAGACGGTTGATGACATTCTGAGACTTGGAACGGCATTCGAGCGGTCAGGGATGTTTGGTTGCAAAGAACAAGGGCAAGGTGCCGTACTTGTAATGACTTGTCTTTCCGAAAACATCTCCCCGCTTCGCTTCACTCAAACCTATCACATCATCCATAACAACGTGTCAATGAGAGCCGATGCCATGCTTGCACGTTTTGTCGAACGTGGGGGGAAGTACAAGATCATCGAGCGTTCTAACACGAAAGCGGCGGCCAAGTTCGAGAAAGACGGGAATGTCCTTGATACGGAATTCGGTATTGAGGAGGCCAGGGAACGACACCTTACCACAAGCAAAAACGACGGTACGGAAAAGGACAGCTGGAAGTACAACCCGAAACAGATGCTTTGGGCACGGCTGGTGAGTGATTCTGTTCGTGCTCTTGATCCCGGTGTCAACTGTGGCACATACACCCCCGAAGAGATTTCCGATTTTGGTGATGCCAACGTGAGAGAGATTCCGCCGGAATCGAAAGAATCGCCGAGTGAAGCTATCCAAGACCCCCCCGCAGATCAACCACCGAAAGACGACAATCCTTTCCCGGAAGGGGAAAGCGAACCTAAAAAGGCCCCTGACACAAAAGCCGAACCCGTAGCAGAAGACGATCCGAAACGGGTCCCTTATGGCAAGCTCAAAGGCAAGTTCTGGTGCGAGCTCACTGATAAGCAACTCAGAGCTGCCACACAGTGGACACGGCCAGAGATCACCGACAAACACCGAGAGATTATCAACGAAGAAGTTCAACGCAGAGCCAAGCCTAAAAAATAACAGTCACCAGAAAAAGGAGGAAATCAAAATGCCAACCGATGTAATTATCGCCATCCCCGAAGTATCCACATCAGTCAGCATCAAGGCTGATTGGATTGTTATGCGAGACAAGTTGCTGGAGGATGCCGCAGCTTTCCCAGCCGTCAAGGACCAGGACGAATACGAGCTTGCCAGTGACACTCTCAAGAACATCACAAAGGCAAGCAATGAGCTTGAGATCATGCGAAAAGACTTGGCCCGACCGTTCCAGGAGGCGGCGAAAGTTATTAAGGGAGCGGCTGACAAAGCTCTGGGGCCTCTCGAGGAGGCAAAGGAAAACCTGAAAGCCGCTCTTGCTCATTACGCTACCGAGCAACGGCGGAAAGCTGAAGAAGAAAGACGGCGGATAGAACAAGCCGAACGTGAAGCCGCTGAGAAAGCCGCAGCGGAACAGCAGGAGCTCGAGGAGGCTGGTCTCGTTGACGAAGATGAACCCCTTGTTCTGTCTCCTGCACTGATAGTCCAGCCACAAGTTAGGGAGCCGAAGGCTCCGACGACCCGGCTTTCAGAACGGGTAACTTGGGAAGTAACAGACCTCGAGAATATCCCGGAACAGTTCAAGAGCTTTGACCCCAAAAAGCTCAATGGCTGGCTCAAGATGAATCAGGACGTTGTCAAGGAGAGACTTAGCAAAGACTCTGACGGCACGGGCATTGTCGCTGGAGTCATATTCAAAATCGAAACAACAGTAATGAGTCGCTAATTCAAAAATTCAAAATAGGAGGATAGGAAATGCCGTTAATCAAAGAAGTTGGAGAGTTTGAGGTCATCATCAAAGGACCTCGATGGGAACAACTCGAGCCGGAGAACGGGGACCCGAACCGGATGCGGTTGACGTTGCCCTGTTACACAACCGAGGAGGAGCCGAGACACCTTGATTTCTACATCTATTTCACAAGGACGCTCCATACGAAGGGCACAAATAGAGGTAGGCCGACCTATGAAGTAGCAATGGAACAATGTATCGGACTCGGCATGAGTGAACCTTTCGATCCGAAAAAGATCAGCGAGCTTGACGGCAAAGAGGCAGGTCTTGTGACTACAGAAGACGAATACAAGGGACAAAAACGGATCAAGGGATTGTTCCTCAACCGCCGCAGACGACCGGCTCTCGCACCTGAAAAGGCAGCTGAGATTTGGGACTCATTCGGCTGTGAAGGGACTGTGAAACAGGACGACGACGATCTCCCGGACGATCTTCCATTTTAGCCATGCTGAAGATCACAGTCGATACTCGAGAACAGCAACCCTGGGCGTTCCCGGACCACTTGGCAGAGGTGACTCGGGCAACGCTCAGGGCGGGAGATTACGCTCTTGAAGGAGATTTCGGCTTCGCCGTCGAAAGGAAATCCCTTGATGATTTTGTCGGAACTCTTTCCTCGGGATGGGACAGATTTCTTAGACAGCTTATGCGTATGGCGAGCCACGCCAGTAAGGTCGTTATTGTCGAGGGGTCAATGGCTGAAGTCATCAAGCACGAATACAACCATCCAAGGGTTAAACCTGTCTTCATACTGAAACGGATTGCTGATCTGACCATGCTCGGGGTTTCGATCTTGTTTGCCGACAATCCGGTGACTGCGGCCGGTTTGTGTTTTGCGATCTTGAAACGGAGGGCAACCGAAATTGGAAATTGATTATGAATTGGTTTGTCCGAAATGTGGGGGAAAGGAAGGCCTTCAAATCGACAACCGCTCACATGATCATTACGTACTCCGCACGGGTGAAGTCAGAAGACATTGGCTTAAGAAAGAAATGATCTGGTGTCTTCACTGCAGAACCGCAATGAAACTCAAAGCCAAACAACCACAATGAGAGAAACCGAAATCATAATAGCCGTCGTGACTAAGGTCATCTACTGCAAGCAGGACTCCGATTGGTACATCCTCAAGACGGATCGAGGCACTGCCAAGGGTGTTGTGCTTTTCGAGCCGAAAGAAAACGAGATGCTCCAGCTTGAGGGCTATTGGCAAACTTCCAAGTTCGACGGCAATGAGGAATTTGTTTTCAAGGTTGCACTCTTATCAATCCCCGACGATCCGAAAGCACTTCTGCATTACGCAGTAGAACTCACGAAGGGAATGGGTGAAGCCGCAGAGGACAAGATTTGGGAAGCATACGGGGATCAGTGGCTAAAAGAAAAGGAGCTTGAAGGTGTCCTTGGATTAACTCGACAGGCACGGGTGAACTGGCAAGAGACGTTGGACTTTCTCAAGGATCACGTGGCGCAGAGACAGGCGATTGCTTTCCTGCTTTCCAAGAGCTGTACATTGAACATGGCGACAGGAGCATGGAAGCGATGGCGGGAAAAGACTATCAGCCTTGTCTCGGATGATTGTTACCGGCTCACTGAGCTTCCCAACCACGGCTTCACCTCTGTTGATGCCGAGATCCGAAAGCATTTCGGGATTAAGGATGGCGATCCCCGGCGACTCGATGCCGCATTGCTTTATGTCCTGATTCAACTTACCGAGCAAAACGGGACGCTCATAGAAGCTGAGGACGCTGCAAAGGAACTCTCCCGGATTGTCCCTGATGTAGCGGACCGGATGAGCGATTCCATTACTCGTTTAATACAGGCCAAGAAGGTAGCGGCCTTGAACTCAAACCTAATCGCACTGCAACCGGACTTTGAGAATGAGTCGGAGATATGGTCAAGGTTTAAGAAGAAGGAGAAGCCCGATGGAATTGAAACGTGAGCAGCTCGAAGACATTTTAGAGAAACTCTCAAAACATCAATTTGACCGATTCGTAGGAGACAACAATAGCAGTATATATGTTTGCAAAGATTGTCGATGTGGAGATTCGCATCCCAAGAGTGAGCATTATGAAAATTGCCCGTATCTAAAAGTTATTAAAAGCATCCACGAAGAAATCGCTGCGCTGGAGAAGGAGAAGGCTGGTAGCTGAAATGGTCATTGCCGAGAAAATAACATACGATGAGTCGCAACAGAGAGCTATCGACGCTGCTTATATGTCGGATGATGATGCGATTATTACCGGCGGAGCCGGAGTTGGCAAAACAACTGTCATCAAAGAGATTGCGGAGAAGTTCGACGGCAACGTGACGTTGCTGGCCCCCACCGGCAAGGCTGCGGCTCGGCTCAAAGAAGCTACGGGCTTTGACGCTTTCACAATTCACCGTGAGCTCGCCTGGGATGGTGAACGGATACACCGGACTTGGCCTTTTACCAATGTCGTTGTTGTTGACGAGAGTTCAATGACGGACAACTGGATACTCCGAAAGCTTTTGGAGTTCAATCCTCCTAAGCTGGTTCTTGTGGGTGATCCTGCTCAGCTTCCACCTGTCGGTCATGGACAGCCATTCCACGACTTAATCAAACTCAGGCCGGATATTGTCTATGAACTCACCCATTGCTGGAGGGCATCGGGAGCGGTGCATAAGGCGGCTCAGGCTGTACGATATGGTAAGCGGCCACTCGACAGAGACGTGTCAGGCGGTGAGACATGGCGGATGATGTATACCGGTGATGCCGAGAGAACGACCAAGAAACTCATCGAATGGGTTGAAGCTGGCCACTATGACTCGAGCCAAGACGTGATGCTCAGTCCTCGCTATGGCAAGGAGGAACTTGACGGGGGGATTGACGCGATCAATAAGGCGGTGAAGGACGTACTCAATCCGAGTCAAGCGAAGTATGCCGTCAATGACCGAATCATCGTTACGAAAAATGACAGTAAAAACGACAACTGGAATGGGGACCTGGCAACCGTTGTCGATATGAACATGGCCGCCCAGCTGGAGATCGTCCTGGATCGTAGCGGTGAGCGCAAACTTTTGAGCAAAACGGCCATGCGAGACGTTGACCTGGCCTATTGCCTGAGCGTTCACAAGAGCCAGGGGAGTCAATGGCGGCGAGTGTTTTTTGTCGTGCTGAAAAAGCACTGGTATCAACTCAGCCGCAGTTTGATTTACACGGGGATTACAAGAGCGATGCAAGGTGTTTGCGTATGTGGAGAACCACAGGCGTTTTTCCACGGAATAAATCAAATCAAAGAGAAGAAAACGGTTTTACAGTACATCGGAAGGAACTAAAGGAGAAAACAATGATTCATGCACGTGATGATTACGACAGAATTCAAGACCCTGAAAACAAAATCCCGAACGATGAGCCTGTCTTCCTCATCAGAGCACAAGACGAAGTAGGGCCAGCTACAGTGCTACATTGGGCGAGCTTAAATGACTTTGCTGGAGGCGATCCCAAGCTCTCCCAAATGGCCCGGGAACACGCCGCCAAAATGGAAAATTGGCCGAAAAAGAAACTGGCAGATCTTCCTACTGAATAACTGGATGATAGAGGTTTTGAAATGGAAGGTAGAACACCAAGAAGTAAGTTTGATTCGATGTAATAATGATATCTGCGGCGAGCCGCAAGCGTTTTTCCACGGGATAAATCAGATACGAGAGAAGAAGACGGTACTGCAATATATTGGAAGGAACTGAAGAGAGAGAGGGGAAGACGATGAGTAGGTACAAATACAAAAGCAGGATTAGGCCTGGCAGCATCATTCGAGAGGGTAAACACCTTGCCGTACTCACTCATAGGTCGTTTGCCGGTATGTGGACAGGTATTTGGATCGATTTGGATTATATAGGAACCGATTACATCTCAGTAGATAATCATTTTGAGGTTGTTGGCCATATAGACCAATTTCAGATTCGAGAAAAAGAAAACAAAAAGGAGAACCGAAATGCCAGAGACTAAAACCAAAGGAAAAGCTGGGACCAAGCCAAAAGACGAACCCAAACAGAACCACGAACGCTCGACGATGGAGATCCAAAAACTTGTCGGTGCGAAACTCGGGAACATCCTCCCAAAGATGATGAGCGCGACTGTCGAGGACAACGCTCAGACAAATTGCGCTGTCAATATCTCGCTCTCACCCGACGAGAAGGCC
>SDBU01008052.1_pt1 | contig 12049 bp, 14 predicted proteins | sample 2277071 | NCBI WGS metagenome assembly SDBU01 (sample SAMN10397929, study PRJNA504765) | marine sediment metagenome | isolation source: marine sediment core GS08_GC12, 126 cmbsf | place: Arctic Ocean: Gakkel Ridge, Loki's castle | collected 2008
CACAAAGCATTTCCGATGAGATCGAAGCCCTGCTTGAAATGGGTATCGGCCATCTCCATTTCTGCGACAGCGAGTTCAATATCCCCGAGCAGCACGCCCGTGACATATGCCTGGAGATGGCAGCGCGAGGGCTGGGGGACAAGCTGAGGTGGTATACCTATGCCACTCCCGCAGGTTTCTCTCAAGAGCTGGCAGCTCTATTCCGAAAGGCAGGGTGTGTCGGGGTCAACTTCGGTGTGGACAGCGGCTGCGACAGCATGCTCCGCAGCCTGGGACGCGACTTCTCAGTGGAAGACCTCAGCCAGGCGGCTGATGCCTGCCGCAAGGAGGGTATTGTCTCCATGTTCGACCTCCTCCTCGGCGGGCCGGGCGAAACCAGGCAATCGCTGAGGGAAACCATCGAAACCATGAAAAGAATCTCCCCGAACAGGGTGGGTGCTTCCCTGGGGATACGCGTTTTCCCCCAAACCAGACTGGCGGAGATGGTTCGTAAGCAGGGTCCGCTGAACGAGAACTCCAGTCTGCATGGCTCCGTCTCGGGCAACGATAGCTTCTTCTCACCTATCTACTATATATCCTCAGACCTGAGTTCCGATGCATCGGAGTATCTGGCCCAGCTTGTTGACGGCGACGAGCGGTTTTTCTTCTTCGGCACCACGGGCGGGGCCGACAAAAACTACAACTACAATGACAACACCATCCTGTCAGATGCCATCAAGGCCGGATACAGAGGGGCTTTCTGGGACATACTCAGGAGAATAGGCGAAGGAAGCTAGAGGTACAAATCCCACTACGGCTTGGCCTTCCTCAACGCCCCGACGAGGTAGACGCCCAGCAGGGAAAGGTCCTCTGTGGGCAGATAGTGCTCAACGGCAGCATCGAAGAGTATATTGACCGCGGAAGGTATCCCCTCCTCTCCCTGGTAGAATATGCACGCCATGGGGATTCTGGGAAGCGCTATGAATTTGAAAGCGGCGTCGCCAGTGCGGGTCATCGGGATGCCTCCCAAAACCTCGCCGGCTTTGCTGAACGCCTCAACGTCGTCACCAAAGGTTCGCAGGAAAGGATTCACCGCCATCTGCTGGAATCTGTCTCCGAAAAGAGCAGATCCGGGAAGCTGGCGGTAAGCTATCCACTCGTCAGCCACCGTGACGCCTCTGGCCTGCAGCAGATAATGCAGCAGGATTATCTCCAGGAACTGGGGCACAGTTGCCGAATTGCCCCCCTAAACCACCTTAATCTCCGGGTAATATACGAGGAAAACGCGGTTGAAGAATGGTATTCTAAACCGGCTGCCGTCGTAATCCGTGCCGCTCTTCGAGGCTACGGCATAGGGGGTGACCCCCTTCATCTCATCAATCGCTTTCGCCAGCGCAGCATCGTTAGCCATTATATACCCTCTTTCTCAGTATATCTGCCTGCAAAAACGAAGGCAAGCGTTCACCATTAATGTTCCTTGACATGCCAAGTCGTCTCAGCTAAGATTTGCGCTGGACCCCAAGTCAAGGAACATTAATGCCCTACACCTCGGTAAAATTCGAGAGGCGCGAGCAGCTTGTCTGGCTTGCCCTCAACCGCCCGTCCGTCGGCAATACTATTAACCTCCAACTGGCAAACGAACTCAGCGACGCCTGCCGCGAGATAAGCCAGGCCGATGGTGTCAGGGCCGTTATCATCACCGGGGCCGGCGAATCATTCTGCTCCGGCGCTGACCTCAACGAGCTTGCATCATTCACCACAGACGAGTCAATACAGGCAAATCCAGCCAGTCTGGCCTCCAGAGCAGTTGCCTCCCTGAATTATCCAGTTATAGCTGCCATCAACGGTGATGCTCTGGGTGCCGGCCTCGAACTAGCGTTGAGCTGCGACATCAGGATCGCTTCCGAGAATGCTCGACTCGGTTTCCCCGAGACCTCTTACGGCCTTATCCCCGGCGGCGGGGGCACCCAGCGTCTGCCCAGAATAGTGGGTAAGGGCAAGGCTACAGAGTTGATCCTCATCGCCGAGCCTATCGACGCAGGGGAGGCTCACCGCATAGGCCTGGTCACCAAGGTGGTGCCCAAAGAGAAGCTGGTTGAGGAGGCTGAGGAGATAGCGAAAAGGCTGATCTCACGAGCGCCCATCGCGGTAAGATACGCCAAGGAAGCGGTGAACAAGGGTATGGACATGACCCTGGAGCAGGGCCTCAGGCTGGAAGCCGACCTTTCATTTCTACTCCAGACGACCGAGGACCGTGCGGAAGGCATTCAGGCTTTCCTGGATAAAAGGACGGCGCATTTTGAGGGAGAATAACTGATAAGAGAGGGGTGATTAAAGTGCTGTTTATGTTGAAAGAGACATGGCCGACAAAATCATCAGTCGCTGTTGGGAAGGTAGCCGTGCAAATTCTGTCAATGCCCCTACCATCTTATGTAAAGATGTACGGCCCCTTTGTGACTCTGGGTGGTGATGGCATAAAAGTGTACACCGTCTACGACGCAGAAAAGGGACACGAAGAGGAATGGCATAAGGAACTGATGAAACAACAGGCTGAGCATTTTGGTATCGAGGGATTTAAATCTTCAGTAGAGGTTGTGCTATCAGTTCAAGACGCATTACCGCTGGTAGGTCTCTCTCTATAGCATGCCTCACAAAGACAATCAAAAAACATGAACGCCTTCGAAACCATCATCTATGAGAAAAGGGACGGCATCGCCTATATTACCCTCAATCGCCCCAAGGCTTTGAACGCCGTCAACATCAAGATGCGGGATGAGCTGTACCAGGTACTGCCCGCAATCGACGATGACCCCGAGGTGATGTTGGCTATACTCAAGGGGGCCGGGGATAGAGGATTCTCCGCGGGAGCCGACGTCACTGAATTCGGCACTGTTCCCTCTCAGACAATCGGGCGTCAAGTGAGGTGGGAACGTGACCTCTGGGGCCAGTTCCTGAGCGTCTCCAAGCCCCTTATCGTTGCCATCCACGGCTTCGCCCTGGGGGCTGGTGTGGAGATGTCGATGTGCTGCGATATCAGGATCGCCGCCGAGGACGCAAGGTTCGGGCTCCCTGAGGTGGGAATCGGCATGGTCCCCACCGCCGGGGGCAGCCAGACAATGCCCAGGCTGGTGCCGCCGGGCATGGCCCTGGCGCCTATACTCACCGGCGAAATAATCAATGCCGCCGAAGCCCTACGCATAGGATTGGTGCATCAGGTAGTGCCCAGGGCTGACCTTATCTCGACCGCCGAGAGTATGGCACACAAGATAATGTCCCGAGGACAGATCGCTGTTAGATACGCCAAAGAGGCAATTAGGCGCGGACTCGACCTCCCCCTGGAGCAAGGCCTGGATATGGAGAGCAAACTCTTCGCAAGGGTTCTCACCACAGAGGATGCCAAAGAGGGAATTGCGGCATATCGCGAAGGCAGAAGACCTCGATTTACTTTCACTAATTAGGCAGAACGGTTAAAATAAAGTGTGCCATGAGCGAAACGAGCGGCAAAACACGTGAAGAGCTTATCGAAGAACTCGCTGACCTCATTGTAAAATCGGAACGGGTGGTGGTGTTCACGGGCGCAGGGATCAGCACCGAGTCAGGAATACCTGACTTCCGAAGCCCCGGCGGTATTTGGACTAAATACGACCCCAGTGATTTCACCTATCAGAAGTTCGTCAGTGATCCGGAGGCGAGAAAGAGAATCTGGAAAATGAAGGAAACCATTGGATTCAGCTGGAACGACTTCCAGCCCAATCCCGCCCACTTCGCCATCGCCGAGCTGGAGCGACTGGGCAAGCTGGATTGCGTCATCACCCAAAACGTAGATGGACTTCACCAGAGAGCGGGCAATTCAGAAGACAAGGTTATCCAGCTCCATGGCAACATGGAGTGGATAAAGTGCCTAACCTGCGGCGACCGCCACCGATTTGAGGAGGTCGAGAGATGGCTTGAAAGCGGCATCGAGGATCCAAAATGCGTACAGTGCGGCGGCATCTTGAAGCCGGAGGGCATCTTCTTCGGCGAGGCGATGCCAGTCTGGGAGACCATGGAGGCACAAAAGCGCTCCACCGAGTGTGATCTCTGCATCGTGATCGGGTCCTCGCTCGTGGTCTATCCCGCAGGGCTAATGCCCCAATATGCCCTGAATGCCGGCGCCAAAATCGCCATTATAAATGAGGGCGAGACTGATTTAGACCACGCCGCGCATATCCGCATCAGTGCCAAAGCCGGCGAGGTAATGTCGGATGTGGTAAAGCGAGTCAAGAGCAAGCTCGGAAAAGACTAGCAGCCTACAAAACCAGGAGGTGAAAGGATGAATACTACAGAGTTCCTCATGATAACCAGCGCTATCGTCCCCGACCGGCCGGCAATAGCCTTCGAAGGTAAAAAATACACATACGCAGAGCTCAACGAGCGGTCGAACAGGTTGGCAAATGCCCTTGCCGGCCTCGAAGTACAGAAGGGCGACATGGTAGCGATCTTGCAGGTTAACTGCAATGAGCACGTGGAAGTGTATAACGCGGTAGCTAAACTCGGCGCTATCTTCATCCCCTTGAATTTCCGGGCCAAGGCCGATGAGCTCGAATACATGCTCAATAACTGTGAAGCCAAAGTTGTATTTACCGGTGAACGTTATGTCGACATATTAAACTCTATACGTCCCCAACTGCCAAAGGTACAGCACTTCATCTGCCTGGAGAGCAAACCGGAAGGTACGTTGAACTATGATGAACTGCTGACGGCAGCCTCTCCTGAGGAGGTATTCAGCGAGATCGATGACGACGATGTTACCATTCTAATGTACACTGCTGGGACCACCGGCCGGCCTAAAGGAGTGCCTCTCACTCACAGCAGCTTTTCAACATATGTTCTGGGCAACGTAACCCCCGTGGACATCGAGATAGCGGAGACCAACCTGCTCACTGTGCCTCTGTACCACGTCGCCGGTATCCAGGCTGTGATGGCTGCTATTTACGGGGGCAGGACATTGGCTATGATGAGTCAGTTCGAGGTAAAGGACTGGTTGAAGACGGTGCAACAGGAGAAGGCCAACCGGGCGATGCTGGTTCCTACCATGCTCAAACGGGTTATCGATGACCCCGATTTCGATAAATACGATCTCTCCAGCTTGAGGGTAATAACATACGGGGCTGCTCCCATGCCCTTCGAGGTAATTAAGAAGGCAATAGAGATCTTCCCCGGTGTCATGTTCATCAACGCCTTCGGCCAGACAGAGACCGCGTCAACAATAACCAGTCTCGGACCTGATGATCACGTAATCACGGGGAGCGACGAGGAAAAGGCGAAGAAGCTAAAGAGGCTGCAGTCATCTATCGGCAGACCCATGGATGACGTGCAGATCAAGATTGTCGACGATCAAGGCAACGAGGTGCCAACAGGCGAGGTAGGCGAGATTCTTGCCAAAGGACCAAGGGTCATGAGCGGCTACTGGAAAGACGAGGAGAAAACAGCCAAAGCATTGACCGCGGACGGCTGGCTGCACACCAGCGACAAGGGATACGTGGACGAAGAGGGCTATATCTACCTTGCAGGGCGCGGCGATGACATGATCATCAGGGCCGGGGAGAATATCTCGCCCGAAGAGGTAGAGGACATTCTATACGCGCATCCCAAAATAGAAGAGGCTGCGGTGATCGGTGTCGCCGACCCTGATTGGGGACAGGAACCAAAGGCCATAGTGGTCCTCAAGAAGGGCGAGGCGGCAACGCCGGACGAGATAATGGAGTTCTGCCGCCAGAGGCTCTCCAGCTTCAAGCGGCCCCGCTACGTAGCCTTTGTCGATGAGCTACCCCGCACCTCAACCGGCAAGATCTTGAAGAGGATACTACGGGAGCAATACGGCGAAGCAAAGAACGACTGAGCAAGAAATGGTCGTTAACCGTTAAGCAGATTATCGCAGCTTGAATTCTCGCACGGGCTATTGAAGTCAGGAATGCCTCCCCAATAAAAGTCGTGGAGGGAAGACAGGGTATCAAAACGCTAGATCAACCAACACCCTCGTTCTTGTTATCCTTCTGGCAGAATACCGATGCAGTAGTCGAAACAAAGGTAAAGTTGCTGAGCACGTGAGAGTTGATCGGGATGGCAGCAGCACTAGGCATTGGGATCATGTCGCCAGACGATGGGTCCTGAACGGTTATTCTAATGAACTCCTGGCTGAGCATAAGAGAAAGACCCATCTCGCTCTGGTTGCGAGATGGGCTAACGTGGAAAACAGCGGGAGGATTCTAAAGACCGACCTTTTTGAGGAAGCTTTTGGCCCGGACCAGTTCTTGTTCGACCTCGGCCAAGTCACTAGCAACGTAATCGGAATAGACTGCTCCAATGAGATAGTAGTCCAGGCAAAAAGGCAAGCCAAGCAGCACAACGTTGATGAAAGCAAATATCTTTGCTGCGAAGTTAGGCACCTTCCCTTCCTGGAGAATTCCATCGACCTCATAATCTCTAACTCCACCCTGGATCACTTCCCCAGTGAGACTGATATTGTTACTGCGCTAAAGGAACTAGGACGAGTTCTCCGAATTGGTGGCACCCTAATTCTTACTATAGACAATAAGAGCAACCTTACTTATCCCCCTTACACGCTTATGCGTCTGTGGATGCAACTCGGCCTGGCCCCCTATTTCATTGGAAAGACCCTCTCCCCTGCTAAGCTAAGGCGCACCCTAGAAGAAATCGGGTTTGCCGTAGAGGAAAGCACGGCCATTTTCCACTACCCCCATCCCGACGCACTGGTGAGGTGGTTGGAGTGTTCACTGCGCAAGATGGGCAGAGGCAAGTTTGATGATGCTATCCGAAAAGGCCTGGCTGTCCTCGATAAGCTGGAGGGAAAGAGGAGCAAATACTTGACCGGCCGCTATGTCGCGGTGAAAGCGGTGAAGAGAGCAACATCGTGAGCACACTAATTAGGTTGATGGCCCTGCCTCGTACCTACGTCCTAATAGCAATCGCAGCATTCCTCTTCGCTATCTGGGGTGTGCTGTATGAGCTGAGAGACCAGGGCATCAAGACCAGGTAAGGAAGCGCTGCGGAGCTGAGCATAGGCGGGGTCGGGAACGCCGGAGGCACTGACTCCCTCCCCGGCAACTACGACGAAGGGGCCTCATCGCCCTTTGGGTTAGCGGTAGCGTCAAAAGCTCCGGCCTCCTTCGCCTTCTCAATCATCCTGTACTGCAGTTTCAAACCCTCATCGTACAGGTTGCTGAGACCTGTACGTGGGTTCTCTTTGAATTCAGGTGGTAGAGCGGCATATCTCGACCGTGCCTCAATCATTATCAGCTCGTGGGCTGCCATGTCCTCGTTTTTCAAGTCCTGCATTATCATCCTCCCTCTGCTATTTCCAAGCAGCGCCCGAAGCGCAAGGAGCACATAAGCCTCGTACTCTTCATCGGCAACCAGCTTCCCGCCCATCACCTTCATGGCTACCCGCTCCCTCCCCGGAATGGGTCGGCTGGGCTATCCCCAGCTTATTTGTCCATCAGTTCCCTCAATTCCTTCCATTGCGGGGCATCTCTCGCCAATCTGCTTCCACATATCAGGCATTCCATACGCACAACTGTCATGGTACAATTCCTGAATTCTCGAACTTTCTCCTAAACCTGTCCTGTTTCACTATGCCGTGCTGAGCGCACTTGAATTCATACTTTACGGGATACCCCCTCTGCCCGTGTATCATCGCCTCCACTGAAATTGCTGATATGATAGCACAAATAGCTCGCGGTGCAACAAGGTGCCAACAGCGCATAATGTGTGCTAGGGGAGCTGTCGGGTATGCCTCGAATGGATGCCCGCCCTTTACCGTAGAAATATTCACCGGGAGGCTAGTTGAAAGTGTTTGTGCTTGCAAAAGGGGGGACAGACGCCAGGGTTATGTGCTACAGGAGCTATCTCCGCAAGGAAGCGAACAACCTGTCGGTGTGGAGAAGCAGGTCGAGAGCAGCGATTACATCGGGAACCACGAGGTCAGAGCTCGTTATAGCCTCAGCATCAGCGCCTTCTCTGCCCAGGATACAGATACCAAGAGCCGACTCCCTCAGCATGGAGACATCGTTACAGCCGTTTCCTAGGGAAACGGTATTCTCTCCTCCCAGTTGTTGTACCAGTGCGAGCTTCTGAGCATCCTCAGCGCCCTCTTTTATTTTGTGTATCCTGATATCGAGGCCTTTCCCCAATCGCTGGGCGCTGCCATATGTATCAGCGGTAACAATCGATATGTTCAATAGCTGACCGAGCCTCTGAAGCCGTTCCTCCACCCCCTCGATAATCTCGCCGTCCAGTGCTATGGTACCATTAAGATCCAGCACCAGATGCTTCAACGCATAGCTCCCTCTGCCCGGGATGGTAACTTCTATCATTGCCTGAACCTATTTGACGACAATTCTGCCCTTTGGCTCAGCGACTACTTCACCGATTATGGCTGCTTCCTCTATGCCCTCTTTATGCATTCTATCCAGCAGCGGCTCCGCCTCTGACCCGGGCACAGAAATCAGCAGGCCACCCGACGTCTGAGGATCGAACAAGACATCTACCATAAACAGGGGAATTTCAGGGCTAATCTCGACCATGCTGATGCGGAACTCGCGGTTGCGGTGCAACCCCCCTGGTATCATACCCATCTCGGAGAGTTCTTTCACCTCGGGGAAAAACGGTACCTGAGAAGAATATATCACCATGCCGACGTCAGTTCCCTCGATCATCTCGCAGGCATGCCCCAGCAGTCCGAAGCCGGTGACATCCGTACAGGCATGAACGTCCACGGTCAGCATAAGTTCCGAAGCTTTATCGTTGAGGGTTACCATACACTTCACAGCCTTGGAAACCGCCACTTCGTCCGCGACCCCACCCTTCAAAGCAGTATTGATTATCCCCGTACCAAGCTGCTTGGTGAGTATTAGCCTGTCGCCGACCCTGGCTCCTGTATTGAGAATCACCTTCTGGGGATGGGCAACCCCCGTAATGGAGAGACCATACTTCAATTCCTTGTCTTCGACGCTGTGCCCTCCTACAAGTGTCACCCCCGCCTCGTGCAGCTTAGCCAATCCACCAGTGAGTATCTCCCTCAGAATAGACATATCCATTGTCTTTACTGGGAAGCAGACGATATTCATGGCAGTGAGCGGCTTCCCGCCCATGGCATACACATCACTCATGGCGTTTGCGGCTGCCACCTGTCCGAAAATATAGGGGTTATCCACTATCGGAGTGAAGAAGTCCAAGGTCTGTATGACCGCCAGATCATCGCTCAGTTTATAGACACCAGCGTCCTCAGCCCTCTCCATTCCCACGATCAGATTCGGATCGGGAACGAGCTGCAACCCTTCCAGCGCTTTTGCCAGGTCCGCCGGACCTATCTTACAGGCTCAGCCTGCACCACTGACAGTCTCGGTAAGACGCGGCCTCGTCACATCCCCCATTCCTCTTGCCTCCATTCACTTCTCTTTAGCCCTGCTGCAATCAGCAACCAGTTCATAGCCGACTGCCCGCTCTACCTCCCAGACGGGCTTAGCGAGAGACGGAAACCGTCCTCGACCTCCTCAACCTCCACAGAGTATCCCTTCCCCTCGGCCAGCCGCGAGACATTCTCCTTCGAGACGGCGGTTTCCACAAGCACGGTCAAAGGTTCATCCGGGTGCTCTTCTATAGCCTTCTTGGTTTTGACAACCGGGATAGGACAGGAAAAGCCCCGCACATCGACCTCGATCATTGTTGTCCTCCCTCACTATAGCATACTCCGCTCCACTGGCAAAGATGCTGCTTATAAACGACTGGTAGCTGCCTGATGATCTCCAGCACGCCTGTAGCTGGCGTTGACTCAGCGAACTTCCCGGCCATTCGATTTGCCCTCGCTGCGATTGTGGCGGCCTCATGCGGCTCCAGTTCCGCGTAGGCAAAAGCGGAGACAAGGCCAGTAATAGTATCGCCAGTTCCGCCAATAGCCTCCAATGCAGGCACGTCGGGCTCAGTAATAGTGGCCATTATCTCCCCATTGCGCACTACATAGTCGATAGCTCCCTTGACCAGCAGCAACTTGGCTGCATCATTACGTTTGTAGGCAGCGGCGATCAGTTCCGGGGTCCGCGTCACGTCGGTATCGAACAGGTGCCTGGCTATATAGGCGGGGTGGGTGGCGTCGGGATCGGCAAGGAAAGCCATCTCAGTGGCATCAGGTGTAAATATGTCGAATTCAGATGCCAGCCCTGCTGCCTTGGCCGCGTACATTGAAGCGGCATCGGCAATCATGACCGGCCTTCTGGCGCACCTTGCAACGGCTTCGCAGAGCTTCCTACTTAACGCCATATCGGGAAGGCAGTAGTGCAGAGCCAACACCTCCGGTGACAGCTCAGCCACCTTCTGGATTAGATACTCGTAGATCCCGCGGCTGCCCTTGCCATCGCCCGTGTCCCCGGCAACCAGAACATAGGGAGCTTCCAGCTTCAAGTACTCCGTGGTAGCCAGTGCCGCGCCTATCATAGCGCCAGTGCCCTGGGTGCAGGGTATGCCGTGGCCTTCGACCACCAGCAAATCTCCCACTGCTCTGACCCTTCCCATGGTCAAGGGAAGCCCTTTGACCGGAACCGTTCCCGCTATGAGCATCATGGGTGATTACCTCCCAACCAGAGGTTGAGGCTCTCTTCCAGAGCCCTGTCCAGCATCAAAGCACAGAGGGTAAAACCGACGTCCTTTGGCCGTGGGGCTTCAGTCAGCTTCTTCCCGATCATCTCAGCATGCATATGTGGAATGTCGGGGCAGCCCCCACCCGAAGTGTTGACAATGATGCCGCTACTTTTCTCGAAAGCAAGCTTCATGTTAGCCGCCTTCACCATCGTCCACTCGCCGAAATCGGTCACCTTGACAATCTCCAGCAGTTCCGAAGTGCCTACTTTCAGTGGAGCAACCCCGACATACGGAGCACCCTTTTCCTCGAGCAACCGTTCGATTCCAGGCTGCTCCACCAGGTTGATCTCCACGGCGAGGTCACATCCTTTTCTGAGCTCAGGCGGAGGAGCGACCAGCTTCACAGCATAGTCCTCCCTTTTGAGCACTTTCTCCGCCCTCATGGCATCCCCTACATCCATGAACAGCACCAAGCCCCCACCTTCGAAGGAGGGCTTACGCCGCTTGAGCAATCCCATATAAACCTCCTGCCGTTACGCCGCTTTCTCCCTAATGAAGAAACCAATGGCCAAACAGAAAACCAGTCCTGCTATGACAGCTACAATGCTGTTGTCGCCGATTCCACTGGGGCTCGCGGTTGTGAAGAAATTATGCGCGATAGCGGCGCCGACGATAAGCCCCAAAACGGTTACGCCGGCATCGATATCGCCCTCTCCGGACAGGATGAGTTGACGAAGAGGACACCCGCCCAGCAGAGTGGCCGCCAGTCCAACCAGTGACATACCAAGGAAGTTCCACACGTGATTATTATGAGCCACCGGCTGTCCTACGAAGCCCCAGTCAATGTAGCCCAGGGCAGCATTGACGATGATAGCCCCGATGAAGAAAGCGGCAATCCCGCCGAAGAGGTAAGTGTCCCTCACCATCAGCAGGTCACGCCAGCCACCGACGAAGCACATCCTCGTCCTCTGGGCCAGCACTCCGATGCCAAGACCAACGACCAGCGATATCCAAAGGGCAGCTTGCATCGAGCCTGGCCCTTCCTCGCTCTGGAAAATAAAATAGGGGGCGAAGATAACCAGGAGCAGCAGGCCAAACATCAGAATCGGCATAATCCAACCGGCCGCGGTATAGGTCCTGGTGGCACGTCCCAAGTTGAAGCCCCTCCTGAGAAACAGAATGCCAACGCCCACGCCCACTACAACACCGGCCAGTGCAGTAATACCATTAAGATCTCCTCCTGCCAGGCGCAGCACAGCCCTGACAGGACATCCTAAGAACACCAGCGCCCCAATCATTACAAAAGCGCCCAGCAGGAATCGAATCAGCGAGGATGAACCACCCCTGGCACGGAACTCACGGAATACCAGGGCGGAGGCGGATGCTCCCAACACAAGGCCTATGATCTCAGGCCTCAGGTATTGCACCACATCGG
>SDBU01008053.1_pt1 | contig 12048 bp, 8 predicted proteins | sample 2277071 | NCBI WGS metagenome assembly SDBU01 (sample SAMN10397929, study PRJNA504765) | marine sediment metagenome | isolation source: marine sediment core GS08_GC12, 126 cmbsf | place: Arctic Ocean: Gakkel Ridge, Loki's castle | collected 2008
CTCTCCTTCTTTCGCCCAATATGGTGGATTGTTGTCCATCCTTTTATCATAGTAATGCCTCACTCCCTTAACAGGATTATGCCTATCTATACTTTGCATAACAACTATTGCCACACCAATACACACTTCCCACAATGGACCTTTAGGCATACCTTTTATCCGTCTGTAGTTAGGATCACTTTCGTTCCAACAACTGAATTGTTTGACCTGTAAAACTACATCTTTGTATGTATTACCGTATCGCTTGGCTTGAAGTCTGCTTCGTATCACCCAACCTATAGCAAACATAGTTTCTATACTCTCTCCTCTTGCTTCACCATATATAGTTTTTGCAAGATGTAGAAGATCAGTATTTAACATTGTTATTGTAGATAATTTAGAAATCATTTTCGCCTGTTCACCTCTACCTTTTTGACAATTTTTCTTCTGTCGGGATTATTGCCATTCAATTTATTACATATAATACCAAGTGTCTCGATTACCTTTTCCGAAAACTTTTCCGAATGGCCATTATGATCTTTAAAATCTTTTATCATTTCTTTTTGCAAAGTAATCCCCTGGACATTCAGTTTCTTGTTTTCTTCCATCTCGTTGGTAAGTTTTTCCCGGTAATAGTCCCTTTCTTCCTTCTGTTCCTTATCACGTTGGGCCTGTCTTTCGGTTCTTTCTGAATCCTGTTTATCTTCTCTTTCGGCCTGTCGTTTGGTCTGATATTTAAAAGACCAGATCATAACCCCGATTATTGCCGTAACTGTCCCGGCTGTTAATCCATCCATCGGCATCGCCCCCTTTAATTTGAATTAAGCAAACTATTCCATAATAATCTATAAGTGCCATCAGCTTTTACGACTCCCCAATGCTCACCCCACATTTCTTTCCAATTAAAATAAAATGCTCTAGTCATTCCTGAAGCCTTAATATATTCAATCATTTCTGTTACTGCTTCTGCTTGTACTGCTTCATCTGTAGAGTAATCAAGCAAAGAAGTCCAACTGGGAGCGAACTCTGTTAAATAAGTACCATCAACCCCAAAGGCATTTATCATATCGGTTATTTGTGTTTTCCAATAATCATCATAATAGTCATAGCCACCCATATAAATATTTGATGCTAAAATATCTATATCTCCTTTACCTGCAGAAATCCAATCAGATAAAGAGGTGTCTTGGCAAGCATAACTTACCTTCCCATTAGTGAATATCAGTTGAACATCGGTGGCGAGAGCTTTGAGGTTGGTAATTAATTGTGTTTTCGTTAATGTATCATTGTCAATGTGGCTTTCTTCTTCATTTCCTAACGAAAATTCATAAACACCATTATCTTGCGACCATTGAGCTAAATCTAAAATGCCCTGCCTGAAAGTTACCCAATTGGTAGCGGTAATTACACCGTCATCTCCAGTTAATCCCCAAATTACCTTTGCACCTTTACCAATCGCATTTATAACTGTTGGTTTAAAATCAGCCAGCCATTCAGTAGCCCGAAAATCCATCATGTATATTCTTAACTCTTGAAATCCATTAGCTAATAGTGTATCTACACAATCACCAAAATCTTCATGGGGAGAAATGTTCATACCCAAGCCAGACCATTTATTATTTCCAAAATTCCAATGGTCAAATACATAACCCGAAGCTGGAATAGCCTCAACAGTTACAGTTGTTCCTATATCGTAAGTTCCTGCTCCACTAATCGTTCCACTACCTATTGGCTCAACATTTGTTGTGAGAGTATATTGAATTTTTCTGAAGTGAGCAGTGATTGATTTATTCTCATCCATTAATATATCTGTAGTATCCTGAGCAAAAATACCTACTATTAATAGCATTAATATTAAAAAAATTATTAGATATCTCACAGAAATCAACTCCTTTTATTTAAAAGTTACATCCAAAAGTATCCGCATCTCCAAGTTGTCCAATAAGAGAGCCATCATCATTTGAAGCAAAATCATCAAAGAAAAAAGTGCCATGAGTTCCAACACCAAGACTATTACCCGTTATAACCCCCAACTGAATCAGTTCAACTATTTCCGTATCACTATCAATACCTGCAACAGTTTCCTTGAGTACACCGTCTATCCAAAGACTAAATTCTCCATTATTTTGACCTACTCCACTTGAGGCAGTCCAATCCAGCTCAATACAATGCGGTGCATCAGTAATTATATAAGAAGCAGACCCTTTATTCCACTCTCCATCTGTGGCATCAAGCACCGATATTTTGTATGCACCACCACTATAAGAAAGGTACATTATAAACACTGGAATTTCCCAAGCTCCATCTGCTGTGACACAAATTTCAATATAATTATCCTCTGCCATTGTCAAATTGTTTGGGTCTATATAAAATCTAAATCTGTATCTTGTTTCAGAAAGACCGTCATCATGTACTACAATACCTGTATTATCATCTATAAGACAATTTAAGCCATAATTGCCATGAAGTGCCGCTTCTGTTTCTGCCGACAAATCGCCCCCATCAATAACACTATTATCCCACGCACTTAAATCTCCACTTTCAAAACCATCTGAAAATAAATCAGCAGCTAATGCCACTATCGGGAGTATCAGTATAATAATTATTATTAATATCTTTTTCATAATTTTACCTTCACTTTATGGTGTCCCATAATTAAATGCTATTGTACAATGATAATTTGCGCCATCCCACCAAAGAGCGACCATATCTTCTGCGGCGGCTGCTGTACTTAATGTAGGCTCTATTGAATTAGGCCACTTGCATGTTCCTGGCCAAGTTATTTCCCTTGAGCCTACCCCATCTTGAACTATATGTAGCCATAGATGACAAGGATTTGTAGGTGCGGTAAATGTAAGAGTATCATTTTGCGCCCCAAAGGTAAATTTAAATTTATTCCCCAACCGCCAATCTATAGTAGTCGTACCATCACCAGTTGTCGTTTGCATAGTAAATCCTATTGTATGAGCGCCAGCATCTAATTCTCCACCAAGTTCTGGAGTAACATCTTCTAATATATTGGCAAGTAAAGTTCCAGTTGTAGGCAAAGTTATTCCAGTTACACCAGTTGTAGTAATAGTTATGGCATCAGCCCCGGCAAGTGTAAGCGATCCGCCTGCTGGCGTAAATCCTGTTACTGTGGCCGCATTTCCTGTAATTGATCCAGCTATAGCATTGGTAACTGTTAGATCGGCAAACCAACCCGCACTTACCCGGGTCCCGGTAAGGCCCAGCGGTCCGGTAAGTAAAACAGCGGTTGAGGCTGTAATCGTTAAGGTATCGGCAGCACTTCTAAATATTTCAACGGTTTGCCCTAATCCTAGGAAGATTTTTCCTGCATCCCCAATATATAAGTTCAACCATTCTGCTGCAGCAGTTCCCAGGCTATCCGTATCAGGAGTATCGGATAATAAAGAAGTATTTATCTGAACAGCTACTAAATTATCAAGCGCCAGGGAAGCGGCCCCTACAACATCATCAACATATCCCTGGGTAACGAGTTTATCGTTATCCCCTACGCCATCCGTTATGCTTACGATATCATGCTGTACTCCACCGATCTCAATTGTCAAAGAATCATCTACGGTCCAGTCAAGAAAATTATCCGCATCCCTACCTATATATCCGATAGTCGATATATTATTTGCTCCCATCGATAAGATTCCGCTTATTATTACCGTTGTAGCTGTTATAGTTAATTCATTTACGGCAGTTTCGGCAATATTTTCGGTCTGTCCTACACCGAAATAAACCGTTCCATATGTTCCTAAATATAAAGTTAGCCATTCGGCATCAGCAGCCGCACCCAAATCCCAGGAATCCGCTGCATCTGGAAGCAAAGAAGTATTAATAGCAACTCCGGCTAAATTACTTAAAGCTACATTTGCCCCGCCACCAACAACGGCATCGTCAACATAGCCCTGCGTTACCAGGGTGTCATTATCCCCGACCCCAGTATCGATGCCTACAATATTATGAGTAATTCCACCAATTACGATAGCCAGACTATCATCGGTACCCCAATTTAGCTCATTATCTGTATCTCTACCAATAGAGCCTATGGTGGTTATGTCATTCACATCTAAATCGTGAATAACTAAATCTCCATTTTTATCCCAAACATAATCTATTCCTGCACCAATTTTAACTGTAGTTGGGTCAGGGTTTCCAACTGTTCCCGCTCTCGTTCTAACTATTTTAATCCAATAGCCTGCGGTTGTTTCCCCTGCTCCTGGGTCGCCATTATTTGTCCAAGTTGCGGTTATACCGGCTACTTCCCATCTAATTTCTCCACTCTGTTGAAAACCATCAGTATCATCAGCAGGGAAAAATTGTGTCCATGTATCAGCAGCGGTATTATACCAAAAAGTTGGTTGAATACTTTTTGTTCCGCCAGTTGTCATAATCACTTCTATCTCATCGAATTGAGTAGCAGCACCCACAAATATTGCATCGCTGTTAGCGGCAAAGATAATCCCATAGGCATCGATACCATCAACCCAAACCGTTCCCCCAGTATGTTTTACACCAGCAAATTCAGTCTGTGATGGAGTAACAAAGGTAACGATATGTTGATGAATTACTTCTATCCCAAAATGAGTTCCTATCGCCACAACACTCCCGGCAGGAGTTCCGGTCGTTGCTACATCAATAGCGTGATATTCGGATGTGGCAACTAATGCACTTGAATCAATTACTATATCAATAGTAGTAAATTCAGAAGCGGCAGTCGCAGGCAAGACAGTATCTATATGTAACTGCCCTTCTTTAATATGTAGAGCATCTTGCCCGAAGGGGACTTCTAACCTTGCGCCATGTATTATTGGAAAATTAGTTTCATCCACTCCACTAAAGTCTATTTGATAACCAATTATTTCAGTATCAACTCCATTAGGATCAAGGGCTGCACCATTTATATTAATACCACACCAAACTTGAGTAGCATTTAACGTCGCTGTTGGAATAATGCTAATTATATCTTTGGTAGTTTGCTGTGCTGGATTCAAGTCTATGCAACCCAACGCACCGGTAATATCTAATTCCCCGGTCATTGATATATTGGTCGGGGTTGCTATTGCCCCGGACATCCCGGATAAAGTATCAATACTTCCCATTAAATTAGTCCAGGTTATTTTATTAAGATCCGATCCTGTATCATCGTGAAAAATAAATTCATCGGCCCCAGCCAGAGTATCAGCAGCCAATCCATGAATAACATCCGGAGCCAGATGCTCATGATCTATTGATCCATCTACATATTGGGCTGAATCTACACATTCTACCGGTAAGGTAATAGTAGTCATTGATAATGCGCCAGCGATTATTACACTAGTAGCGGTGAGGGTTAGTTCATTTGCGTTACTCCGGTGAATTGTAGTAGTTTGACCTAGTCCTAAATATATTTTCCCGGCATTCCCGATGAAAAGATCCAGCCATTCAGCTGCTGCAGTCCCTAGAGAATCTGTATCAGGAGCATCGGATAACAAGGTTGTATTGATCTGGACGGCTGCCAAATTATCTAAAGCAGTAGTAGCACCACCACCAACGATCGCATCATCGACATAGCCCTGGGTTACAAGGCTATCGTTATCTCCTGCGCCTGTTTCTATATTTAAAAAAGTATGAATAACATTAGCGATTTCAATTATCAATCTATCATCGGTAGCCCAGGATATTCTATTATCAAGATCCCGGCCTACATATAAAGCCGCGTTCAATATGCTTGTGATATCCGTATTGGCTCCCGATTCAGCCAAGCCGGAAACATTTAAAACCCCAGCGCCTATTGATAAATATGTCCCCTCTAAATCAGTACAGGCATTATTATCCGAAACAACTATTCCCGCGGTTGGTAAAGTAATAGAAGTATTGGCCGTTATGGTTAATCCCAAACTCCAAGCCCCGGTTATCGTGATTGTAGATGCTACATTATTAGCAATACCAGTCCCCCCATGATCCGGCGGGACAATTCCAGTTACTACACCAACTGTAACATCGGCATCCGGGATCGTAATGGTCCGGTCCGCTGTCGGATCAGTAAAGAATACCGTAGTTTCCCAGCCATCCGGAGTAGTTCCTTCGGCCACTATCTCGCTTAATATCTTTATATCCCCATCAAATTCTGTCGTTGGCCCAACATTTACATAGACCGGCGCACCAAAGGCCGCCATCGAGGCCATAAACAAAATTAATAATAATGGAATAATTATTCTTTTTAGCATAAGATCACCACCTTATATCGTTAATATACTTCTATACCTTATCTCCATATCTTCATTTAATATTATAACATCACAATCCAAGGTATGATATGTAGCACTCACATTCCCGGCTATTTCATGAGTTTCATCTATATTATTAACCTTTTTCTTAAAGACATCCCCGACAACTACGATCTTATTATTAAGTCCTATCTTATCAGAGAAGCCCACCGTTACCGTATCGCCCGCGGTTACTCCTGCAGGAATGATAATATTGGTAACAGTATCAAAGGCCTTATTGGCATAAGCGATCCCACCGGCAACAATTGTAACATCTTCTTCATCCAATTTACCCTGGACAATTCCTTTAATTTTAATATCTCCTGCTGGCGCCGCATTATTGGTTGTAGTAAAAGATGGATTCCGGGCATAATCGGGATTGGTTATCCCTGCTGTAATATCCTGAATCGCCGAGGTCCCAGTAATGGCCGCATGGATCCCATCAACAGCAGCAATTTTAAGATCCTGAAAGTGCTGGGATATAACTTGCTGCATCAAGAAATTCCTTCTATCAACTACATCAGTTACCACCGCCCCGGCTATTGTTACCCAGGCTAACTCTATTGATCCGGCCGGGATCGCCCCGGTCGTGGAAGCTATTACCCCGGTAGAGGTAATATATACTTTATAAACCCCTGCCCCTACCGCTATTTCATGGGATTGTGCTGCCCCATGATAAACTTCTGCACCTTCAATTAAAGCGATCATCTTTTCAATATCTACAAGTGAATCGGCTCCGGCGCCATCTGTTACTTTTCCTGCCCCACTTGTTTGATACCATACACCATTACCATGCAATTCGGTATGATATTTACAAATTGGAACAGAAGGCTCTTGAAAAAGCGCTCTGATCACAAAGGTTATCCCGGCATTCTCGATCGCGTCAGTAGGCGGATGACATCTAACATATAGGGTCCGGTTACATCCTTTAGGGATATCTCCTATCGCTAAATCTTTATCCAGACCAATCGCCTTAAAATTGGCCATCGCATCATCTTCTAAATATACGGTTACTGTATGAGTTCCGGTCCCGGCATCTGTTAATACGATCTGCGTTCCGGCTTCGGCATTTGCCAAAGTGGTAGCCACCTGAATATGGGTAGCATCCACCCGGATAGCATAATATAAAGTTCCTACTACTAAAGGATCGGGAAGATCTGCGGCGGTAGTAGTAAACTTTATTTCTTCCCCTGTAGGAATGTCTATCGTTACGGTCATTTTATCGTTGGCAAAATCAACATCGCCAACGGCAATAGTAGCATCAGCAGCGCCCTGGACCCCATCGGATTTTACCTCGATCCAACCCTGTTTTGTCCATAATTCATCTGTCCCGCCATCAGTATCTCGGACGGTTACTCTAACCGAAGTGGCCTTAATCGATCCTTCTGTCCCGCCTTTATCATTCCAGATCTTAATTTTCCACCAGGGATCAGCGGCTGGTTCATAGGCCCCGGCATCACAAGCGGCAAATGTCTTTGTCGGCGCTTCTGCGCTATCGTCAAATTCCCAAAATCTTATAACTGGATTTGCCATAAAATCACCTGCCTTTTAGAAAGGATAAGCCGCAATTCCGCAATATTGTAGATTCGCGGTAAAAACAGTTGCCACTTCAGTTTTCCATTCTCTAACCCTTCCTGAAGTATATTTTTCCATAATTAAATCACCGCCAACATCTATTCCCAAACATATAAAATGATTAAGTGTACTCGCCATTCGATATATCGTAGAAATGTCATCGAGTACCCAATGAACTCTATCGGCATCTAATGCTTTGGCTATAGTATAAGTCTTTCCAACTAATTGCGATCCATCGCATCCTATATAATTACCGGCAATCGCAAAACTATCATAACTGGAAGAACTATTTGCTTGTGCATGCGCAGCTACCAAAGCAACGCCTAATTTCCATTTTACATAACCACTTGGTGTTAAATCTTTATCATACAAATAAGCATATCCGTCTGAATCGAATGTCAAATAATAATAATCATGCCCGCCAGTCAAATTGTATATTTGATTCACTTCTAAATCGCTTAAATTTATTTCCTTTACAATACTATTATCATCCATTATATATAAATATCCATTTGGCCCTATATATGAAAAACGGTATATATCATCAGAATCAGCAGGGACACTTTTGGTAAATAGATAATTACCATCTTTATCATATTTGCGTATATGTATCCACGGATAAGCAATATTAAAGATATAAACATTTTGGTCATTATCTACATGCATTTTGTAAGGAACGCCTGCAACAATTTCAGCCAGAATCCCCAATTCAGCATCCAAAACACCAGCATAAGTATAACGGTTTAAGTAAAAATTCCCACCAGTATGATATATAACAAATATATATTCTCCTATTACTACTGTCGTGTCCGGTCTTTCCCTTATATCTTCCGGGGCCAATATGGCCGGTGTTTCCCGGCATCCATTAATAAATTCAATGGTTACCTGATCTCCTGGCTGCAATTTAGGATTCCTGGAAAATGTCGGGATATTAGGATAGATCACCGTTTCTCCCGCTATATAGCAATTATAGGTTTTATTTATATTTTCGCTTTCCACTACGCCCTTTACTACGTTTATTCGGTAATCCACATGGCCAGTCATCCTGGCTTGAATATCTTTTATTGATCTGCCTAAAATGTCCATACTAAAGACCCCCATTAAGACAATTAATATCATTAAAACAATAAAATATTTTTTCATAATACTCACTCCTAAACATAATTATAAGTTATATTTTTCGGCGTTTGAATTTTCCTTCTATCCCGGCCTATAATTATAGGATCTCCTCTATCTCCATAACCGAATTGTATTCCTACAGATTCCCCGATCTCAAAATCAGGTTTGGTAAATATCGTTGGTATGGTTACATAGGCATCATCCTCTCCGGATAATTTCACGTCATAAGTTCCGTTAATATGTGCTGCCGTTACCTCTCCAACAATAACGGTATTTCTATATTGAATATGATCAACAATCCTCTTATTAGTTAATTTTCCAAATATATTAGGTAGCATAATAAACACATCCTAATTGAGTTCTTACTCGGGGTATTCCTTCGGGGGTTACTGTGATTAAATGCATAACCGCTTCGGCATGGTATCTTTCAGCAAATCCCACCTGTGGATCTGTCAGTCCTACCGTCTGCCCTGGAAGGAATAATGGGTTAAAAGGGATCTCAAAATTAGGCTGAAATTTAAAGCGATGCGATTCCCTTATTATATGCTTTGCAATTCCCTCACATTGACTTGCATTCTCGGCCAAAGGAAACTGCAGGGTTCCCTCGTTATTCGGTTTTCGTTCTCCATATTCCGCTATTGAAGCCGGATCTGTTACTTCTGCCGATACTTGCTCGGAAAAATATTCATAAGTTGGTAAGGCCACTTCTTCATTATCTACGATTGCGCTGGTCGGTGGATCTATGCCGGCCCAAGATAATGAATTTTGAGATTCTACGACTTTTCCCAAAAGTTCTATACTTATTCCACCATCCATTTCGGTACCAGTGGTAACTAATCCCAAGCCACCGATAGTTAAACTTGAAAGCTGACGATTTACATGTAATATTGCACTACTTGCTCCGGTGCCTGATTTAGTTACTTTAATATATCCATTAGTACTATAATTTACACCACTTACCTTTACATTAGTCCCTTTAAATTCTATCTTATAATAACGCCATGCTTTATAAAATCTATGCAAAGTAACTGAATATTCTGCTCCGGGAAAATCCCAAGCACTATCTATTTGCGATATTCCGCCTCGAGTAATTGTCATTTCTACATTATTATACTTTCCTGCTCCGGTTATTAAATCCCCACCGGACCAACTATCGGAAAAGGAATATAATATATTGCCGGTTACCTGATCTTCTTCACTTGTTCCTATGTTCACTCCCCAGGAATAATCATTAGTCGGTGCATCTACAACCGGATCTCCGCCATCATCTTCTGCCGGTATCTCTAACATATAATCATAAATTGCCCCCATAACTTTTAGGGAATTAATAATATAATCATCCGGCCCGGTTTTGAGGCCCAACCGGGTAAACCGATCTATCCCATAATCCCATTCTGCCGTAGGATATATAGTTGCATCGGTTTTTATTACTGATAAAGCTACCTTTAAGCGGCCTTCCTCGTCTATTCTCCACCAATAGGTATCGATATTTAATTCCTTTACGATCATATCCAATACACTTTGATAATGAAAGCTATGATCTATCCGAATATAACTACCCTTTGGACATTCCACGTCTGTTATTCCGGCCTGGGCTGCCATATATTTTACAATCGATCCCCGATATTTATTGGCTGCCGAATTCTGCACACTGATCAGGGACATCTTTTTCCTTTCTAATTTCTTTCCATAATCCCGGCCATAGATATTTAGCTTATAATTAACCCCATAAGTTATGGTATCTGTTCCATCAATTAGGCCGGTAAATAATTTCTTTTCATATCCGTTAATATAGGCGGTAATAATCACCACCTTATTTTGCCTTACATGTGCATTGATCAATGGGGACCAGGCAAAATCACCTAAAAATAATGAGAATGTGCTGCAAGAGTTTTTCATGTGATGAATCCTTATTTCTCCTACCAGGGCGGCTGTTACATCCTGGCCGTTAATGGTAACCAATAACCTGATCGATTGGATATCCCCTTTGGCCGCATCCACTAAAAAGGTTGTTACCGGTAAGGTGCAATCTATTAATCGCCCATAAAAATTATCATTATTGGCATTGGTCGCCAGGGTGCATACTATATCCCTATAGGTCGTAAATACGGCATCTTGCGCGTTTATCGGTAATGTACATGGTAGATCATAAAACATCTCACACTTCCTTACATATTAATAAAAAATTCGCTATACTTGCTATTCTCCCGGTATATATAAAACCATCAGCCGGAATCCGGACATAATATTTAGGCTCGTATTCTATTATTATATTATTATTAACGGCCGGCGGGATATCTCCAAATAAAAACATTGCTCTGCCATTATCATTAGCTTTTGCAAATACATTTCCTGCTGTAATTTCCCGTGTTGCGCGTAAACTAATTGTATGTCCAGTATATAAGGCAAAAGTCTCATCAGTACAACCAGTCTGATCTCCAGTTAAAGACCAAAAACCATCACCGGAATTTGTTCTCTCAATATATCCGCCCCCCCAATATAAACCAATAAAATCACCTGCTACTACATCAAGATCAACAACCTTATGCACTTTTGAACCCCCAGCTACATTACCAACAATTTCACTATCTCTTGCGGTAAAAACATTAGCTATACCTTGGGTAAAAGTAGCTACTGTTACCTCTGACATAGCTATATGAGACCAAATTTCTATCCCAGTAATCTTACCTGTAAATTGTGCAGGATTTTCTTTAACTATAAGCGTTTTACCATCAGGATAAGACAAAGGACGATCTATTGCTTTACTTCCAACATCAAATTCTTGTACGGTTACGGTTTTAGCTACTCCACCCAAGGTAACTACCGGAATCGGAGTAGCCCCAGACATCCTTCTTTGAGTATAAAAAGTCTTTCCTGCTGCATCCCCTGTTAATACCTCAACTATCTGTAAATTATCAATATAATCTAAATTGCCTACATGGGCTACTTCTGCTTTTATTGCCAGCATTTTAGAATTGATTATTCCGGAAACTCTAAATAGATACTTATTTTTCGGCTGATTCTCTGCTGTTACTATCCGGGTGGTGAGTAAATTTCCACCGATAGAATATTCGCTTGATTCCAATTTCTTCGGATCTTGGGTATACCCTATAGG
>SDBU01008054.1_pt1 | contig 12048 bp, 22 predicted proteins | sample 2277071 | NCBI WGS metagenome assembly SDBU01 (sample SAMN10397929, study PRJNA504765) | marine sediment metagenome | isolation source: marine sediment core GS08_GC12, 126 cmbsf | place: Arctic Ocean: Gakkel Ridge, Loki's castle | collected 2008
CTCACCATCTCCATTCAAAGATAGATTGTTATATGCAGAGGTTGACCAAGCTGAAAATGCTTTTCTAGTTATATATTCTGTTGGAGAATTTAGGGTAACTCCTGCACTAAAATCTCCAACTGCTATACTTGATGTTGATGCTGGTTTACAACCAACTACTCCGAAAGTTATTGTGTCTGGGTTACTTACAGAACCAAGTCCATATAAACTCAAAGTAGCAGATATAATAGTAATACCAGAAGTCAAATCAGAAGTATCAAATAGATAAATTGACCTAGAAAGATAAAACCCTCCTCCTGTAAGAATTGCTCTAACAGAGTTTCCTCCGAGTGGACCACTAGTAGCTATGTTATCTGCTCCATCTGCATTTGCTTGACCTCTTGCATCTGCCCAACTTGTAGTATTGTTTTGAACTTCTGTATATCCATCACAAGGACTCACAGAACCAGCCGCAGGATAAAATGTAGAAGTTGTATTACCTATACTTCCTTTTATTATGTTTGTACCTTCTTTTCCTACTACATCTATATTATGCTTCAATGTAAGAAGTAGTGCTTTTTCTAGGTCTTCTATGAAATTATCTACTTCGTATTCTGAATTTCCTACTTTAATAGTTTCTTTTGTCCCATCTGGCACAAGTATTGGAGGGTTGAATATCTTAAATCTCTCTGTTTCAACCATAGCGAAATTCCGTATTACATTTTTATAAAACGGATTTCCTCTTTCTGATGGTTTAACATATATCATACATCTTTCATATATAAACCTCCTAATAGGATGATTCTTAATTTTAGTAGTAGATTCTTTATCTATAAAAGATAATATTTCTTCGTCTTTTAAATCACCAAAGAACATAGAGAAAACCATGTGCATATTAGTTCCTTGAACCGATGGTCTCTCTTTCTTTGAGACGTGTTTCATTATGTATCTGTCATAATACTGCCATTTACAATAACCATCTTCCCCTATTTTACTCTTAGAATGCCAGGGAAACGGTTTGCTTATGTAGTCTTTACCCAATTTATATCACCATCATATTCTTCTCTTAATATATTAACTATCATATCAATAACCTTAATTAAAGTGTGTGGAGCTAATTTAAAACTCTCATCACTTATAGGAGCAAATTGTAGTGGATTATGATCTACTATTTTAAAATATCTTTCTTTAATTAACTTTTGTGTTTTTGTTAGTTCTATCATGGCATCATCATATCTCCCCATTCTTCTTCCTCTTCGAAGAAACGTTCGAATTTATAAACCTCTTCATACCAAACATGAGTGCCTTTCCCTCTATGTTTTCTTTTAGCAACTTTATTATTCCATTTGATAAATTCTTTCTCTGTAGGTGTTGTTTTCCATGAATCACTATCTTCAAAATTAGATTCAACAAACATAACACCTTCATTATTATAATAAAAATCTACACTTGTTCTCTTTTCACCTAGACCTACTGCTATATCCTCTGTAAGTTTAAACAATATCGCTCCACTGTGTCTAGCTACTTCAACAGTTTCTGGTAACATAGAAAACATCTTTCTTAAGAAGTCTATACTATACATCCCATTATTATAGACAAAATTACCAGCCATTTTCTTAATAGGTTCACTTTCCTTACTGTAGGTTTTCCATTCAATATCTTCCTTAATTTTATTTAAATCAATAAGCCCTACAATTCTACTAGGACCAGCTATTATTAGCTTATCACTAGAATTATGTTCGCCTTTCCAGAATTTCCAATCATCTGGAGATGCATTAAAACACTCAGTAAACTCTTCTATAATCGTCATTTTTTTCTCATTATTATTATTTTATCTATATCTTCAGCATTTATATTAATAGCCATTTGACCTTTATTTGAATCATCGCCTTCTTCCCATTGTCCCCAAACCTGAAATGATCCTCCGTCAAACATAAAGAAATTGGTTTCTGTCTGTTTACCATCAACTTCAACAATCATTTTATCAGCCAAAAATCTATATATTTTAATTTTGTCACGGTATCATCATATCTCCCGTTTCTTCGTCTTCCATTTCCAAACATGAACCTACTTCTTTCAAATTATAATTCCAAATAACTTTTGACTTTATTATCGGTCTTGTTGGATTTCTATTATAAGTACCCCTTCTATCTATGAAATCAATCGTTATATTTTTCATATTATCGAAATAATTATTCTTATGTTCACAAGTAATCATCCAAAGAGTTCCCCCATCGGTTTGTTCTTTTAATTTCTCTCTCATTTCTTCGTATCTTTTTTCTGGAAATTCTCCCCCTTTATAAATTTTCCCATAACTACGTTTACCAAGATAAGGTGGGTCTAGAAAGATAAATTTATCTGGATGTGGTTTTATTTTATCAAGACAATCTGCGAAGTCTAAATTATAAAAATGAACTTTATTAACCCTTTCATGGTAAGACATTAATTTATCAGCACTATTTTCCCATGTTAGCTGAAAATCTTTAATAGTTCTACTATCTCTACCTCCTAATGGAGAATGATAGTCTGTCATATTACCTTGAAAACTAAATTTTACCAAATATAAGAACTTATAAGCCCTATTAATCCGATTTAATTCTTCTGGATTTAATTTTAATTGGCGTTGAAATTCTGACAAGCTATCTATATACCATATCATTTTCTTATATAGCCTTTTTGTCATTTGTTTGTTTGTCAACACCTCCCATAAATTAATTAACTCCGTAAATTTATCATTCCCAAACTCTTGATTAGCTATCGGTTTATTAAGAAGTAGAACCCCGCTTCCCCAGAAAACTTCCACATATAATCTATGTTTTGGAAAAAGAGATATTAAATGTTCTGCTTCGTAGTATTTCCCACCGTTCCAACCATATAAACTTCGTTTAGTCATTTAATTCACCTATATATATACTTTAGCAACTTTAGATAATTTTTCTTTCTTCTTATCTTCGTCTTCTTTCTTCTTAGTATCTTCGTCTTCTTTACTTGTAATTATACTTAATTTGTCTATTTTTCTTATTTCCATCGCAGATTCCCACAAATCTTTATATATTTTAAAAACCCATGATTCACCACTAAAAGTATTAATAAGATGTACTATATAATCTATATCTTTTATTTCTGTAATCTTAACAATATTTATAAATCTTGCTGTAGTTCCTGGCATTATAGTCCTCTATTCCATATAGGATCATAATTATAAGTATGGGCTAATAAAGCCCTAAAATCTCCTCTCATTTCACAAACTACAAATAACCTATCCCACATAGAACTCCAAGATTCAAACGTTAATTCTTCGTCAGTCATTTTCTTTTTTTAAACTCCGAACTTATTACATATCCTTTAGCGGATACTTTAAAGATTGACCTATCACTCTCATAAATATGAACTAAATCGAGATCATGTTCCCACACTCCATCGCCTTCAAATCTGTCGCCTTCATTCCACGATTTTGTAAACTGTATTATATCCTTAACGTGTTTGACTTCTATTTCATTCTCTATTTCCATACTTATTGCCACCATCCCATACCTATTTTTATTAGATCGGATTCTGATAAATCGACAGTGGTCATATTTCTAAGACCGCATTTACTACATTCTGCTATTGTTTTATTAAGATCACCGAAATCGTGGTCACATTCTTCCTGTTCTTTTGTAAGTGAACCACCGTTCAAATCCATCATTTTTTTATCTTTTTTAAACGCTTCATTGTTGAGTTTTGTCATTAATATAACCCCGAATTTACATCATCGTCATACATCCATTCTTCACCAGGACGTTCATCTTCATTACATTCATTACATTCATTTTCATTTACAATTATTATAATATCTCTCATTTTTCTATCACTTCTTTTATTCTTCTAAGGTAAAATTGACCATCACAAAGTAAATGTTCATTTGGTTTAACACTACATTTCTGTATATAGCCTAAGTAAAGCTTCATATGTGCACCACAATCTGGACAAAGCGTATTCTCCCATCTATGTATTATGACTGATATTGCATCTATTTCTTCAGACATTTTAATCTCAATTCACAAAGGCTTATTAAACGTACTATATCATTTGCTTCTAAAATTTCTAAGAATGGTTTAAGATTTAAAAGCGTATCTATTTTTGGATATTGACCTACTTCAAAGTTTATTTTTAATTTACTCATGCTCTTACCAGTAACTTTAACTTCTAGTCCTGGTTCTACCATCCAATCATAATCACTCATAGGATTTTCCCATGTAGAAAAGGTCGATTTTTATTAATTTCCATTTTTGTTCTTAATTCTTTTTCAATATCTACGCCTTTAAGGTTAGATAAAAATTCAAGTGTTCTAATCAATACATCAATACCTTCTTTAGCCATCCTATCAATACTATTTTCTCTAAGAGCTTCATACATTTCAGAAGCTTCAGAGTGTATACCTGTTATTGCTGTGGCTAAATACCACTTTTTATCTTCAGGATCTTCGATTTGTCTAAGAGGAGAAAACCCATTTTTCCTCGCTATTTCAAGACATTCTCTTGCTATTTCATTTACACTCATATTATAATCAACTTTTTTTCCCAATCTTTATGGTGTCTTTTAAAATGTTTAATTGTGTTTTCTGTTCCCCCTTTCCTATCTGGAGAAACGAGAGCTATAAGATAATCAAGTGGTTCTTTTGCTATCTCTTCGTTTCTCGCATAAAAAATCTGTGTCATTATATAATACTCAAACCAAGGATGGTTATTAAAATCCATTTCTTCTCCTGTTTCTGGATTTTTTATACGTTTAATATCAAGTTCTATTCCTTCTGTTCCTTCATATATGTCTCTTGTTGTTTTATCAGCTCCTTTATCACAATCTCCAGTGACAATTTTAGTTATTTGTTCTATTTTATTAAGTTTATAAACTTTATATGCTAAACTTACTCTATCTTCTATGGAATTTCTTCTTCTAGAACCTACTATCCCTACAATCATGGCATCATCATATCTCCCATATCATCTCCACTTTCTTCTTTTTCCCATATAATTTCTTTCTGCATTAGTTTCTCAGCTATTTTAATATACTCTTCTGACGCATCAAATGCTATCCAATCTCTTTTTAATGAACGTGCTACACGACCAGTCGTATTAGTACCACCAAATATGTCCAATACTATACCAGGTTTAAATTCAGCTCCGCAACCACAGTCTGTATATCCTACTTGTTCATATTCATACTCGAATTGAACTCCTGTTCTCGCAAAACCAGGCACCATTAGGTCTGGATTCTTACCGTCTGCTGCGTCTCTACCTTTACCTTTATGTAGTTTATGTGATCTTACATTTATAGGATTCTTATTAATAATCTTTTCTCTTGGCTTACCACACTTAGTACATATATATTCTGGACACCCTGCTTGAATTGGTATCTTAACTAATTCAGGTGGGAATACAGCGAAGTGTGCTTCTTTACATGGTTTAGTATTAATATTCCACACAGTTCTTTTATTCCTACCACTGTTCTTGAAGAAATCTTCACGTTTTCTTTTACCATCATGAATACCCTGACCACCTTTACTTTCTTTTCCTTTATTAATTGTCTTATCTGGGTAAGCATTTGGTCTGTATTGTTGTTTTAATTCTGTTTGATAAGGTTCTATTTGTTTTTCAAAATAATATTTTCTATTCTGTGTAAAGAAGAATAAGTATTCAAAATCAACTGTAAACCTATCTTTAGCTGACGTAGGTATAACATTATTCTTATGCCAAATGATTACATTCCTGAGAACCCAACCACGATTACACATTTCAACAGCAAATCTAAACGGTGCTAATACCAAACATTTAGAAGGTAATAACCCTTGTCCCCTTATAGCATTAGCCATGTGTATATTACTCTTTCCTTCTGGATGTCCCCTTACTTGATCAAAGTGAAAACCACTCCCGCTTTTAGTATAATAAGTATCCCCTAAATTAACCCATAGTGTACCGTCATCTCTTAATGGTCGTTTTAATCTGTCGAAAATATCACATAAATGTTTTACATACAAATTAAAATCTGGTTCTAACCCAAGAGTTCCTAACCAAGCATTACATTTCTTACAATAACCGTAGCCTAAGTCCATTTTCTTCCAAACTTCTGGTGCGGTTTGTCTTGAGATACCCTCATTTTGCCAGTGGGCTCTCTTATCATTCTCATACATTTCAACCTTGTGTTCATATGTAATAAGCTCATGCTCACAATTTTTCTTTCCACCCCACCAGCTTGGTGGTATACCGTAATGGCGAAGCGCCCATACCTTTATCTCTTGAAATAAGAAGATATATAAGGAGGAGATGTAATAATAGTGCTTATAGTATTATCATCTAGCTTATCTGAAAGCTCTCTAACGTCGCCACAGTAAAATTTATTCCGTTCTAACATAATCTTCAATTTTTTCTTTACGTTTTAAATACCAACCCAATCTAACATTACAATTCATACATAGAAAACCTCTTACTTTACCAGTTTTATGATCATGATCAACTTGTATTGTTGGTCTTTTGTTCATAGTACGTAATTCTAATTCTTTACTACACAATGCACATTGTTCATTTTGTTTATAATATATGCTTATATATTCTTCTTCTGTTAATTTATATTTATATTTAATACTATCATAAAACTCACACACCCTACATCTAAATCTTAAACCATCAAAAGATCTACTATCTTTCTTAAAGAATTCATTTGTTCTTTTAAACCATTTACCGCATTTATTACATTTATATCCAACAGATATTAATCCGTCAAAGTAAGTAACATCACAATATTTTTCATGATCTTTTCCAATTTTACTCCAATAATAATGATCTTTATTACATTCACTACAGTGATATAATCTATCCTGTTTATAGTATTTAGCTACAGTCATGGCTGCATCATATCTCCTGTTTGACCTCCTTCAATAATCGAATCATAATCTTCACCAAACATAGCCAACAGATGCTTAGATTTAGCATCTAATTGTGTGTTTCTTATGTTATCGTAATTTAACTTAAAATTTAATTCCTTTAATTTTGGTATATCTTCCTTATAAAAACTCAGCTTTAAATTTCCAGAAGCTTTAACAAACTTACCATTCATCTTAGAAGGATAAGCACTAAAAACTCCCAAGAAAGGATTATCTCCTGGTTTAAAATCTGTTCCTAAATACATTACAGCGTTTCTAGCTCCTGTTGCTGACTCATTACCTTCTAGATATTTGTCTAATCTCTGTTGTAGTGGAGCTCTTTTACACACATAATCCCATTCTTTTTCTTCTAAGCACTTATCCAATTCTATTAAATATTCTGTTATAACTTCTAAAGGATCTTTCTCATAGAATAAACAGTTAGCTAATTTTGTTTGTAAATCCGCTGCTACTTGGCTTGTGGCTCGTTTCTTTAAATCCATTCCCTTTATTTCAAGTTCTGGTTTATCTAAGATTTGACCATCAACGTACCAATTTCTTTTAATGTAGTGTTTAGGAACATCTACATACACCTTATCAGAAATAGTCTCTACACCTATACTGATTGTATTTTCTAGAACATTATAAACTTCAGCTAAATACTCGTCAATTATCTCATTTAAATAATCACATAATCCTTCAGCTTCGACTATTTGATCTTTATGACTTTTTGATTTTAACTTTACAAATAAAGAATCAGTATCTCCACCAATTACAGTGTATTTCTTTGCTATAATTTTAATAAGGCACATTCTTATAACGTCTTGGCAACTCATAGTACAAGCATTAAAAGCTAACTTATTATATCCCCTATCAATTGGTAATCCTAAGATACCAAAATAAGCATTCATAAAGTTCTTTAAGTTAAACTGTTCAACCCATAATCTTAAATATTCATCTGATTTAGTTGTTTTAAATTCTTTTAAGTACGCTTTTAACTTAGCTTGAGCTTTTAATCTTCTCTCTAACCACATATCAAATATGATTGAATTTAAAGACTTAACATCTTTTCTGAAGAAAGCTACTGGAGTTTCTATTATATCTTTTTTGTAATACACATTACCTTCATTATCAGTAATAGTAAGTTTATCTTCTATAAGAAGATCTATTAAAGATAGGATACCTGCATTACAGCTTTTAATCATATTAGGATAGTACTTAGTGAAATCTATTACAACGACATCTGTGTATACACCAGGTTGTATATCTTTTACATACCCACCTACTTTATGTATATCTAAAAGACTCCCATAATGTTCACCTTCACCCTTACCTGCCTTTTCTAAATCTCTAAGAGTTAATGTGAATTTCTCTCCTATTTGTTCCTTACCTTTTTGAGGCTCTCGTCTATGGTCAGGACTATAGTATTTAGTATCAAAAGCATATTGGTCTTGATAGATTGTCAACTTAGCATGATCGTGAAGTTTAGAAGCCATAATACCATCTTCCAATGGTGATAGGGCTACATCACATCTACCACGCTGTTTACCACTCATATCAAATTTCTTATCTAATTCTACTAATCCCCAAACATCTATTAGGTTATAATCTAACTCAAAGTCTAAGTCGTTTAACCAATAATAAACAGGTTGTTTACCTTTTTTATCAATTTTTTCAAAATCAGTAAAGAAAGCCATCCAATCAGCTAAACGTCCTCCTCTAAAATCATAATATTTCTGTGCCACTTGTAATACTTCATCACTAAAAACCCAATCAATTTGACCAACTCCATCAACAACAACAGTATATTTACCACCATTATTTCTTGAGAAAACGTTACTAAAAGGAGACATTTTCTGCATTTCATCAAGCATTCCTAAGAATTTAGTACGTTCATATAAAAATGGTGAATCAAATCCATTGTTCCATTTCTTAGAACCTCTTAATTTTTTATACCCACCTTCCGACCAATATCCTAATTCATCATCATATTTTTTCCCACTAAAATGACAGAAGAAATCACTAAGCATCATTTTTTCTGTTTGTGCTTCGTGAGTTACAATTCTAGGAATTATTATAATTCTTTCTTTTTCTACTGTTTCACCATCTTCGATTACATAATAATGTTGTTTTATTTCGTGATTTAATAATTCATAACTCCTCCAAGAGTCTTTAAACTTTGGATGCCATACAAATCTGTAATAAGTTTCATCGTAATTATCATAACAACAGATTGATATTATAGGACAAATATTAGCATCTTTATACCCATCAAACGATACAGCTTGTCTACCATCAATTTCTATATCCCAATAACAAATCCTTTCTATTACCTTAAACCTTCGTTCCTCTGGAACGTTTTTAATATCAGCTACCTTTAAATACCTATATGGATAATCACTTGGTATATCTATATAAGGACTTTCTAACCCACATATCCTTATAATCTCACTAATAGCCATCTTTTCCCACTTGACATCGGCTTGAAACGTCCAAGAGAATTCATCCCTTATACCATTCTTACCACCCACTTGCCAGGGGAATTGAGTGTATACACGTAAGGTCTCTTCTTTGTATAATGATGGAGGACCTTCTTCCAATCTAAGATTTCTTTTACTTAATACTTCTATTCTGTGAACTATATCTTCATCTCTCTTTAAAATACCAAATCTAGGAGCTAAGTTTTCCATATCAAAAATGGAAACTATATGTACGTTTAAATCCTTATCACGGCATTTACACGTAAGTACTGGTCCTTCTTTAGAATTGTGGTAAGAGTAATGTAGTATTTTAACGTCTATTCTTTCCATCTTTTATCAGCTCTTTTTTGGTTGATAATCCTCGCAATAGTTATAATTACAATTGATAACCTTACAACTTTTACATAATTCCATAGTATTAATGCTCGGAGGTTTCTCGCCCCCGATCTCCTTTGTAGCAATATATATTCCTCTTATATTTATAAACATTAATACGGTTTGCTGTAATGTAAACCAAGTAAATAAGTTACCACTCGCCATCCATCCCCATGTAATTAAAAAAAAACAAGCTATAAAGTAAGAATTAAATACAATTATTCTCACTTTAGGGTTTGCTACATACTTAGACGATATTAAAAATGCTGCGATTAGTATAAACATAAATCCTAAAAAGTCTACTATCTGTAGTAAACTCATTGTTATCACCTTACATTATAATATCTGGTCCACCAGGCTTAGGTTTCGTAACAACAGCTATCCAGTTAGGTGGAATGTAGTACGATAACCCAGTGTAATCAAATACTCTATGTATGTTATTTCTATCTATCCCCAGCTTTAATGGAAGCTGAATTTCTATCTTAGCTCCGTTTGGAAATAAATACTGTCTAAATTCTTCGTGAGAAATATCAACAAACTTTAAAGAGGTTGCATTGAAAAATGGCATCCGTTTAGGTGCACCATCTCTTGGACCTTCTACATATTCTGTTTCCTTTTTCTCTTTCATTTCTTTCTCGGTATCTTCTCTTGCTTTTTCTACTTCGTCTTTCTTAACTTGTGGTTTTCTTGGTCTTCCTACTGGTTTCTTATTTGGTGCTGCCATTTTAATCACACATAATTATTTTTAAAACTAAATCATTATCTTCGAAACTTTCTTCTTTCAAGTAAGACATCAACGGTAATCTATCTAATAATTTATCCTTTGTGTCTTTGTTAAGAAGTGGTAAATCATTTAATAACCACTCAATAACAGAATTTAATTTTTTATTTACATCGTCTGGATCTATCATTTTAATCACTTCTATTTTAATTTTGTAAATTGAATATCTCTTACATTATTTTCAATTGAAAATCCACTACCTCTCCATTCATATCCAATACTTTTAAGAAATTTTTCTATTTGTTTATCTAATACTGTATCAATACTTTCAGATTTTTTATATTTTATTTTTAAATCTCCATCTTTCATTTTAAATCACTCCTTAATACTTAAAAGACCTATATTAATTTCCGTTTTACTCTTTTCGTCTACTGATTTAATCCAAATAGCTAATGAGTTATCTGTTCCAATTTTCCTTATATTAAAAGTAATCTTATCGAAAAGATTAGGAACAATTGTTTGAATATTATAGAAACTTTTTTCAAAATCTATTAACTCACTACCTAAATCTTTGTAATCTATTATATGTTTTCCAGTAATTCTTGCGTTAGCTTCGCCTTTAAAGGCTTTTAACACACCATCGTGAAGAGATATTACTGTTTTATTATCTTTAGTCAATCTTACTGTATCGTCAACAAGTTTTAATAAGTCTTCTTTAGACACTTCTATTTTTGTTGAGAAAGGAATAACTAATTTTTCTTTTGTTTTTGGATCTTTCACTGTAGCTATAAGAAGACCTTCATCTTTAAATTTAATAATTTGACCATCAACTTCTACTTCTCTCTCTTCAAATTCAAAGGCATGAGCTTTTCTCCATGCGTTAAGGTATTTAATCATTTTACCTTTTTTAGCTGTAAAAATTTCTATATCAGAATTATCTCTTTGTCTAATCTCATATCCGTCTTTTTCTGTTTCTATAAAGATTTTATTTCTTTCATTCCATACAGTAACAAGTCCTTTATCCAATCCACGACCAGAAAGAACTTCAACGATAGCTTTATAATCACTTATAGTGATAACACCAGGTTCTATGACTTCAATACCAGTTATCACAGAGTTCATCTGAATTTTCTTTTTAACTGTGTCGATAGTTAAAACTTCTAATCTATCGTCTTTAGCGTCAAGATAAAAACAGGAGAACAGTGGTTGTTCTACCTTTTTACTGTCTCTGAATTTTATAATCCCATTACAAGATGTCTTTAACAAAAAGTTTTTAAAATTTCCCTTTTCTATTCTAAATTTTGCCATAATTTTTCACTTTAATAACTAAGACTATAACCAAGAACGTTATAACTCGTTCTCATTAATCCTTCTTTGTTTGTTTCCATAAAAGCGTTTATAGCTTTTATAATTCTGTCTATATCTGTTTGTTCTTTAAACTTATAACTTAATTCAATGTCTAAATATTTATCTGGTTTTTCTTCGGACATATTTAACTTACCTTTTTTAAAATTGATTTAAGAATTTCCCTTAAATCAGATATTTTTTTATCTACTTCATCGATTTTAGATTCTAACCTATGAAAATTACTATTT
>SDBU01008055.1_pt1 | contig 12048 bp, 14 predicted proteins | sample 2277071 | NCBI WGS metagenome assembly SDBU01 (sample SAMN10397929, study PRJNA504765) | marine sediment metagenome | isolation source: marine sediment core GS08_GC12, 126 cmbsf | place: Arctic Ocean: Gakkel Ridge, Loki's castle | collected 2008
ATGGTAACTGAACCTAAAACTTCTAAAACTTATATGCCCTTATGGGGGGATTTTATTGATCCATCTTTTCCTGAACGTGGAAAATATTATCCTTTACATCGTGGTCAGATAGAAATACTTTCTTCCCCAGCAAGGTTTACAGCGGCTATTGCTGGAACTGGTGGAGGAAAAACAGTTTTAGGACCAATTTGGTGTGCAAAATATATTAAAAAGGTTCAAGATACTGGTAGACGATTTACAGGTATGATTGTTGCTCCTACTTATAAAGTTTTAGCTAGGGCTACAGTGCCTACTTTAATTGATACATTTAAGAATACTGCTCTTGAAGGTGTTTATAAAGAACATAAAAATCTTTATGAAATACCAGATAAAAAGATTCTTGATGTGGACACTGGGGAAGAAACTATTGTTCCAGGTGGTTTAATTTGGTGTCAAGGTGCTGATAATCCTGGTGGATTAGAAGGTGGTCAATTTGATTTTGTTTGGGCAGATGAAGGTGGGCAATTAAAACTTATGGTTTGGATTGCTATTCAAGGTAGAACTGGTCATAAACAGTCTCCAATTCTTATAACGACTACCCCTTATACAAAGAATTGGCTTTATTCTCAGTTTTATAAGGCCCACTTGAATGGTGATCCAAATTATAAAGTAGTTCAATTTTCATCACATGAAAATCCGACATATTCTAAAAATGAAGTAGACCGTGCCCAAAGGGATATGTCTCCTGAAAAGTTTGAAATGCGTTATCATGGGCAGTTTATGACAGCGGAAGGTTTAGTTTACCCAACTATGCCCGATGCTTGTATAAATTTGACTAAAAAAGAATATCATACTTTATTGCAACAACCTGGGAGATTTCATGGTGGTATAGATTTTGGCTGGAATGATCCATTTGTTGCATTAAGTGGATTTTTAGATGCTGCTGATGTACTTTGGATTTGGTATGAAAGATATAAATCTCGTACTCCAATTGAAGTTCATGCTGAGAAAATACCCAGATTACCAAGTAGAACAATTATATGGCATACAGAACATGAACCTGAGTTAGTTCAAAAATTACGTAAAGGTGGTCATAGAATTAAATCAGCAAAGAAATCAATTATAGCAGGTATTGATGCTGTTAATGCACGTATGCGAACTGGCAGATTAAGGTTAATAATAAATTGTTGTCCAGCTACCATAACAGAAGCTGAACTCTATTCTTATCCAGAGGATGAAGAGGAACTTGGTGGTGATAAACCTGATGGTAAAAATTGTGATGACCATGCAATGGATGCATTAAGATATATGGTAATGGGAATTGACGGTAAAAAGGCTGCTTAAAAGGACATTTTAGGAACTTATGAATTCTTCCGATACTATTACTAAACGTATTGATGCGATAACTAATATTTCTTCCCAGTATCGCATTGAAAATCCCCCATGCCCTAAATCAGTTAAAATAGAGTTAACTGCAAAATGTAATTTTAATTGTTCATTTTGTGCTGGAAAACAAAAGCTTCGTTATCAAGGAACCATGGATCAAGCTTTTTATAAAAAAGCTGTGGATGATATGGTTCAAAGTGGTGTTGAAGAATTAGGTTTGTTCTACCTTGGGGAATCATTTTTAGTTTCTTGGTTAGCTGATGCTATTCATTATGCAAAAAATGTCGGTATACCCTATATCTTTTTAACTACAAATGGTGCTATTTGTGATGAAACAAGTTTTTATAAAGTAATGTATTCTGGGCTTAGTAGTCTTAAATTTTCTCTTAATTATGCTTCTCCAGAACAACTTACAAGTATCGCCGGTGTTAGGGGTGATATTTTTTATAAAATTATAGAAAATATTAAACTTGTTCATAAAATTAGAAGTGAGTATGGATTTAAAACTAGGCTTTATGCAAGTTATATTCAATACGATGATAAACAAGCAGAGCAAATGAGGGATGTTATTGAGCAAGTAAGTCCTTATTTGGATGAAATTTATGCTTTGCCTCTTTATAATCAAGCAGCTTTAGTTAGAATGGATAGTAGTGATTGGAAGTTTACTGCTGGAAATAGGGGTAGAATAGGTGCTTTAAGGCAACCTATTCCTTGTTGGGCATGTTTTACTGAGGGGCATATAACATGGGATGGTCAATTATCAGCTTGTTGTTTTGACCACGACGGCAGATTTCATATGGGTGATTTGAATAAAGATAGTTTTATGAAGGCTTGGCATAGTAAAAAATTTAATGAGTTACGACAAGCACATTTAAGTGGCGTAATTACTGGAACAGTTTGTCAAAGTTGTATAGTTTATAGTTAATGCCTACATCACGCGAATTAGAACATGAAGGCGGTGAGTTTTTTGAGGAACAAATATTTCCTAATCGTGAAGAATATACCAAATTCCAAGAAGATATTGTTAAAGAATTAAAGGAAATGAAGCACTCAGAGTTAGTAAGAAAACAAAATGAGTGGATGGATATAGAAAACCCATTTTTATGGGAGCCAATAGATATTGATTAACCTAAACTCAATTAAGAAATTTTTTAGTTTATCTAAAGCTAGGTCTCCAAGTGTATCATCGTTTACTAATAGTGACCTTGTTTATCATAATTATTTTAGAAGGCATCGTGTACCTGCTAATGACCAATTAGTAGAACTTTATAGGCGAAATGTTTATTCTTGTGCTAATATTAATGCCAATGCTTGTACTAGAATTCCATTAAAACTTTATGTGAAAACTGGAAGAGGTGATGCTGAAACTAAGTTAATTACAAAAAGTTTGGATACTATTGAAAAAGCTGCTTTAATACGTAATAATCAGTCTTTAAAATCAGCACTTAATATTGAAGAAATTATTGAGCATCCAGTATTGGATTTGTTAAAATTTGTAAACGATTCACCATTTATTAATGGTTATTTTTTGTTTTTATGGACTTATCTTTATTTAGATGTTACTGGTGCTTGTTATTGGTTAATGAAGAATGGAACTTTTGGGGTTCCAGAAGAACTTTGGCTTTTGCCTACTCATTTTGTTGAACCGATTAGGGAACCTAATAGTAAAAAGATAATTGATTTTTATCGTGTTAATAATAGAATTAATCAAAAACAGGAAAAATATCAGCCTGAAGAGATTATTCAATTTCTTAATCCAGATTTGACTGATCCTTATGTTGTTGGTCAAGGCAGCTTAAGTGCTGTTTATGAAGATAATATGGTTTCAAATCAACTTATTGCTCATCAGCAAGGTTATTTAGATAGGGAAGCAAGACCAGATTTGATTATTAGTCCTAAAGATAATGAGGGAACTTGGGGACCAGATGTTGCTAAACAGTATGAAAAACAATTAATGCTTAAATTTGGTAAGGGTCGCGGGGGCGGCATTCATGTTGCAGAAGAACCTATTTCTGTAAATGAGGTTCAAACACCACCAAGAGATTTGGCAAGACTTGAAATACCTGATAAAGCAAAAGAACAAATTGCAAATGGTTTTGATGTTCCCATTGCTTTATTGCAAAATAAAACAGTAAATAAGGCTACTCTTGAAGCTGCTTTAACTCAACATGCTTTAATGGGGGTTTCTCCTAGATTAGAACGAGTTCGTTCTATTTTAAATAGTAGGCTTCTTCCCAGATATGACCTTACTGGACGTTTATTTTTTGAATATGATAATCCTGTTCCTGAAGATCGCGAACTTAAAATGCAGGAAACAGTTCAATTTGTTCAAACAGGTATTTTGACACCAAATGAGGGAAGAGATAGACACAATTACCCTCCTATTGCTGGTGGTGATGAATTGCAACCAATGAATGTAGCGTCTGATATTGAAAGACAAGAGAAAAGAGATAGCGGAGAGGCTGATAAATGAGTATAATTACGATGGTTAGGCGTGATACTAGGGTTACTCTTATTTGGAATGAGTCTGCTGGTATTGCTATTCATAATAAATTAGCAAGAGGTATGTCTAGGGCTGTTAGGATTTATTTATTTGCTCTAAAGCGTAAATTAGGTGAATGGGGTTCTTTATTTATTACTTCTGCATTACGCTTTAGAGCAAGGCATAGTGCCCCAGGTACAAGCCCACCATTAAAGCAAACTGGTAATCTTGAAAAAAGTATTAGAACAGATATAAGTCTTGTAGGACCAGTTGGATTTTTTGGTCAAGATATAGAGGGTATTATTTGGACAGATGTTCCTTATGCACCAACTTTAGAAAAAGGTACACCTCAAGTTCAAGTAGATCAATCAACAAAAAAACATACTAGAGTTAGATTGTGGAATCCTATTAAAATTTTAATAAATATAGTTCCTAGACCTGCTTGGCTTCCTATATTTGAGGAAACTAAGCAAAAAATGATAAATACAATACGAAGAGGTTAATTATGTCAGATCACTTGGATATTTATGGTGATTGCGTTGGACCTTTTGATTTGGTTATGGCTAGTGAAGAGGCTAGAGAACTTGAAAAGCTTCTTAAAGAAAAAAATGATGATGATCCTAATGAATATGAGCATTTTAGGGTTTTCTCCAGTATCCATAAGGATATTGGATTTGGTTTTCATCCAAATGAACATTCAGATGTTTCAGTAATTGTTGATGATAGCCTTGATGAGGATGGTGAAGTAGTCCTTGTTAAAAATATGAATTGGGAAAAATTTCGAGCAAATCCTGTTGTTGCTTTTAATCATAATACAAGAATACCACCAATAGGAAAATCAGTTTGGCAAAAATTAATTGGTGACCATTTTTGGCGTGCAAAAACAATTTATGCTCCAAGACCAGATAATTTTCCTATGGAAAAAGAATGGTTTCCTGATTCTATTTTTTCAATGATTAAGGAAGGTTTCCTTCCAGGAAAGTCAGTTGGTGGAATTGCTAAACGTAGAAAACCTACTGATGAAGAAATAGCTTCTGATGAAAAATTTGCAAAAGCAAAGTTTGTTCGTTATAAAACTATAATTTATGAATATTCTGTTGCAACACGACAAGCCAATAATAATTCAATTGTTGAAGCAATATCTAAAGGTTTAGTTTCTATACCTGAACCATATCTTGATTGTTTTAAGGATTTTAATGATATTTATGAAGCTGTTAAAGACCATAAAAACAGGAGTACATTACCTGTTATAAAAGATTTTAGGACAGTTGAGTCCTATAGAGAAGAACAAGAAAAAGCGTTAAGGAAAGATTTAGAGTCTGTTTATAAGAAAGCTCCTGAAATAGTGGAGACAGCTATGTGCAGACTACTGGGAAAGGTGGGTTAGTGTGTTAGCTTATTAATATATTTTTCCCAGTTATGGTTTAATTTGTCTTATTCTATTAAATGGAGAGAAAAATGTCTGTTGCTACTAAAATGTGGATTAAGCTTATTAAGACTTATGAGTATGAGGATCCTGATACTAAAAAGTCTACTAAGTTTGCAGTAGATGATATTATTGAACTTGACGATGAATTAGGTAAAAGTTTGATTTCATTGAAATTTGCTGAAAAAACTGATGCTCCCAGTATGGATGATCTTAATAAGAAAATTAAGGAAGATATGGTTGAACAGATTAGTGATAATCTAAGTAAACAACTTCAAGGTATTATGGGAGATGTAGGAAAGCGTTTAGAAAAATCTATTCCTGGTGTTGCTAAAGATCATTCTAAAGATGGATTTAATGGTTTTGATAGTGAAGAGGAATGGGTTGAATCTCTCATTAAATTCTGGGACCCCAATAATAGGGATGATCCAGATGAAAGGTTACTTAAAACTCCTTCTGGACAATCCACTTTGGATAGTGAGGAAGGTGGTGTTTTAGTTCCTGAAACTATTAAACGTCGTATTTGGGAACAAACTCAAGACCAAGATATGTCGTTTCTTGCTTTAACTGACCAACATTTTACTTCTGGACAAAGTACAAAGTATAATACTGTACCTGAAACTAGTCGAAAAAATACATTTCGTCATGCTGGTGCTTTGGCTTATTGGCTTACAGAATCAGCTGAATTTACTTCTTCTACTTTGAAATGGGCTCAACAACGTCTTGAATTGCATAAATGTGCTGCTTTATTTTATGCAACAGATGAAGAAATGGCTGATGCTGGTATTGCGTTAGGTCCAGTTTTTACTAAAAAGGCTGCTGAAGCTCTTAATTGGCTTGTTAATTTCTCTTTTATTTGGGGTACTGGTGCTGGTCAACCGACCGGTATTATGAATTCAAATGCTTTAATTGAAGTTGCTTTAGAATCTGGTCAAGCTAATACTACGATTTTACATTTTAATCTTAATAATATGTATCATCGTATGCATCCGAATTTACGTAGTAAAGCTGTTTGGCTTGCTCATCCTGATTTGGTTCAACAATTAGAGTTTATTCGATTTAGAGATGATGCGACAACTAATCGACCTATTTATATGCCCCCGGATAGTGGCCATACTATTTCCAAGCCGGGTTATGGTACTATGTATGGTCGTCCTGTTATTCCTTGTGAATTTTGTCTTGATTTTGGACAACGTGGTGATATTATTTTTGTAGATTGGTCGCAGTATGCTACGTTGCAAAAGAAACAACGGAAAATTCGTTCTGCTACCAGTATTCATGTTCGTTTTCTTTTTGAGGAAACTGCATTTAGATTTAGTTACCGAATTGATGGTAAATCCAATTGGTCTTCTCCAATTGAGGATTTGCATGGTAAAACTAAACGTAGCCATATTGTTACTCTTGCTTCTCGTAGTGGTGAAGGTTCAAGTTCCGGTTTGTAATTCATGCCAATTTTTGTTTTGAAGAAAAATTGGTGTGGGTTAGGCTGGGAGTGGTTTGTCCTTCCACTCCCAGTCTTTTTAAACAATTAATTTAGGAGATAATGATATGGGTGCTGCCGAACGGCCGTTTGTGAAGTCAATTAAAAGTTTTCTTTGGCTTCCTCCTGTTGACGGTAATGGAACAACTTATGGTGGAGATCGTAGTTTTGTTTCCATGAAAGATTATCCTTATGTTAGGGTTCTTTTTCAATTTGGAAATCAAGCTGGTACTACTACTATTACTTTTAAGCAAGCTAAAAATGTTGGTGGTGGTAGTAATAAAACTCTTGGTTTTACAACTATTTGGCAAGCACAATCAGATGCCGGTAGTCCTTGGGATCAAGATAAGTTTATTAAGGTAACTGTTGCAGCTAATAGTTATGCAACAGTTGCAGCTACACATGATAATTATTTGATGATAGTTGAATTTAAAGCAGATCAACTTGATGTAACTAATGGGTTTGATTGTATTAGACCTAATATTGTATGTTCTGCTGCTGCTAATTTGCTTAGTTGTCAGATTGATATGATGGATGGTAAATTTGTTGGATCACTTGATCCAAAAGTTATGCCTTCTATGTTGGTTAATCGTATGCCAACTGCTGACGAAATATAATAATCATAACTGGGGAAAAAGGGATTTTTCCCCAGTTATCATTTGATTTGGTATAATAATATGTCTTTAGAACTTATACAAACATTAAATACAAAAAAATATCATCTTGCAGAAGTTGATTCCAATGGTACTATTGTACTTGTATATGGTAGTTTCAAGTTAGCTGATGAACATTTAGATGTTAGAAAATTTCAACGAATACGAAATTATTTTGGGAATATGACAGTTCCTAATTTGATTTCTTCAAATATAAATGCAGCTAATATAGAGGTAGATGATCTTCTTTATACTGATACTTATTGGGATGATTTACGAGTTTCTGGTTTATCAGTTACAAAACAAGGTGGTAATGATCCTGATTTAGCTGTATTTTTAACAAATGGTAGTGGTAGTCGGGGTGTTTGGCTTAATTGGTTTGATAAAACTATTGAAGAGGAAGTATTTTTTAATATACAACTTCCTCATGCTTATAAGCTTGGTACTGATATAAATGCCCATGTTCATTGGGTGCCTAAAGCTACAGGAAGTAATTTTGTTAGTTGGGGTTTAGAATATACATGGCAAAATGTTAATTTTGTATTTGGTAATACTACTATTATTTCAGGTAATCAAACTACGGGTGCAGTAACTAGTCCCATTGCTTCAACAAATTACATAACTGAATTAGGGATAATTAGTGGTTCAGGAAAAACGCTTGCGTCTATGTTGGTTTGTCGTTTATTTAGGGATGCTGCTGGGGCTTTAAAAACTGATGATTATGATGATGATGCTGGTTTACTTGAAATTGATTTTCATTATCAAATAGATCGTCCTGGTTCCCGAGAACCATTTGTTAAATAATAGGTAGCTTTAATGGCTAACTTAATTGATAATTCATCTGCTTTTCTTCAACCTATTGATTATGAAAATAGGACTGATGACGAGCAAGTTTATATTAATGCTTTGATTGATGTTGCATCAGAGGCACTTGAAGTAGAATGTAATCGTATATTTGCCCCTATAACTTATTCAGAAGAAACTCATAGTGGTTGTGGTCAAAATTCCATATTTGTTTTTAACCCACCTATTAGATCATTAACATCTGTTGTTTATGTTGGGGATACAGAAAATACAACTATATTAGCTACCAATTTTTCTTTTGATACCAATATTGGTGAGATACGATGGAAAGTTTCTCCCCAGATAACACAAGCAACTTTGACTTTTGGTAAAATATTTACTGAAGGTTTTAAGAATATACTTATAAATTATGATGGTGGATTTGCAACTGTACCTCAATCAATACAAATGTTGGCTGCTCAATTAGTTATTGAGCAATTTGATCCAGAAGAAGCTAAAAATGCAGTAAAGAAAGAAAAATTAGGTCAACATTATATTGAATTGAATACAGCTAAATTTCAAGCTTCTATAATGGAAAATAAGAATATAATTGGCAGATATAAAATACGTGCTGTAAGTGAAGGTTTGTGGCCTTAATGAGTCTTAGAAAATTACTTAAGTGGCATTTCTTTAGTGTTCAAACAATTGAACATGCTGGTAGAGATCAAGCTGGTGCTGTAAACAGACGTGATGGTTGGATTACAACACATGAAAATTTAAATGGTCATTTACAAGCACAAATGTCGTCTACTTCTAAAGGAAGGGATGATGTTATATTTGATTATGGAAAACCTGAATTAGAAATATCACATGTACTTTGGCATAACAATGTGGCATTAGAACTTTCTTCCCAGCATCGTATTATATTTAATACTAATCCAGAAAGACAAATAGATTTTACTACTACTCTTACAAAAGATAATGTTTTTATAATGGATGTAGTTTCTCCTAGAGAACCTGTTATAAAGCGTAGAGCATCTTCAAAAACATTATTTGAGATATTTCTTAAAAAAGCTGATAGGTGGACTTTATGACCACAAGTGGAATAAATATAAGGCAAAGCACAGGACGTATTCTTTTTAGGGTTTCACTTAAAGATGCTGCTGGTGCAAAAGTTACAAGTGGAACTACTGAATTACGTGTTTATAGATTAGAAGATGATGGTACATTAGATGTATATGATTGGACAACAAATGATTTTGTAGCTCCAGGTGCGGGTACTCCTGACGATGAAACAACAATGGTTCACCGACAACGTAGGGATTCAACTGGAGTTGATGTAAATACAGGTGTTTGGACTGCTGTATTAAGTACATTAACTAATTTTGTTGCTGGTACTATTTATATCATTCAAATTACAAATACTAATGCTTTTCCAGAATCTCAGGAAAGAGAAATTCAATTTGGTGGAGATATTCAAGCCGGTTTAACTGGCGATTTAACAGGTAAAGTTATAGGTGATGGTATAACTGAAATACTTGCATTAGGTGTTTGGGCAGCGGCAGATGAAGGTAATTCAGTATTTCCAGCAAATGCAATTCAAATAGGTGGTAGTACCCCTGCTGCTGCTAGATTAGCTTTAGGTGCAAATTCTATCTTTATTGGTGCCGTTGATGATTCAGTATTTTCACCAATTGTTACGAGATTTGAGACTGATTCTGCTGCAATTACTGTCTTTACTGGAAGTGGTCATTTTAATAATCGTGTTATATTTTTTACTTCTGGCAATCTTCAAGGCCAAGCTGTAGAAATTCAGGGATATACAATTCAAGGTAGTAATGCTAGATTTGTTGTATCTGAAATGACTGAAGTACCTGCAAATAATGATACATTTATTATTGTATAATGCCTTTTACAACACTAGCACCATTTGCGATACCATGGTCTGATTATAGTTTTCCCCCAGTATCCCCCACAACTTTTGAAGTTAAATATAATTCAGTATTTCAAGGATTAAGATCAAAATTTGAGCAAATACAGGGGTTGAATTTTATAACTTCTGGTTTTAATTTGGAAAGAGTAAATTACCCTTATGGTATTCTCTTCCAGTTATCCAATACATTTGAAGGCAGAGATAGTCAATTACAAAGATTTGAACATGGAATTTATAGATTTTCCGTATTCGATCAAAAAATAGAAGATATTTATCGTCTTGTAGAGGAATTAAAGGTAGATTATAGATGGACAACATTCAAAATGAATGATTCATTCATTTTGAATGAATTAGCTTTATCAAATGATGAGATAATTGAAGTTGTTCCTGGTGTATTTAGAGGTAATATATCATTTGATGTAAGAGTACAGAAAGCACCAAATCTTACAAATATAACAACACGTACTACTGGGAAAAATTTTCTTAATGCAATAGTTAATCGTGCTGATACATTTGGTCTTCCACAATTTACAACGGGTAAATGGAGGTTGCCAGAAGATGAATTTAATTTTAGCCCTATTATTACTATTGGTGATTATAAGTCTAATGAGTCTGGTCGTACATCGAATACACAACAAATGACTTCAAAATTTACTATAAATGTTTATGCTGCAACATTAGATTTACTAGAATCAAGTATGTTTATAATTGATGAGGCATTTGATTTAGGTAGAATGGTTGTTGCAGATAAATGGTTGTTAGTGTTTGAGTGGGTTAGTAATGCAATAACTGAAATTGTACCTGGAATATTTCAAGGTATGCTTAATTTTGAATTAGTAACAGAAGAACCTATAACTCCTGGATTATAATAGGAGATAGAAAATAAGATGGCTGTACCAAATAGAGCTTTAAATGTTGGGTTTTCTGGTGTTCTTTCGGTTCAATTTAGGAGAACTGATGTACCAGAAGCAGGTACAAATAGTACAAGGGATGATATACAAAATAATGATGCTAATATGTCTTTATCCTTTGGTACGGGTTTGGGACAAGCTGATTTATTTCATCATAATAGAATAACTTTATCTGGACCTGTTAATTGGTCACAAGATTTTGATTCAGATTTTGATGATATTTGGAATGTAGTACAGAATTTTAATGCAATTAAAATTCTTATAGTGCGAAATAGAGAAGCTACAAATCTTAGACCTTTACGTCATATAAGAGTGACTACTAAAACTGAAAGTTTTTGGATTGGTCCTCAAGGTTCAAGAATAGCTCTTGAACCTAATGGTATGGGTCTTAGAGCAGAAACAGAATCTTCATCCGCAGAAGATGAAGGCATTATAAATTTTGAAGTTACTGGTTCTTATGATGTGACATTTGACTTATTTATAGTTGGATCGTCTGCGGAAACTAGCTCATCTGGTACTTAATTTAGTTACTAAAATTAGAATAAGGAGTATATTATGGGTCGTATAGTTGTTAGTGGAAATGCTGGTAAAATGGGGCGGTCTTTTATTGATGGTAATGAATATGCTAATACTGAATATGAGTATACCGAAATTGCAGAAGAGGAAGAGGTAACTAATTCTTCCTCTGCTGGGAAAAATGAATATGAATATGGAAATACTCATATTGAAGGTTCATTTTCTGCTGATTGGGATGCTCAACAAAATCCCCATGTTGGCCCACCTTCTTTGACTGCTGGAGGAAGATACACTTATAAAGGTTATATTAGTTCCCCCCCTGGTTTAGGTAATGAGGCTGGTCCCCATTTAGAAATGGATTTAATGGTTATTAACAATTTAAGAGTAACTATACCTGCAAAAGGTAAAGTTAATTATTCTTTTGATTTTAAATCTAGTGGAGATTATACATTGCCAGTTGGTGAAACTGCATCTTCTTCCAGTGGTGCGTAAAATTTAC
>SDBU01008056.1_pt1 | contig 12046 bp, 11 predicted proteins | sample 2277071 | NCBI WGS metagenome assembly SDBU01 (sample SAMN10397929, study PRJNA504765) | marine sediment metagenome | isolation source: marine sediment core GS08_GC12, 126 cmbsf | place: Arctic Ocean: Gakkel Ridge, Loki's castle | collected 2008
GGTAATTACCGGGTCCCAGTTGTCTTGGATCGTGAAGTCCATGTTGTACATGTGGCCATTTGCGCCTCCGTATATCCACTGTGGACAGCTTGGCGACATGCCGCACTGAACCCAGAAGTTAAAACGTTTGTAGTCGCCGCTTATCGGTCCACAAGGCGTTGTCTGACCGGCTCCGTTTGTCACATAACCCCAATATTCGGCGGATGATCCATAGCCCGCCCAGCAAAACGGCAGTGCTCCCCCGCTTGCCCACCCTTCCATGACGGCGGATATCTGCTTGAAGCGCAATCCATCTGGCAAGTTGACCGCCCAACCACGAAAGCCACTGGTTGGAAGATTGGACCAATTGGCCGCCCATACTGAAAGTGACGTGGAACATTGATTTGCATGCAGCAATCCCCATTCGTCTCCCAGATTTGTTTCCGCCACGAGGCCTGGATTATGTCCGTAGGGCCCCGGTTGCCAGCGATCGCAGCCGCGTACGTGGTAGGTGGCACCGGCGGCGCTTGCTTCGGAGATGAGCAAAGCTACTTCTGGAGTGCCGGCTACTTGTATGGGAAGCACTCGATCGATCGGAGATGCGAGAAACGCCGATATCGCGGCCGCCAGCAAAATCGCGTTCTTTATAGTATTGATCGAGAACGGTTGTACGGTTGCTGTATCCACTATTGCCTTTCTGTTTGCTAATAACCGGGCTCGAACTCTTCCCGGCCATCGCTTTCACTTTCTAAAGGTTTGCTTGCTGACTTAGCTTCTGTATCCGAACCCACTACATCTCCACGCACACCCGTCGAAGAGTTGCCCTGTTCGGCTCGATCACCTTGGCTTGCTGGTGACGGTGATTTATCTTGCTGCTTTGTCTCAGACTTTGATGGTGAGGGAGTAGTCGCCTTTTTAACTTCGCTGCCTTGGTGGGTAGTCGACCACGGCTTCATCGGCCTAGTTGGGGGTTTGGCTACACCGTTGCTAGCGCTTGGCATCTCCACTTCAATTGCCTTGTGCGACGTATCGCCTCTATCAACGACTTGAGTAGTTATCAACGCACCACACAACGCAATGCACGAGGCAAGAATCGCTCCCGTTTTTGGGGTGCTTCCCGATGCAACCGAGGCATGTATGACCTCGCCTCTACCTAAAAGATTAAGCAGAGCATGTTTTGACGCTTCAACCGGTCGTGCTGCTACATGCGTAAGCGAGTCAAACCATCCTGTAGAAGAAAGAGCAGCCGATTCACCAAACCAGATCGTGATCGGAAAGAGGGCTATCAGGTAGCCATCGGCCTCTTTCCTGACCTTCTCGGCGCTTAAACGACATGGATCACAAGCCTTGATATGCGTCGATAGCGCACTGATATCTCTGTGGTACAGACGCTTCGTTGCACCCCTTGGCGCGTATACGTCATGAACCCAGTCCTTGATGCTTTGCTGTTGGTCATCACAGACTCCGTGGACATGGTGTACCAGCACCTCACCGATCTCGGCCGAGACAGAACTAATTACGGCACCAGCCTCCGCCTTTCTACATCCGGCGATCCGTGCCGATCGATGAACGCTTTTTGTTTTCAGATAGGCGCTAAAGAGCGCAGCTTGATCAGATGAGATTCGCTGCAGGACTTCCTGAACGATCCCGATTACGAGACATCGTGACTCAGCTTCACTGTATTCGCCGTGCTGTTTATACCTGCCGACAACATCGACAACTTGCCGTGACCTTCTGTTGCTACGCCAGAGATTTGATCCACTCCTGAACGCACTCCTTGCAAGACGCTTCGCTACCTCATCTACATCTTGTTCATGTAGGTCGTCTTGGTTCAGTACCGCAAGGGAAGCTTGCTGCCAGATATCGTCTACGTTCTCGGCACCGAACCTAAGACATACTTTCTTGACGAGCCCACCATGCTTTTCAAGGGCGGCCTCTACAAGCTCGTTACGTCTGACCTGTTTTGTTGTCAGTTGATCTGTATACATCACTTCGAGTCAGTCGCTTCCAACAGATCAAGCGCGATGCTGAGATCTTGATTTGCAACAAGTAGATCGACGAACAAACCAAACTGTTCCCGATCGATCAGCTCCGCCATGAAGAGACGCTGAATGAACTCAAGGTTGAGCGGTCCCTTCACTACTTTCGTGAGCGCCAGGTACAACACGCGAAGTGCATCTATAACTTCACATGGCGAGCTCTCACCTAAAGCGGATCTCGCCTGATCTTCGATATTCGGTATATGGGAATTTGAACTCATGCCCTATATACCTCCGGCAAGGCACCCTTTTTTGTAAGAATCTTCAAAAAAGTGAAATCGAGGCTTTGCGATGCGTGAAGGTAGCTACGGCAGAACCGCTGGTTGAGAGCGATAAAGAGCAAGGGAGCGAAGTCGGCTTCTCTTGCCTTGCATCCCTGAACTCCTGCTCCCGATCTGTTGACTGACACTTGACCTTCCCTGGCCTTGTCCGTTTATCGCACTCTTACTTAGATCCATTTGGCTAGCAAACATCACGGTTTATTGACTCCCAATCGTCAGGTCAATCGGGCAATCAGCGCGTAAAATCGATGCAACTTAGTTCGTGAATAGTTCGTAAAAATAATTAGTAGTTATATTCATACTGACAAAAACAGCCTATTAGCAGGGCTTTTGTGGAGACTGCGGGACTAGGATTCGAACCTAGACTACCGGGACCAGAACCCGGCGTCCTACCATTAGACGATCCCGCATAACTCTATGCTGGCGCTTTACTTAGTTTATATTGCCTATTCAAGAATTTCTGCGACCGAGAATGCTTTCGGCGCGTTCGAGGTCGGCCCGAGTGTTGACGTTGAAGAGCTCTTCCTCGGGGAGCTCCACATGAATGGTGTTCATTTCGCTCACCGTTCGAATCAGAGAGAATTCTGATGAAAGGGCATCCTGCAATGGCTGCGTGAGACTGCTTGGGTACACGGCCAGCAGTGGTTGAATCCTGCCCGATGATGTGGCGACCACCACGCGATCCGCTTCTGACGCCGAGTAGAGCTGGTCGATGGAGCCGGCGCTGACGAGGGGCAGATCGCAGGCGCAGATAAACATTCGATCGACGTCGCTATGTTCAAGTGCTGTGACAATGCCGGCCAGCGGGTGCCTCTTCTCGTCAGAATCGAGCCAGAGTTTGTCGTATTCAAGCCCCTCGGCCTCAGAGGCGTCCTTGACAACCAAGGCGATGGCACCAAACACCTCCTTGATCAACGAGGTGGAGTGCTCAGCAAGAGGTTTTCCGGCGAGCCTCAGCTGAGGCTTGCGTCCGCCCAGTCGGCTGCCCAGGCCGCCGGCAAGTACGGCCGCACGAATCTGTTCTGTTGTATCGGAGGAAGGAATGAGAGGCAAGCGGGCGCTAGCCGCCGGTTGATTTGGCCACGAAATTCGCAACCTCTTCGGCTTCTTTGCCCTGAAGGAGTTCAGCGGGCATCGCGGCGCCGCCGCCGGCGATCTTTTTTTCGACTACCGACGCGGACCGTTTCAGCTGGTCGAGGTTGGGGCCAGATGTACCGGTGGTGTCCGCCTCCTCAAGGGTGTGACAGCCACCGCACTTCTCCACAAAGAGCCCCTTCGCATCGACGGCCGTGTCGGTCTTGGTTGGAGCCGCCTTGTCGCTCTTAGCCGTTTGATCGCCTTGGTTGGCCCGGTTGTAACCGATCACGTAGGCGGCAACAAGGAGGCTGGCAATGGCCAGGGCAATAAGCACTCCGAGACCGACAGCACTTGATGCGCTTCCGTTTGAGTCTGACAGTTTGCCTGAGTCGTTCATCTGGAGGTGAGACTATACAAAACAGATCAGCTCGTGTGGCGAGACAACGGAGATTGGCATGTTCTGAGCACTCATATGCCGCTGCAATGGTGGGCGGGATTCTCTAGGGACTGTCGTGCCCAACATGCAGGGCCGCGACGAACTTGTTAAGTCCGTAGGGGGGGGCAGCTAGAAGATGTGAACCATTCGACTTTGTTAAGGTTGAGCAAGAATAATAAGAGCAGCTAGGAGGGTACTTTTATGAACAATACAGAAAGCCCCAAAGAGGATAATGGTGAAGAAGTCGCACTTGTAAAAGTAGTTGAAGAAAGTGAAGCTACGGGGAAGGTCTTAGATATCTATGAAGATATAAAGAAGACTCTTGGCATGGATTTTGTTCCAAATATGTATAAGGCAATGGCAAATAAGCCGGAATTTTTAGAAACTTCTTGGAATAAAATCCAGGCAGTAATGACAAATCAGGGAAAGTTAGATAGCAATACAAAAGATATTATTGCTCTTACAGTATCGATAATGAGCGGATGCGATTATTGCATTGGTGTTTATACTGAAACAGTAAAAAACAATGGATTAGACGACGAAGCTTTAACGGAATTGTATTCAGTTGTTGATACTTACTCCGGACTTAACAGGCTAAATATTGCATGGGGTGTTAAAGCAGACAGTAAACCGTGGTATGGATGCGGGGCTTAGCAAAAAGCAGTGAAAATGAAAAAATGATGAACGAGAGTCATTAAGAAGGAAAGCGCTAAACGGCGCACTCTCCCTCGCCGCGCTCTACCTTGAATTCGGTCTGGCGGCTCCAGTCGATGAACTCGTCCAGGGTCTTCTGGTCGTACTTTTCCGGTATCCCTACGTTCTTGACCAACTCCTCAAAGCTGTCGATACCTGCACGATCCACGAAGTCGTTGAACTCTTCACCATTCGCTCGGTTTGACTCGTAGTGGCGGATGAACCGCTCGACGGCCTCGGGTACCCGCTTCGCCGGAATGCGTGCCTTTAAGCGCTTTCCGAATTTGACACTGCCGCCGTCGTAGCTACCCCCGATATGGGCGATGTAGGCTGGTACCTGTTTGTCACTCACCTTTATCGCGGCACCGTAGAGGCCGATGTTCGCAATGTGATGGTGGCTGCACCCGTTTGGGCAACCGCTCATCTTGACATGTATCTTCCTGGTCAACGGGTCCTCAATATTCATCTGCTCGATCCGTTCCTGCACGGCCTCGTTGAGCCCCATCGAGCTGGTGATGCCCAGCTTGCAACTATCTGTCCCAGGGCAGCTGACGATATCTACTATCTCGTTCGCGCCGCTGCCTCCCAGTCCAAGCTCTTCGAGGCGTCTCCAGACGTCGTAAATGCTCTCATCGCGCACCCAGCGCAAGATGAAATTCTGCTGCACACTGACTCTCGCGTTGTCTCCAGTGAAATCTCTCATGATCTGAGCCAGACCGCGGAACTGATCCTGCGACAGGTCACCTCGCGGTACCCGTACTTCAACCGCGGAGAACCCCTTCTGGCGCTGCCTTTTAACGTTCGAGCGTGCGAACTCATCGAATTCGCGGCTATCCCCGTTTGGTGTTGATGTGCTCTCCGGCTTGGCTCGTTCACGCGCCTTCGCTTCCTCATCAAAGGTGAACAGGTACTTGTCCGGAGAGAAATCACGGCCCTCCGTCCAATCGCCTTCGAGCTCCTGATCAATCATGTTGCGGAACTCGTCGATACCGACGCGATCTACCAGGAACTTCATTCTGGCGCGGGCTCTGTTGGCACGGAGGTCCTCCTGCCTGTCGAATACACGCAGTATCGCTTCAGATACCTTCAGATACTCGGCCACAGGGACGAACTCATAAAGCAATGGCGCTATGCGGGGCATTATCGCGGTACCCCCACCTGCCCAGATTGTGAATCCGTGCTCTTCCTTTCCATTCAGGGAGCGTGCACGTGGAATGAACCCGAGATCGTGAATTCCTGTGATACCTATATCTTCATCTGTGCCGGTGAACACGACCTTGAATTTTCGGGGCAGGACCTGGGTCAGATCACTGCGCACGAAGAAGCGAATGAATGCTCCAGCATACGGCGTTGGATCGAAGGCTTCGTTCTCGCATATGCCGGCCCACGGATCACCGGTTACGTTACGTACCGTATTGCCGCAGCCCTCGCGCGAGGTCAGGCCGGCCTCGCCCAGTTGGCGAATACCTTTCGCGGCGTGTTCCAGAGGAATATGGTGCATCTGAATGTTCTGTCGGGTTGATATATGCCCCTTGCGCAGCGGTACGAACTCCTCTATGAAATCGGCGAATGCGTCCATCTGATCGGGAGTCACTTCACCGAGCGGTAGCTTGACCCTGATCATGTGAACATCGGCCTGACGCTGCCCGTAGACACCCTGTTTCAATCGGAAACGGATGAACTCGTTGTCATCGATGTCGCCGTCCAGGAACCTCTTTGTCTCGCTGTCGAAGTCTTCGAACTCTTTCTCGATTATGGGGATGATGTGTCCGGGGACGTTCTCATACAACTCGGGGTTGTCGCGTGAGCCAAGCCTGCCCTGCTTGGTTTCTGCCGATGATTCCATAATGAGCCGATCTCCTTGGGCGTAGTGGATTCCAGCGAATATAGCATAATTCCGAGCGACTTATAGGTATTTAAAAACGATGGCTTTTTCCTCTATTTAAAGCAGTTTTTCAAACAGTGTTATCTGGAATGGCCCACTCTTCAGCTCACGCCGACCACTTGCTGTAGAGGCTGTGATATGGCCCTGAGCGCTCAAGAAGCTCTTCGTGAACACCTACCTCGACAATCTGGCCGCTTTTCAGTACGACGATTCTGTCGGCCTGTCTTACGGTCGACAGCCGGTGGGCGATGATCAGCGATGTCCTCCCCGCGAGTAGCTTGCGTAGGGAGGTGACAATCTGAGATTCAAGCTGAATATCGATGCTGGACGTGGCCTCATCCAGTAACAGAACCCTCGGATCAACCAGCAAGGCTCTTGCAAAGGCGACCAGCTGGCGCTGACCGGCCGACAGTGTCACGCCCCGTTCGCCTACTTCGGTCTCGTAGCCTTTGGGCAGTCTCGCGATCGCTTCATCGATACCCAGGGCCTCCACGATGGATTTGATCTCCCCAAAGCTTGAATCAGGTTTGCCGAACCTGATGTTTTCAAGAACCGTTCCCGAGAACAGGTAGCCCTCTTGCGGGACGGTGCCAAGCTGTGTGCGAAGAGAGCTCGAAGTCACTTGTTGCAGGTCGTGTCCGTCTATCGATACGGTTCCTTTTTGCGGGTCATAGAAGCGTGAAACAAGCTTGATCATCGTGGATTTACCCGCTCCGGTATGGCCGACGAGCGCGACCGTCTCTCCCGCTGCTATTTCGAGGTTGATATCTCGCAACGCCCAGCGATCTGCCTCGTAACCGAACCAGACACCATCGAGCTCGATCCGTCCGTCGATTTGCGGGATCGGTCGTGCGCTCGGAGAGTCAACCAGGTCGGGCTCTTCATCGAGCAGATCGAAGATCTTGTCGATTGCCGCCATTCCCTGTTGATACGTATTGTGGAGCTGCGAGAGCTGCTGGATAGGATCGAAGAAACTCTGCAGGTAACCGACAAAGGCGACCAGCACGCCGATCTCTATGTTCCCGTTGATCGCCTGATACCCACCGTAGAGCAGGATGACGGCCGTCCCGATAGCGGAGAGAAATTCAACCGAGGGATAGTAGACAGCGTTCAGGCGGACAGTGCGCATATTCGCCTCTCGGTAGGCGTCGTTGTGGTCGGCGAACTTGTCGATGTGGTGAGACTCTCGGCTGAAGGCCCTGATCACCCTGATGCCCCCAAGGGATTCCTGCAGATACGCAGTAACGGTCGCAATCCGATCGCGAACAAGCCGGTATGCCTTGGTGGAGAAATAGCGGAAGGCGACGCTGCCAATCCCGAGTATCGGTACGACGAGGAAGACGATCAAAGCGAGCTTGAAATCAAGAAGAAGAAGGATCACGATCGCGCCTATGAGAGTAAGGGTGCCGGAAAGGAGTGTGACCAACCCCTCTGATACGAGTTGATCAAGTGCCTGAACGTCATTCGTTATCCGAGATACCAGGACCCCGGTGCTGGTTCGGGAGAAGAAGCCGAGCGAGAGCTTTTCCAGGTGCTCAAAGATTTTCAGCCTTAGACCGGCGAGGACTCGCTGACCGACCCAACCGACCAGGTAGGTCTGAACGGAGTAAGCAATCCAGTAGAGGACGACCGAGGCCGCAAAGATGGCTACGACAATGGTCAAAGTTCCGGTGTCATTTGCCAGGATCCCATCATCTATGGCAAGCTTTGCAAGGTAGGGAGGCGCCAGGCCGGCAGCTATCGATACGAGCATTGCAATCATTGTTGCCGCGACCTGTAATCGGTACGGGCGTAGTAACGCAGCCACCTTCTTTATCTTCCGCCAGCGTCCATTACCACCACGGACCATGCTGAACAGGGCCTTGGAGCGCTCTGCAATCACAGGCCCGTCACCTCCGGTGCTCCGTATGAAATATGGTCATGCTCGACGCGCTCATGTTTCAGAATCTCGCTGTAGATTCCCTCTTGGTCGGCCAGATCGTCGTGGGTGCCTTTGGCGACGATTTGCCCCAGGTCCATGACAACGATCTCGTCGGCGAGAGAAAGCGTCGAGCGCCGATGCGCGATGATGAAGGTTGTCCTATCCCTCATAACCTCTTGCAACGCCTTTCTGATCTCAGCTTCTGTCGCTGCATCGACATTTGATGTGGCATCATCCAGCACCAGAATCCTTGGTTCGGATAGAAGGGCACGCGCGATTGCGATCCGCTGACGCTGGCCGCCTGACAGGGTGAACCCCCGCTCTCCTATTACGGTCTCGTAGCCGTCCGGGAGGCGCTCGATGAAATGGTGTGAGTGTGCCCTGGTCGCAGCCTCAACAATCTCATCCATGGTTGCCTCGGGCTTGGCGTACGAGATGTTGTCACGCACCGTGGCCGAAAACAGGAAGCTGTCGTCGGATACGAAGGCGATCTCCCGGCGCAACGAGCTTACCTCCACATCACTAACGTCGACCCCGTCTACAAGAACCTGGCCGCTGTCGATGTCGTACAGCCTGGGGATTAACTGGACCAGTGTGGTCTTTCCGGAGGCTGTTGGGCCGGTGAGCGCCACGGTTTGACCGGCGGGCACCTCGAGGTTTATCGAAGTCAGGGCGGCCTCCGAATTGCCGTAAGAGAAAGTCACATCACGAAACTGGACCGCACCTCTCCCGGCACCGATTGGAGGCGCGCCGGGCTTTGACTTTATGATGGGCGCACGATCGAGGATCTCAAAGACCCTGTTACCCGAGGCAACGGCGCGCTGAGCCTGGCCCAATGCCATGCCAAAGCGGCGCATAGGCAGGACCAGCATCAGAAGGTAGGTGTAGAAGAGCACGAACTCGCCAAGTGTTATCGAGCCGTTGATCGCCAGCCTTCCACCGACGATAAGCACTATGGCAAGGCCGATGTTTGGCAGTAGAGCGATGAACGGGCTGTAGATTGCTCGCAGCCGCGTTGCGTGCATCGACTGGTTGAAAACCTGTGCAACCTTTTCCTGAAAGCGCTCAAGTTGCAGCGGCTCCCGCGCGAAAGCTTTGACTACTCTGATCCCGGAGATGGTTTCCTCGGCGCCGGCGGCAACTTCCGCGACTCGTTGCTGTACGAGTTGCAGTGATGGCCGAGCGTGACGGCCGTACTGCCTTGCTATCAAAATGATCAGAGGAGCGGGGGAGAGGGCAAGTGCGGCAAGAGCCGGGTTGATTATGAACATGACGGCACCGGCTAGAAGGATTGTGAGCAGCTCCTGCACGAGGAAGACCAACCCGTACCCAAGGAAGAACCTTATTCCCTGCAGGTCCGCCGTCGCCCGAGACATGAGCTGCCCGCTCTGTTGCTGGTCAAAGAAAGCGATCTCGAGAGATTGAAGGTGCCTGTATATATTGTTTCGAAGGTCGTACTCGACACCGAGGCTGACACGTCCTGCAATGAGCCTGCGGGCAACAGACAGTGCCAGCCGTAGTACGCCAGCGGCAAGGACCACCAGGGCAATCGGAAGCAGCGCCGGTTCGTCGCCTCTTTGGATTGCGTCGACCGAACGGGCAATGAGCCATGGGATCGTCACGGTCATGGCCATCGCAGAGACGGCAAGCGCCGTTGATAAAGCCACACCCCTGCGGTAAGGGCGGAGGAATCCGAGCATCCGCCAAAAAGTATCCATTGGCTATTAGGTTACGGATTCTGAGAGATCTGGCTATCGATCGTGCCACCTCGGTGGTCCGGGCACGTCCAGCCCTAGAGCAAGAGGGAGCTGTCTAGAAGCGTGGGGTTGCCAGCGCCCTGTTCAACTTGTGGACTGCCCAGCGTGCCCAACGTGCGGCACTGGCCTGGCTTGAGAAACCTCCAGGTGCCTGCTCAAGCAGATCGCGAGCCATGAGTTGCCGTCCGATTTCAACGCCGTCCTCAAATGCCGAGCGATCCCGGCGATCAACTGACCCGGAGGCGATCTCCGCCTCTTCGGCCAGGAGTTGCTCGTAGTCTGGTCCCTCATGCATCGGATCGACACCGGCGAAGTCAAGATCCTCAAGCTGCTGACCCTCGTCGATGCTGTGCATATCGATGATGCTCATCTGAGTATCCTCCACCCGCTATTCGAAAAAAATGCCTCAACTTCCAGCGACATCAGCGCATCGCGCCTTTCCCTGCACTTTTCCTCGTAGTGTCTATTTCGGCATCTGACCAAAATACATGAGGGTTAGCCCATAGGGTGGACGGTTGTCGTATTGGCGTCGCTAACGCTAAGCCCGGCCAATTCTGGGGGTATTTCGATTTTTCGTCCAACAAATCTACTCCTAGAGCCGCGGAGTCGCAACTACACGGCTTAGCATGTGAGCGGCCCATCGCGCCCACCGTGCCGCTTCAGCTTGGCTCGAGAAGCCACCCGGCGCTTGGTCCAGAAGTTCCTGCGCCAAGATGGATCTGCCCACCTCAGTGCCATCCTCAAAGGCAGAGCGGTTCCGGTGCTCGGACGACCCAGTGGCGATCTCCGCCTCTTCCAGAAGAAGTTGGTCGTAATCGGGTCCCTCGTCGATTGGCTCGACTCCAACGAAGTCGAGGCCCTCGAGCTGCTGGCCCCCGTCCATGCTGTGTATGTCAATGATGCTCATATCAAGGAAAGAACAGCCATGAAACGACAAAGTATGGACCTATGGACATTTGTTTGAACGAAAGCTGGTTGTCGAACGAGGCTGAGAATAAGTTGGTGAAAGGATGGGGCAAGTGAAAAAAAAGAAAAGAACACCGCGCAGGGAATAATATAATCTGATACGGTAAGACTTAGATTATATGCCTTACATGGCATGATTAACAATAGAAACTTCTACGATGGAGGTCTCAAATGGGATTGATTACTTGGAGCCCTGCACATGGCAAAGGTCTGTGCAGGAGCGAAATCGACAGTTTTTGCAGCAGCTTCTTTGACACGGAAACTTCTGCGCGCTTCTCACAGATAGAGAGGCGATGGTCGCCAGCGATGGATCTGGTTGATGAAAAGGACGAATACGTTCTACGCGCCGATATTCCAGGCCTGAAGAAAAAAGACGTGAAAGTTGACGTCGAAGACGGCGTTCTTACCGTTTCCGGCGAGCGCAAGTCTGAGCACGAGGAAAAAGAGAGAAGCTACCACCGCTTCGAGCGGAGGTTCGGCAGCTTTCGACGTTTGTTGACGCTACCCGAGGGAGTCGATCCAAAGTCGATTTCAGCGGCCGTTAGCGAAGGCGTGCTCGAAGTGCGCATTCCCAAGCCGGAGGAGCGCAAGCCACAACGCGTCGATATAGAAGTGGCAGAAAGCAGTGACGCAATTGAAGGAAGCGCAGGCGAGCCGGACTCGGGTGAAGACAAGCAAGAAGATAAGTAGCGAGCGACTGTTTCCAACTGCCCAATTGCAGAAGTGCGGGCGACGCTAGGCGTATAGTTAAACAGTGATCGGCGTATTCGCATACGCATCGCTGGTTAACAGTGAAAGTGCATCCGAGACGCTTGCAAGAGCCGTTGAACCGGACCTGATAGCGGATCTCGTCGGATACCGGCGAAACTGGAGCGTCGCCCGAGACAACAGAGCGTGTGAGAAGACGTTTGCGCGAAGCGGTGACAGGTGGGTGCCAGAGACCATTCTTCTGCTCAACGCGCAGGAGGCGCAGTCCACTGATCGCCTGAATGGAGTTGTGTATTCGGTGAAA